>Ga0187893_10011614_pt1 | contig 12732 bp, 10 predicted proteins | sample MA1701074metaG_FD_139574 | JGI IMG/M metagenome (GOLD analysis project Ga0187893, IMG submission 139574) | White microbial mat communities from a basaltic lava cave in the Kipuka Kanohina Cave System on the Island of Hawaii, USA - MA170107-4 metaG ...
GACGGTGAAATAATCGACGATTTCAATATCGAATTCTACGGAAACGCCATTCACGTAATTAACGCACCCTCACCCGCCGCGACTGCGTGCCTGGCCATTGGTCGAGTTGTTGAAGAAATGGCGACGGAACGCTTCGGTTTGAACGGTCGCTAATATGAAAGCTCCCGTTTGTTTTAAGCGACTAAGGCCTGCTCTAAATTCACGCCTGTTAATATTAGGGAAGCTCTGCAAAAGTGTCGCGAGCAAGCCCAGATGCACGAAGCCGCGGAGCGAGTCGCGAGACATATCAGGTAGATAGGCGAGCGACGAGCGAGCACGCGACAAAGCAGATGGGCTGCGCAGTAACTTTTGCAGAGCTTCCTTAGAATGTCATCCGTAGATTGGCAAAGATCCTGTTCTCCGTGAATTCGTTCTCGACAGCATCGGAGCTTGATTCTACGCGCCGGTAACCAATGGTAGCCAAGAGACTGCGTCCAAGCCAATGCTGCAGCTGGACCCGTAGATTGATCAAGTCCTCCGATTCTGCGGTCGTCGTGGGTTCCGGACCTCCGTCGGTCGTCGTCCAGCCAAAACGCGCATCGAGGTTTGTTAAGGGGGTAATACGGCGCGTCCAGATCGCCGCTGCGCCGAAGAGGCTTTGGTTCTCCCCGCTTAATTGAAAATCGCGGCTTTCGTCAAACACAGAAAGGATGATCTGATTACGCTCGGTTTGAAAAACCACACCACTTGATAGGCGTTTGCTTACAAAAACCTCGTTCGTCTGTGTCGGGATACCGCCGTCCGGCAGTACCGGATCCCCGGTTATTGGGTCAACTGGGCTAATATTGATCCCACGTGAACGAACCGCGCGCTCAATCTGTCTATCGCGCACGGTTTCTGCTTCTTCATCGTATCGTAACAGCCAGGTTGTGCGTTTGGTTTGATGGCTTAGGTTAACGGCGTATTGGTTACCGAAAAATCTTTTACCGTAAGTGGCTTCAAGCGTTGTTCTCGCGGATGGCGTCCAACGCCCGCCAATATTCCAGATAATGGTATTGTCTATGGGCTCACTACTCGCGAAACTATTTTTTTCGTAGCCGAGATCACCCAAGAAGCGAACGGACGGACGATAAACGTACTCCAAACGGCCGACTATCTGCTCAAACTCGGTGGTTTCCCCGGTATCGTAATCGATCTGTTCATTCTCGTAGGTAAGCGTCCACGGAAACCGAAGGTAGCGGCTACCGCTCCTCACATCAGCGCGGTAATTCAGCGATCGGCTGTCGTCAATACTAGCATTTGATTGGGCTATGTCCGTATTGGTATCTGAAGAGCTGACATCATCGTAGGTGAAACGCACCTCGGCGTCCGCGAAATTTCCGAAGCGCCGTAGCAAGTAAGGGGATACGCTATAAGTCGTTACATCCACGCGATCGCCAGTAACATTAATGTTGTCGTCGGCATCATTTAAAGCCGCTGCGGGACCAAAATTTGAGAACGCGCCGCTCCCGGTCGTTATTATGTTTTGCTGGGTAAGCGTGGTGTTTGCATCCAAAAATATTAACTGCTCGACTAGCTCCGTATTTAGCGATGAAAAAAGCCTATGGAAGGTGTCGTCGAGCTCAGGGTTGCTCGCGTACAAAAGGTGCTGCAAATTGTAGTTTAACTCAAAGGCCAATCGCCGCGTGTTACCCAGCAATTGAACACCGGGTTTCAATACCGTAACGAAGTCATCCCGCGTCTCAGAACTCGTCAGATCGATATTATCCGTGTATGTCTCGCCAAGCCTAAACTCCGGGACAATTGTCCAACCAGGACGGATGGTGTAGGCAGCATCCTCGTACACCGGCTGATCGGAGAATTCATCGAATGCTACGGGCGCGGTAATACGCTTTGGTGTTGCGTCGCGTACTCGGCGCTGAGATCCGACGGTATCCTGTGTTGCCTCGGACTCGGGCTGTAGACCTGCTGCTGATGCGACGGGGCAATTTAAGACGAGCAAAATCATGTTGGCTGAGATAATTCCAACACTCTCGCTCACTCTCCGAATAGGGCTTGGATAATCGCCTCTCACCGGATTCGACTGACCACGCGCTCAGGTCCTGGTGGCCTCAGATTTCGCGCATGCTTGTGGTGGGCCATACCAAACCGGAAGAAATGCTACAAACGACGGGGTAATGGATTAGGAGCAAGCGCTTCCCAGTTGGATATTTTGCCGATACCGTTCCCGAGCTATCGATCTTGTGCCGGTAACCCATCGATCTTGCGGCATGGCGCTTCTGTATTAGGGATTAGTCCATTTCGCCGCCGAGCTATATCCCGGTACTCTGATCGCTTGAGCGTAACTGGAAGTTTACCTACTACTCAATAAATTACAAGGTTTTTGTTAGATTTATTCTCGAACACTACGGAATTTTGCATACTGTTCGTAATAAATGGTTTCTGAGCGGTCAAGACTCTTATTCAAGACGAGACCAATATTCTTTACAAACTCAATTTGCTTTAGCCCAGTAAGGAGCTCTTTCTCCGTTGTCTTCTCTTCCTGCACTACAACAACCACCTGCCCCATATGTCGCGCGAGTGCACTCGATTCGGTCGCCGCGAGTAGCGGCGGGCTATCAAAAACAAAAATCCAATCAGCAAACTGCCGGGCCATGATTTCTAATAGACTGATCATTCGTTGACTTGAAAATAGTTCAGCGACATTCGGCATTCCTGTCCCCGCGGGGATGACGTGCAGTCCATTAATGTTTGTTCCCACTAAAGCATCAAGCACGGTTTGGTTGGGAGTGACAAGTAGATCCGTCAAGCCTAGCTCTGCCTCTATCCCTAGAATCTTAGCTACGTTGTCTTTCGCAACATCGGTATCAACCAAAACGACTCTGCGGTCAACTTCCATCGCGAGGTTGATCGCAAGATTAACCGCTAAAAACGTCTTACCCTCGTCGGTTCGTGAACTTGTAATCATGATCAGGTTTTTGCAATGATCATGATCCAACACGTTCATCGTGTCAATCGAGCCACTCAACAATCGACTCTTTATATGACGTAACTCTATAGCGATGCGGCTGCTTGGCTCGTCGGGCGTTACCATACCCATCTGCTTGAGCTTACCAAAATCCAAGCTAGCGTGCTGTTTTGCGGTGAAGTGCGGCGAAGGATACTCCCCTCCCACCGGTTGGTCAGCGGCGCGAAGAAAAGCTGCATCTTGATCTACCGCGTCTACGGCGGGTTCTTTGAAGAACTCCGAAACGGCTTTTTCGATAAGATTCATAAGGTCATCCGCGTGCCTTAGACCGCCCGGTATTCCCTAACCACCATATTCCTTGAACCTCTCATCCAACGATACCAAGTCCCGCTAAATTCATAAGTGCATCAACCTGTAGCAAGTACATGGCATTGAGAGTCACATAAAGCACTAGCAACGCACCAATACCGAAAAAGAAAGAACCGTCTACAAACGGCTTGTACGATTTAAGTTTACCGGTTCCGGCATTGTAAGATACGGTACCGAGTACAGGTACATTTATTAGTTTTTCCAGCCCTCTACGTGTATATATCACCGGGTTGCTGAGCGCGAGGGCTAGCGCCAGCGCTACCCCGGATGCCATCGCGATTGCAAACACCGCAGCACTGAAAACGAATCGACGGGGCCCAATAGGAGTCCTCGGTACCCGAGGCTGCTCCAAGACCCTCACCTTCCCGCCTCCCGCCTTATCAGATAGCCCCGCGATCTCTCGCCCTTCGGCGAGCTTTTGGTATTTTTCCTGTTGCACGGCATAGTCTCGATTCAAACTTACTAATTCGGCTTCGACCTGCGGTATTGTTACAATATTTTGCTCCAAGGCATCAAGGCGACGTTTATATTCTGCAACACGCGCTCGTAATGCGGCAGCGTTCGCCTCGGCCTTACCGAGCTGAAGCTTTAAGCCTTGATAGGCCGGGTTATAATCGAGAGAGTTTAGACTTCGTTCGCCGGTGGAAACCGGATCTCTTGCCTCACTGGAGGGGTTTTTTATCATTTTGTCCAGCAACTTTTTGGCGGCGATCACGTCGGGGTGTTTATCCGTAAACTTCAGTTGCAATTCGGCAAGTTTTGTCTGTTGCGCCTTTACTTGCTCAAAGATAGGATTCTGAACACGGCCCGCCTCCAGTGCCTTAAAACTATCCAACTGAGCCCGGATAGAACTTGCGCTATCATCTGCTTCATTTAAATCAAGCACCGCACTTCTATATAGATTCTTTGCGTCTTCCAACCTGGAATAATAGCTTCGCCCATCATCAGGCATCAAACCAATATTCTTTCGTTTAAATTCTTTGAGCCTTTGTTCTGCTTCCTGTAGTTTGGTCTCGTATTCTCTAAGTTGTTTTGTAATGAATCGCTGAGCAACATCCGCATCATTTTGGCTCGCTTTGGTGAGCGTTTCCTCAAACATTTTGACCGTGGTCCGCGCAATCGAATGGGCTACCCGCGGATCCTTGTGCTGGTACACGATGTCATAAACACTCCGCTGATCAACATTCGACGTAATCTCAAGGGAATCTTTTATTTTCTTAATCGCCGAATCAAATTCAGAAGGTGTCACTCTTGTTTTATCGATACCCGCTGCTTTCGCCAGGCGCTCCAAATTCGGCCTAACTAATAATGCGTGCCGCATCATGGTAGCCATTTCATCGGCTACAGCACTTTGAGCGGCAAGATCTTTAAGCAAAGACTGCAAAAGTGACGTTTTGTCGATATAGAGCGTAGCTTTCGATTCGTACTTATTCGGAAGCATCGCCACCCCAATCCATCCGATTAGACAAACAAAAAATGCACAGGTCAAAGCGATCCAACGGTGGCGCCACACCATTCGTAGATAGATCTTCAGTTGTTCCAACATCTCATCCATAGTCATTCGTCTCAGCTATACCGCGACAAACCTATCAGAATCATCATTAAAACCAAGCTTCAGGAATGATTAGGACATCGCCGGGGTGCACTCTAACATTGGCACTCATGTCCCCCGTCTGTACAAGGTCTTCCAATCTGACTATCGTTTCGACCTCTTTGCCATTAACCGTCCTAACGAGTTTGGCGCTATTTCCGTCGGCGAAGGGCGTAAGGCCCTGAACGAGGATCATAACGTCTAACAAGGTCATATTATTCCGATAGGCTAATGCCTTGGGCTTGACTGCTTCACCGACCACCCTGATCTGTTCGGCGTATTGACCTATAAAACTAACGACTGTAACGGTCACGATGGGATCGCGAATAAAGTCCGCAATCGCTGTCTTAATACCCTGAGCGAGTTGATTGGATGTCTTCCCACTGGCGACGATGTCCCCTCCAAGGGGCACGGCGATTTTGCCATCCGGCCGCACTGGAATGCGCTTGACCGAGACTTCAGGGTTTTGCCACACAAAGATGTTTAACTCGTCACCCGGACCGATCAGATACTCATAGTTCCGTTTCTCTGAATCATTTAACGTGATCGCAGATTTCTCAGAAAAAAAACTACAGGATGTAATAAGGACCGCACACACAGACGCAACTAAACAAACGAATAATTTTTGAAGTAATCGAAAGTACTCCTCGGATGATGAACCATCAGAACGTCTTGTATTAATCTCGGTGTGGTGTTTTTTTGGCATGACGGCTATGCTATTTCTGCGGTTAAACATAATCTGTCGAGAGACCGTATCCGTAATAGGATTTTAATGGATCGCTTGCCATAAACATCGATTGCCGGGCAAGCTAATCACGAACGACACGACTTAAATGCGTTCTCATTCAATTCTAAGCCCGCTCCCCTCCATAGGCAAGCAAACTAAGGACCAGTCACATAACTCGATGCATTTCCAAGCGGTAAGAAAATCGCGGCAGCGGTTCACCGCCTAACGGACCCAATTTGCCGTTCAGACAACTGGAGCTACCTCAAACTATTACAACATTCCGGGGGTTTCACAGTTGGCGGTTTTATCGCCGTCCATTAGACGTTTGCGATCAACGACACTCAATATCCAAAAAAAGACTCCAGTATTTCCGAGTCCCAGCAGGGCCTCGCATAGGAGTCGAGATTTTGGCGCTAAATAAGCTCACCTTTGCCATGCGGCTTAGTGAAAGGCCGACTTTGATATCGATAACACTTGGCCAAGAACGATTCGTCGTGAAATAACAACGCCACGACCCTACTAAAGTTTGAGCATCGGACGCGGATACATCACATGCTGCTCGAACTCGTGTTGTTAGCGAGAGGGGATCGACCGCAAAGAAGTAGAGCGCACTGAAAAAGGCAAACCATCTGAAAGGGTAGGACGCAAAGCTACTGGCCTAAACCCCCAATTGTCGGCGGGCATGGTCGCAGGGTTGCCAGGCGATCAAACAGTACCTCCTGCGTGTGCTGGGCGTTTCGCTAGGCGCATATCGGTAAACAAGGAGGTTACTAATGTTCAGTATTACGTCACGTCTCAACATCACCAGAACTTTAGGTTCAATGGTGATGTTGGGAATCATGTTATTTTTCTGTAGTACGTACGCCTACGCCGGCCAAGTCTCTTTGGCCTGGGATGCCAACACCGAGCCTACACTCGGAGGCTATCAACTCCATTACGGCCAAACCAGCGGTAATTACACCGCTAACGTCGATGTGGGTAACACGACCAGCTACACCCTCGCCAGTCTCCAAGATGGCGCAACCTATTACTTCGCCCTCAAGGCCCATGATACTACCGGGGCGATCTGGAGCGGATTCTCCAACGAGGTCAGTAAAACCATTCCCACATCGACCATCGCCCCAAGGGCGAGCTTTAACGCGAATCCTACCTCCGGCATGGCACCCTTGACCGTCACCTTCGCCGACACCTCCACCGGTACTATCAGTACCCGGTCCTGGGACTTCGGCGATAGTAGCACGAGCACCGCCACCTCGGGTGCGAAAACCTATTCGACGCCCGGCACTTATACCATGAGCTTGACCGTCACAGGTTCCGGGCGCAGTAGCACAGCAACTAAAACGATTTCAGCAACCGCCGCAGCGCCCGTCGCTAGTTTCACCGCCAGCCCGACCTCGGGCACCGTCCCCTTAGCGGTCAGCTTCGCCAACAATTCCACTGGCAATGTGACCTCCTATTCCTGGAGTTTCGGCGACGGTAGCTCAAGTACCGTTCAGAACCCCACCCATACCTATTACACCCCTGGAACTTATCCAGTGAGCCTGACCGCAACCGGTCCGGGTGGAACCAACACCCAGACCCAAGCCGGTTATATCACGGTCTCCTCAGTGACAGGAGGAGGAAGTTCCACGGCGCTCGTGGCCGCTTACAACTTCGAGGAAGCGAGCGGCACGACTGTGGCCGATGCCTCCGGAAAGGGTAACCACGGTACCACTAGCGGTGCTTCTCGTATCACCTCCGGACAGTTTGGCAGAGCTCTTTCCTTCGACGGGGTTAATGATTGGGTCACGATCAATGATGCCGCTTCCCTCGATCTCACCAACGGCATGACGCTTGAAGCCTGGGTCTATCCCACCGTCAACATGACCCAATGGGCAACAGTGATCCTGAAAGAGCAGCCTGGCGGCGGCCTGTACGAGCTCTACGCCAATGGCGACCAGAGTCAACCTCTGACCTCAGTCACGGTGGCAGGGCAGTATCAAGTGCTCTCCGGCGGGCCCTGGCTGTTCGCCAACCAATGGACCCATCTCGCGGCCACCTACAGCGGCACCACGGAGCGTCTCTACGTCAACGGCACCCAAGTCGCTCAACGGCCACAAACAGGCCCGATCGAGGTGTCGAGTAGTCCTCTGCGCCTAGGTGGCAATAGCGTCTGGGGCGAGTTCTTCAAAGGCCGTATCGACGAGGTCCGTATCTATAACCGTGCCTTGAGTGCCACGGAGATCCAAACCGATATGAGCACCTCGGTCGCGACCTCCTCGCCCCCGGTCACCTTGGTGGGAACCAAGACCGTTGGGTCGGTGACTGACTCTAACCCCCAGGGTAAGGCGGAGGCCTTCCGGACTACCGCGGCAACGACAGGTATGTTGACCGGTCTCTCGGTATACGTGGATAGCGGTTCAACGGCCACCAAACTCGTTGCTGGTCTCTACACGGATAAGAATGGTCATCCTGGCACTTTGCTCGAGCAGGGGACACTGAGCTCACCGGGGAGCGGAGGCTGGAAGAAAGTCGCCATTCCCCCGGTTTCGATTAATGCCGGTAGCAAATACTGGATCGCGCTCCTGGGCCCCAGTGGCGTGCTCCGGTTCCGCGATGCGGCCGGCGCCGCCAGTCAACCCAGCGAGACGAGCGCCCAAACCAAGCTCAGTACACTGCCGAGCACCTGGTCTACCGGTACCCCTCATTCCTCGGGACCGCTGTCAGCGTATGGGGCTGGATCCCCATAGGTGTGACACACGCCATCCCAGTTACCTGGTATGTATACGAGACGACGCCGAACAACGGCGCGGGGAGAGGTCAATCATGTCCAAGAGCGTCATCGCATGCCGCAGGCGCGCCCATCGCTTACTGTGTATATATGCGGTTCTATCGTTTTTCTGCACATTGCAGGCCCAAGCCGGCCAAGCCACATTGGCCTGGGATGCGAACATAGAATCCATACTGGGAGGTTATCAACTCTACTATGGGCAAGCCAGCCGTACGTACACCGCCAGCGTCGAAGTCGGCAATAAGACAAGCTATACACTCACTGGCTTGCAGAATGACGAGAAGTACTACTTGGCCGTCAAAGCCTATTCCATTGACGGATTGATCCAGAGCGGGTTCTCGAACGAGGCTAGCGCCACCATCACCTCCCCATCAACTGCCCCGACAGCGAGTTTCAACGCCAATCCCACCTCGGGCACGGAGCCCCTGACCGTCACCTTCACCGACACCTCGACCGGCAACATCACCACCTGGTCGTGGGACTTCGACGACGGCACGACCAGCACTGCCAAGAACGCGGCGAAGACCTACACCAACCCCGGCAGCAACACCGCCACCAAGACCATCTCGGTAACAGCAGCAGCACCGGTGGCGGACTTCACCGCCACCCCCATCTCTCCGGGACCGCCCCCTTGCCGTGACCTTTACCAATGACTCGACGGGAACTGTGACCGGATACTCTTGGAGCTTCGGGGATGGGAGTACAAGCAGCGCACCAAATCCGTCGTACACCTACGCCAGCGACGGGACCTATACGGTCAGCCTGACAGCCACCGGGCCTGAAGGTACGAATACCAAGATCCAAAGCGATTACATCACGGTCTCGTCAAACAGCGGTGGTGGAGGTGGAAATAACGCCGGGCTCGTCGGCGCCTATGCCTTCGAGGAAGTCAGCGGCACCACCGTGGTCGATGCCTCCGGCCAGGACAACACAGGGACCATCAGCGGCGCTACTCGGATCACCCAGGTACGCTTCGGCAAGGCGCTGTCCTTCGATGGCGTCAACGATTGGGTCACCATCAACGACAGCGCTTCCCTTGACCTCACCACAGCCATGACCTTGGAGGCCTGGGTCTCCACGGTCAACATGACAGACTGGCGATGCGTGCTCATGAAAGAAAACCCCTCGCACGGATTGGCGTAAGCGCTCTGTGCCAACTCGGATACCAGCCAGCCCTCCAGTGCCGTTCATATTGGTGGCGACCACAACCTGCACGGCGGGCCCTGGCTCTTGGCCAATCAATGGACGCATCTTGCGGCGACCTACGACGGCACCACCCAAAGGCTCTACGTTAACGGCATGCCGGTCGCGCAACGCCCACAGACCGGGCCGATCCAGATGTCGAATAGCCCGCTTCGCCCGGGCGGCAACAGCTTCTCGGGCGAGTTCTTCGAGGGCCGAATCGACGAGGTTCGTGTCTATAACCGTGCGCTAAATGCCACGGACATCCAAACGGACATGAACCGGCCGGTAGCCACGTCTTCGCCTACCATCATCTTGATAGGAACCAAGACCATCGGCCCGGTGACCGACTCCAACCCGCAAGGCGTGGCGGAGGCCTTCCAAGCCTACGCTGGCAGCACCGTCACAGGCACGGTCACTAATCTCTCGGTTTATGTGAATGCCGGTTCAACGGCGACCGAGCTCGTCGCCGGGCTCTACAAGGATTACAATGGACATCCGGGCACCCTTCCCGCGCAAGCCGCACTGACGTCACCTAGTTCCGCGATCAGGTGTATGGAGGTCGGCCCAGTGAAACGAGTGCTAAGAGCAGCCTTACTAGCCTGCCGAGTACCTGGGCCACCGGTACCATCTACAACGAGGGGCGCTTATCGGCGTATGGGACCGGGCAATGATAGCCCCCCATCCAGCGTCCCTAGTACCCAGATACGATCTCCCGAGGAAACTGCACGGACCCGCGGGGGCCCTCCGAAACCAGTGCCCACCACACTCACTAACCTGCCGACTACTTCGACAACCATTAGCCCGTTGCGTCGAGGGTGTGGTCTCCGCCCATGGAGCGGCTTGTCAAGCCCCGAAACCCGAAGCCGCTATTGCTACGCGTTGCTTCGCAACCATTTCTCCTAAGGAAACTGTGACGAGGACACACCATGAAAACCCACCATTGCAACAACCTGTTGCTTTTCTCATTTCTTCTTCTAGGGCCCGTTCGCCTGACCTTGGCGGCTTGTAACCAAACTCTGAGCCCTGCGGCTGGTTGCGACCAAACCCTCAGCCCCAGTGCCAATTTGGCCTCGGTCATCTCAAGTGCCACCGCTGGTACGACTATTTGTCTGAATTCTGGCAGTTAGGCAGCGTAAGCCTTAGCAACATTGTCAAAACCAGCGATGTCACCGTTTAACCCGTTTCCGGCAAAACCGCCTCCGTCTCTCTCAATACTAACTATGTGTAAGAGCGCACGGCCGGGGCGCGGCTATATACTAACGTCGAATTGGAGATCTCATATGAATACGAAAACATTGCAACAGAATCTCAAAAGGACTACTGCTCTTCTGTGGCTATTTCTGCTTATGGGTAGCAATGCTAAAGCGTTGGCTGCAACTACTTACTATGTTGACAGAAACAACAGCCAGGCGAGTGACAGCAATCCAGGAAGTCAGTCCCAGCCATGGAAAACAATTGGCAAAGCCGCGAGTGCCATGGCGCCTGGGGACACGGCAATTGTCGTTGCGGGGACTTACAACGAAAAGGTGAATACAGCCAGAAGCGGCAGTTCCGGCAATAGAATCACGTTCAGAGGAATGCCAGGTGCGAGGATACTGACATTCCTCAATGTAGGTCACAGTTACATCACGATTGATGGCTTCGAGATGACCGGCGCTAACGAAGGCTACATGATGTCGTGGAACGGAAGCTTCGGTGAACTCTTGAATAATACGATCCACGATACGGGAGCATCCTGGGGTGTCGTTCGGGGTGACGGAGACAACTTTACAGTCCGAGGGAACCGCTACTACTCCTCAACCGGCCCCGGAGACGATCTCGCCATCTTCATTATCGGCGGAGACAACTCCCTTGCGGAGAACAATGAAATCGGTCCCGGAAAGGATGTCGATGCCTTCCGCGTGTGGGGAACTAACAATATCATCCGGGGAAACCATATTCACGACCTCTCCCTCTCATCCGGTTCATCCTCGCACCAGGACGTGATCCAGACTTTCGGTCTTGGTGGGGCCACCTCGCGGAATATCGTCTTTGAAAAGAATCTCATTAATAATACGAATGGCAACGGTCTCCAAATGTTCATGACCGAGAGCAACGGATCCGCCAATATGCGTGATTGGGACATTCGGAACAACATCTATATTGGTGTAAGCGGCCAGGCAAATTTAGGCATCCCGAACATTCACTTCTACAACAATACTGTGTATAACTCTGGTGCCGGCAATAACCTTATTATGTATCTGTATGATGCGCCAGGAAAAAGCAATTTCAGCGGCGCTCAGATCAAGAACAACATATTCATCACTCCAAGCGGTATCAGTAGTTACGGGAAAGTCTTCTCCGTCGGAAGTTCCGGTTCCAATATCCAGATCAGTAACAATTTTATTTCGAGGATCGGAACGTGGGGCACCGTGAGTGGCTTTAACGATCCCAATGGTATTAATGGCGGCGATCCGCAGTTCGCGAATGCTTCGCCAAACGACTTCCACCTCCAATCAACCAGCCCCGCGATCAATAGAGGCACCACGCTTACTGGATTCAACTACGCCTACGACGGAGTGACTCGGCCCCAAGGTTCAGCCTGGGATATTGGGGCATTTGAATTCGGAGGTAGCAGCAGTACGCTGTTAGCACCAAAAAATCTAAGATTAACGCCTTAGGGCCACGTGGGCGTCGCGAGGGCAGGTCGGGGGCACGGTGAGATACTGAATCCGCTAGGCGATGATCAGATACAGCGGCAGAGCCGGTCCTTGCTGCTTATTCCGCTGATCGTGATCGCTTGTTGCGATGCATCGTGATCGGGTGTTCCGAGAATCTGATCGCTCATCGGAGCCGGTTGTGAATTTAGCTTTCTCGATCAGGTAGGTTCGAAGACCGAGCGCCGATGGCAGCGTCTGTCCAGCACGTTCGGTGGGCCTCTCCGGCCCACCTGATCACTCTTCCGCTCGTCAAAACCAGCGTGCTGCTCCCGCCCCGGGGCTTTGTGTTGCCTCCGCAGGCAAGATTATCGGACCTATCAGCTAGCCCGACTTAGCCGATTCGTTCTCCTTTTCCGGATTTTTCGCGTCACTAGCATTGGTAACGATTTGATTTTTAAACCCGGTGGTGCAACGAATTGGCGAAAAGTGGCTGTAGTGAAGACC
>Ga0187893_10011616_pt1 | contig 12730 bp, 14 predicted proteins | sample MA1701074metaG_FD_139574 | JGI IMG/M metagenome (GOLD analysis project Ga0187893, IMG submission 139574) | White microbial mat communities from a basaltic lava cave in the Kipuka Kanohina Cave System on the Island of Hawaii, USA - MA170107-4 metaG ...
GGCTTCACGCCATACTCTTCGAAAATTTTATTGATATCGGAATAAATGTGCTCAATGCCGATCCGCCAATTCTTGTCTACTTTCTCCCAGGCATCTCTATTCGTCATCGCTATATTAAAACTATCGAGTATCGATAGGAAGCGGGTCAGTATCCGTTCTCGCACCGCCTCGGAAAACAGGGATTTACGGTTCTCTTCGTCTTTCTTGTAGTTCAAAAAGTCCGCCCGCTCTTTCTGCCAGCCGGTCAGATATTCTTCTTTTTCCTTTTTCGCCTGCTTTAAGTCCGCGCGCAGTTTCTTCAGAGTTTTTTTGAGATCCTCCTCGCCGTCTTCATTGAACTCGAATTCTACGATATCCTCCTCTTCCGGTTCTGGCTTTTTTTCTTGCTCTTCGTCCGCCATAACCTTATCCTATCATATTTATCTCTTGCTCCACTTCGGCCCCTTGCGAGCTTTTTTGAGTCCGAATTTTCGGCGTTCCTTGGCCCGGGGATCGCGCTTCAAATATCCGAGAGATTTAAGTTTGGGCCGTAGCGTTTCGTCTTCCCGAGTGAGAGCGCGGGTGATCCCATGGCGGACCGCTTCCGCCTGACTGTGATGTCCACCTCCAAAAACCTTGGCAACCACTCTCCACTTCCCCTTAACTTCCCCTTTCTCGAAAGGCGCTAAGACCAGGCGCCGCGCCTCTTCGGTTTTGAAATAATCACTGCCCGGCTTGCCGTTGACTTCTAGCTCCATCTTGGTTCCCTGCCATAGCCGGACCCGGGCAACGGAAGTTTTCCGCCTACCGACTGCTTCTATATATTTTTCGTCACTTTTGGTCATATGAAACTAATTGCGATCTAATTTTCAATTTTTAAATTTTTCATCATTTCCCGGCGAAGCTTGTTGTCCGGAAGCATTTGATAGATCGAGAAACTTAGCAATTCCGACATGCCCTTCTTCTCGACTACCTCCCTGCCAGTGACAACCTTCTGTCCCCCGGGATACCCGGAGTACCTTTGCCGGCGCAACTGCTCCAATTTCTTGGACGTAATACGGATCTTCGAAGCATTCACGACCTTGACCGCTCCGCCACTATATTTATGCCGGAGATAGCTCGCCTTGTCCTTGCCCATGAGGGAAACGGCCGCCTGAGAAGCAACTCGGCCTAATGTCCGGCCGCTCGCGTCAATTGTCTTTGATTCGTTTTTATTCGTAGTCATTTCTGTTATACAAATTCAATTATTGCCATCTTCGCTCCGTCAGATGTGCGCGCTCCTAACTTTAAAATTCTGGTGTAGCCCCCTGGTCTTTCTTTCTGCTTTCCGGCAACTTCATAGAGTTTCCGGATCTCGCGCTTGCGATTTGCGAGCCGAGAGACTATAAGTCGCCTTGTGGCCAAGTTATCTCTCTTGGCGAGAGTTACCAGCTTCTCGACATGCGCGCGGAGCTCCCTGGCCTTAGGCTCGGTGGTTTTGATTTTCCCGCGGACGATGAGATTAAGCGCGAGCGTTGAGAGTAGCGCCTTTCTGCCCTTTCTTACTCTACCGAATTTTCTATTTACGTTATGATGGCGCATGTCATTCTTTGAGATTGAGACTGAAAGAGTTTAAGACTTTCTTAATTTCGGTGATGCCTTTCTCGCCGATTCCTTCTATTTCGAGGAGATCTTCTCTTTTCTTCCGGGCAAGTCCTCCGAGCGTGCGCACCCCCGCCGCCATAAGCGCGTTCATGGTTCGAGTGGAAAGTTCCAGACTGTCGGTGCGAGTCTTCATAATATCAGTTAGGTCCTTCCCGCCCTCGGCGTCTTCTTTCCCGACCTCTCCGGGGATCCCGACTTGGGTCGGGACCTCCTCTTTCGACTCCAGTACCGGCTCCTGGAAATCAATGACCGCCGAGAGCTGGCGAATCATAATGGCAATGGACTCGGAGAGTGCTTCCCGCGGCGAGAGCGTCCCGTCGGTCTCGACAGAAATTCGCAAGCGATTGAAATTAGTCTTATCGCCTACTCGCATATTTTCTACTTCGTAAGCTACCCGTCGGATCGGGGTAAAGATCGCATCCACCGCTATCGTGCCGATGTCTACCTTCTCCCTTTGCATGACTTCTTTGGGAATGAAGCCCAGGCCCTTTTCCACCCGCATTTCAACGTTCAAATTCACTTTGCCCACGACCTCACAGATGTACTCCTCGGGGTTCAAAACTTCCATCTGGCCACCGGTTTGAATATCCTTACCGGTCACGGTCTGCTGGCCCTTAACTTCCAGAGTCGCTGTCTGGGGTTCATCCGAGGACATTTTGAGACGTATTTTCTTTAAATTAAGTATCATGACCACGACATCTTCCCGAATTCCTTCCAGGGTCTGAAACTCGTGGCTGACTCCGTCAATCTTAAGCGAAACGATGCTCGCGCCCGGGAGCGAGGAAAGAATAATCCTCCGGAGACTGTTGCCGAGCGTGTGACCGTACCCCGGATAGAGACCATCGATCTCATAAATCCCTTTATTGCCTTCTTCGGAGACAACACGCGGCTTGGAGGGCAATGTTATTTTGTATTCTGGCATTGTTTATAAAATAATTATTAACGACTATAAAATTCGAGCACTGCTTCTAAGTCAAAGAAGGCATTTCTTCCTTCCGGCACCCCCTTTACCTCACCTGCCATGCTTTCGGGGTTAAAAATGAGCCATGGCGGCGCTTCGTATTCCTTGAGCCGCTCGGAGATACCTGCAAAAATTTTTCTGCTCTTCGAGCCTTCTCTTATTGCAATCTTCTGTCCGGTTCGTACGCTCATAGACGGAATCGTTACCCGCTTCCCGTCCACCGTGAAGTGTCCGTGGGAAACCATCTGCCTGGCGCCGCGACGAGACGGCGCTAACCCCATCCGATAGATTACGTTGTCCAGGCGCGACTCCAGCACTTCCCAGAATTTATCCGCGGACTGCCCTCCTTTGGTAGCAAGCGCGCGCTCGACATAATTGGAAAGCTGTCTCTCGGTGATGCCATACGAAAATCGAATTTTCTGCTTTTCCAGAAGCTGGGTGCCGTATTCCGTAAGAGCTCTGGGCCGTCTCATGCCCTTTCCGAATTGCCCGGAGGAAGAAGAAAACTTGGGAGTCTGCGTTTTGTCAAAAACTCCCGCGCCCAACCTTCTTGCAATTTTAAACTTTGGTTTCTTAATCATTTTTAGACTCTCCTCGGTTTCTTGGGTTTGGGACCGTTGTGCGGGACGGGGGTGGCATCTTTGATCGAGGTGACATCGATCCCGTGGGAGAGCACCGCGCGGACCGCCGACTCTCGACCTGATCCTACGCCCCTAACCACAACCTCTGTGTCTTTGACTCCAAGGCCCGCCATTTTCCCGCCGATAAGATCTCCAATTTTACCGGCCGCGAAAGGGGTACCCTTCTTGGCGCCTTTAAATCCAAGCGACCCGGCCGTGGACCAGAAAACTGTGTTCCCGAGCTTGTCCGTAAAAAGCACTTTGGTGTTATTGAAGGTTGCGTCCACATAAACGATCCCCGAAGTTATTTTTTTCTTGGAACTTTTGGCCGGAGATTTGGCCCCCTCCTCTTTCCCGCCTGCATCGCTTTGCGAAGCATTGCGGGCAGGTTTTTCTTCAACAATTTTCGTCTTACCCATACTATGTTTTGCTTTCCTTTCTTCTGCCGGAGGCCATCGTCTTCCTCACATTGCCCCTAACTGTCCGCGAATTTGTTTTGGTGCGCTGGCCCCGTACCGGTAAGCGTCGCAGATGGCGGATACCTCGATAGCTTTTAATATCCTTCAGGCGTTTAATGTTCGCGGAAATTTCGCGCTTTAAGTTGCCTTCGATCGGCGTGGCTTCGACAATTACTCGGATTTTATTCTCTTCTTCCTGCGTCAACGCCTTGGCATGTTTCTCGTAAGCAACTCCAGCGTCTTTCAAGATCTTTCTGGCGCGAGAAACTCCGATGCCATAAATGGCGGTTAGCCCGTATTCAAGCCGCTTCTCGTCTGGAACTGTGATGCCTAAAATTCTCATTATTATTGCTTTTGTTTGTGTTTAGGATTCGTGCAAATAACGTAAAGATGTCGCTTCCGTTTAACAATCTTGCAATTCTTGCAAATTTTTTGCACTGCCGACCTAATTTTCATGACTCAATCGTGGACTAAGATAAAAACAAGGGAAAACCCTTATTTTTCAATGTCAAAATATTTATTTATACAACCTTGGCATTATACACTATTACCTTTTTGATTACAAGCTTGACTTATAGTCTCTTGGTAATTCTGCCTTTTCCGCCATAAGGATCAAGCACGACCTCCACCTTGTCCCCGATCAGAACCTTGATGCGGTGGAGGCGCATTTTACCAGAGAGGTACGCAAGAATTTCCTTCTCTTCTTCTCCGTTTTCGATTTTCACCCGAAACAAAGTTGAGGGCAGGGCTTCCGTTACCACCCCCCGTACCGGCTCCGCATTTTTAGACTCATTCATTAAGATTGGATCAGTATATCAAGGTTGACGATCAATGTCCACCTCACCCCCTTCCCCTCTCCTTGTCAAGGAGAGGGGTGCCCTCGATTTATCGAAGGGCGGGGTGAGGTCAGTAAACCTCCTGTCCCGATCTCGACCTTGGTCGGATCGAGGATCCCGGCCGAAGCGTCGGGACTGATATCAATATACTTCTAACTGGTAGCATCTTTCGCAATACACGATCTCCAGCCGCTCGGGGGCATAACTCGTTTCAAATTCAATTTCGCACCTACCCTGGTGGTGAGAATGGTTTTTATTGCACATACATTCTCGGTGCCAAAGCTTTATGGGGTTCCTCTGAATTAATCGTTGGTGATGGCGACAATTCGGGCAATAAACTGGTATGGGAATATTTGCTTGTTTATAAAATTCTAACTCATCGGGAAGTACTCTAAAAGCTGTAGTGCAGTTGTGCTCTCCCCTGCCTTCATTCATGCAACCAATTATCTCTTTAGTGAGTTCAATTTTGTCTTGGCCAGGATGATCAGGAACAGCTAACGGAGAAATTGTCGCTTTATAATCTTTTGCCTTTAGTTCCTTCCAGTTTAGTCCTCTCTTCGCGGCCTCAATTTTTTCGAGCGGAAAATGCTCTTGGGCGACTGACTCATTGTAAGCAAAAGGAGATAGTTCTGGTGGGAAAAATTCGCCATAAGAATAAACATTTTTACTCTTACTAACAAAAGGCATTTCTTCCATATGTTTTTTAATTTTAGGAATAAGTTCTTTGTATTCCTCTCTAGAGTACTGCTTATTCAAAAAACAATATTCTTTTTTTCGTAGACCTATACAACCGAAGATGTGGTCGCAGCCATCACAATTGGAAGAATATTCCACATTACTTGAGCCATTGGAACATAGATCGCTGAACCTAATATTTTGGTTTTGTTTGGGTATTGCGTGGCATTCATAAAGAAGCTCATTGTTGAGAGGCGAGATTATAACGTCCATAGAGGTTTTGAGGCCGAAAGTAAAAAATAGATTTTTGCAATCTTCAGAATTGTTTATGAAAAATGAATTTTTACAGTTATTGGAATTTATCGCGTAATCCCCCGTAACATTCTGATTCTTTTTACCTCGCATGTAACGGTGCGGGAATTCCAACCATAATTTGTCCAACTTGTCTTTGAAGAATACGATGTTTTGGCGAGATGGCGTCTTCAGTGTAGCCAGCTCTTTTTGATATTCCTCCTTGGTATAAGGTTTGTTCCAAATATAATATTGTTTATTACGCAAACCCACACAGCCAAAACAATCCGAGCAGTCCACACAGTCAGCGAGAAAGGAGCTATCGCGACAATTACTTGAGTCGATAGAATATTGGCAATTATAACAATTATCGCAATTAAAACACTGAAAACACCGATCACACTTTGTAATATGATCGCAATCAACACATCGCGAGCTGCCGTTTAAGTAACCAGAATACATACAATCCTCGTTTCCACCCAAAGCAGTAAAACAAAGGTAGCAATTTTTCGAATCAACAATGTAATTCGAATAATCAGAACTAACTGTATTCACCGACCACATGTTTAAACGAGGAGCGACTTTTGCCAAATCAATCAATTGTTCAAAAAAGGATTTAGAAAAATCGTACTCGCGGCCATAGTCGGTGCCATCCCAATTATCGCTATACCAATACTCCCCTGAATATACGGGGAAGCCTACGCTTTCTTCATAAACGCTTACGATTTTTTTGCCTGAACCACTGCAGACCCGGGAGTATAGAAATCGCTCATTGCGCCTCATCATTCTTCTTTGCAGTCGGCATTCCGGGCAGAAAGTGGGTGGTGGCACGCCAATTTTCTCATAAAAACTAAAGTCGTCCGCCTCAATAACGAACTCATTTTTACAATTCTGGCATTTCCTATTTTCACTTTTCATAATTTACTATTTTTACGCGATAGCAAAGTTATAGTCAACTTAAATAAAATACTACTTTGGATAATCAACCGTGATCTGGATGGACTCCGGCTTGTCCGGAAAGCTGGTTTTCCAGAAGGGACGCAGCACCAAGTCCGCCGAAGCGATGGCGGGGTATGCCTGGAGGATTTGGTTGAGATCGCGCTTCTTCTTGCCGAGCACATCCGCCCCCAGCGCCTCTACGTCCACCAAGTAGACGATCTCTGCTGGCCCGGAAAGAGAGAAGACGATATTCTCCGCTTCTGCGAGAGGGATTGAAAGCCCGGTCAATGAGAAATTAAGGTTATCGACTTCGGGAATGAATACCTCTTCCCCGTTGTATTTTGGTACGGTAAGCTCCGCGATTTTCTTCGCGAGTTTACTCTCGTCAATAATAATTCCGGTAAAAGTGCCTTTAACGGTGACATCCGCACCTGTCTCCGTTCCGACTACTCTTATATTCTCTGGGAGTATGCTTAGAGTAGAGCCATCCTTCCACATCACGAAGCCCTCTGGGAGCTGGTCCGATGCACGCTTATAGAGTTTCGACTGGAGACCAATTCGAAGCTCGGCAACCGTTCTTTCCCGGTCTTCTGGAGAAATTTCTCGGGTTTTTCCGACAAATCCTCCCGTTAAATCACCCGTCGAGCGTGCATAGAATCCTCCGTATTTCGGGGTGCCTTTGAAACCGAAAATTTTAAAATCCAGCGGCCCGGAATTGTACTCCGGCCCCGGCTCCGAGGCGTAAATAGCGACTTCCACTGATCCCGGCGTGCCGTCCGCACGTTTGCCGGGCACGGTCAGACGTGTCTTGGTCTTATAAATTTTGCCGTTGGATCCTTCCAGACGAGTATCGATCGCAAGCGACTGTGGCGCGCTGGAATAAGTGTTATAAATGACCGCTCGGCCGGTCGCCGCGACGGAGACATCTCTCTCTGCTCCCGCCTCCACTCCCTTGGACTCCTCTCCCTCGAGTACCACAAGGTCAAATGTAAGATTATCCGCCGCGCCCGCGCTTGTCTTAGAAGCCGAGATAGTTTCATTCAAATTCTCTTCTACGATCTTGGGAGTGACCGCGATCTTGGCTTTAGTGAAAAGAAAAGAAAGCGCAAAAAGAAGAACCAGAACCGAGCTAACCGCAACGACCCATAGTCCCAAGGGTCGCCGAGGTCGTCCGCCCACACTCTCATAAACCGAGGCATACTTAGTTTCAGTTTCCTCTTCCGCGGGGGGTCTCAAATCTGGAAGTTCTGGCCGCTTCTGCAAATTAGGCGGAGTCTCGCTTGGCTTCTTTATTCGCAAGTCTTCCAGTCGGGGCATATCTACAGTCTAGCAAAGATAGCGATTAATATAAATCGTCTCAATCATAAGCGGCAGGTCCTTGCTCGCGCCGAGCGCAAATTGCGCAGCTCCATGAAGCGCCTCCGTGCCAAGAAATGTAATTTTAAACTTCGAATTAGTGAGGGTGTATTGGCTTAGTTTCTCATTCTGAATAGTATCCGAAAAAAATTGCGCGAGCTCTTCTCCCGCCGAAATAAAAATGTCCGAGGGAATAGAAATGTCTCCTGAGAGGTGCGCGAGTGTTTCCTCAAAGACGTGGAGCCACTTACTACGAGCACTCTCAAGCGCTGCTTCCAGACGTTTGCGAGCCCTCTCGCCCGCGTGGCCCGATTGATACAAGGACAGGAGACTCCGGACCTCATCGAGACTGGTTCCGAGATCGCGAGCGAGCTCGCGGACAATAAAGTTCTTGCCCTTTGGGAAAGAAGCGGATTCGGTCAAGGTACCTCCTTTGGCGAGAGCGATTGAGGTTATTTCTCCCCCGATGTCCACCAAAATAAAATCCTTGAGCTGGAAAAGGTCGCGAACGATGGTGAAAATTGATATAAGGAGCGTGGAGAACTTTACGCCGCCACGATGGAAATGGTCCCAGACAGACTTTTCAATCTGGTCCAGGAAAGATTTCCCCGCGATGGAGACGAAAATTGCCATCTCCAATTCCCTGGCCTTGTGACCAATGGGTCGCTCGGTGGGATAACCATTAAGAGAGAGTCTCAAGCTCTTAAGCTCGATCGGGACGCTCGCTTGCGCCTTTTCTAGGTATTCGGGCGCGTGCTCTTTTTTAAAAACCTGGATTTCCTTCTGAATGAGTTCGTCGGCGAGTTTTTCACTGAAAGTAAAGGGGGAACTTTGGGCGAAGCGTATGATCCGGGCCTGGGAAGCATGCCAGGCCGGGCCAAGTATGCAAAAAAACTTCTGCGGAGAACCTACTCCGGAGGAGGCCGCCTTCGCGAGAACCGAAGAGAGAGTTTTACCGATAAGCGAAAGGAGCTGGTCCAGGTCAAGCTTGGGTAGAAGGACGATCGGCTCGCGAGCGCTCCAGATAATTCTGGGAGCATTTGTCTTTGAGATTTCAAAAATAGCCGATCCGACAGAAGCAGAACCAAGGTCGAAGACAAGGGCGAGCTTGGGCTTGGCGGTAGAGAAAATCCTCATAACCCTATTTTACCACGGCTTTGATCCTTCGCACTCCCCCGGCGACCGCTTCTTCCTTTAAGATCTCGAAGCTACCTAGCTCTCGGGTGTTCGCGACATGCGGCCCGCCACAGAATTCCTTGGAGACCGGAGCCCCGTTTTCATCCAGAATTAAATATACCGATACGATTTCCGGGTACTTGGCCCCGAACTCCATTTCCGCGCCGAGCTTTTCCGCCTCCGCGAGCGGCATCTCCCGCCGCAGAACTTTGAGCGCGCGCTTTATCTTGTCGTTCACCCACTCTTCAACTTCCTTTTTTTCTTTTTCTTCGAGCTTTCGGCCGAAAGAAAAGTCCATGCGCAGGCGCTCTTCACTTATGTTGCTTCCCCGCTGTTTGACGCTCTTACCAAGGACCGCTTGCAGTGCGGCGAGCAAGAGATGGTGCGCGGTGTGGTTCCGGATCGTTTTCGCTTCATGATTGGCAAGTCCTCCTTTGAACATACCCGCGCTGGAAGTTTGCGAGAGCTTCTGGTGCTCGGCCATTTTTTTATGGAAATCTTCGAGATCAATCTTTCTCCCTTGCTCTTCTGCCAGCTCTCTGGTTAACTCTATCGGCATACCGTAGGTTGTGAAAAGAATAAACGGATCCGTGCCCCGTTCGAATTCTTTCATGCCCTTCTCGAGGGTTTCGCGGAATTTTTTCTCCTCTTTTTCTATCTCGCCACGATCGTCTAGGTCATAAGTATTCGAATAAGTACTTTTTATTTTCTCAATCTTGGGAGCCAGAGGTCCCTCGGAGTAGCGCACCGCGCGGCGAATCAAGCGCCGGAGCACATAACCCTCTCCAGTATTGGCCGGGACCACGCCATCGCTAATTAAAAAAAGAGCTGTCCGCGCATGATCCGTTACTATCCGCTCTTCTCGGGTTTTTTCCCCGCTGAAAAGGTCAGTCTCGTAAATATTTTTTTTATTTTGAACGCTCGCTAGTAATCGCTCCAGGCCCATGCCGGTATCAATACCGAGTACGGAAAGCTTAGAGAGTTTCGCTTCTCCGCGATCAAGTTTCTCACGGGAACCATTGCAGAAATATTCGTTAAAAACAATATTCCAAGTTTCCACATCCTCACCTTTCCCGTTCTTGCAATATATTTCCGTGGTCGGGCCACAAGGTCCGGAGTCGCCGGTGGGGCCCCAGAAAACGTCCGCTCCGTCTGCTCGAATTTCCCTGACCCCTAGCGCCGCCCAGATATCCTTAGACTCTTCATCACGGGGCACCGCCCCCTCGCCCTTGTAAAAAGTTACGTAAGAAATCTCAAGGCCGAGTTCCTTGGTTATGAATTCATGCGCGTATTCAATTGCCTCCTTGCGACCATAGCCGCCGAAACTAAAATTGCCAAGCATTTCAATGAATGTCAGGTGAGTGTCGTCGCCGACTTCATCGATATCGCTGGTGCGCACGCATTTCTGCGCCGAAGCGACGTTCTTGGTGCCGAAATCTTTGAGCGCGTTATCCGGCGCGGTGTAGTAGGGCTTGAACTGCTGCATGCCGGCGGTGGTAAAGAGTACCGAGGGATCGCCCTCCGGCACGAGCGAAGAAGAAGGAATTATCTTGTGGCCTTTCCTTTCAAAAAAATCCAGGAATTTCTGCCTGACCTCGCGAGAGTCCATTAAAACATTATATGATAACCCCTCCCCCCAGACAAACCTCGCCGTCATAGATAACCAGCGATTGCCCTGGCGCGGCCAGAAGGGGCTTCTGAAAAGTTACCCTATCTCCGGAAACTTGGCAGGGTAACTTCTCTCCATGGTAGCGGATCTGCGCGGAGTATTTTTTGTTTGGGTTTGGCTTATCGGCTATCCAATTAGCACTCTTCATTTTATAAACCGACTGGAATAGCGATATATCCCCGCCTGCCGGACGGGCAGGGCCATTTTTCTCTGACACGATTAAAATATTTTTCTTGGCATCCTTGCCAACGACATAGTAGGGTTTGTCTCGCGGAGTCTTCTTGGTTATGGTAAATCCGTGCCGGGCACCCAGAGTATGGAAGAAAACACCGTCATGCCTGCCGATGGTCTCGCCTTTCTCATTTATCACTTTACCTTTCTTTTCTCTGATGTAGTACTTTAGGAATTTCTTCAAATCCACTTCTCCCAGGAAACAAATACCCTGACTGTCTTTTTTCTCCGCGACCGGCAGATTAAATTTCTTGGCAAGCTTGCGCACTTCCCCTTTTGGAAGATGCCCGACCGGAAACATTACTTTCGCAAGTTGTTTTTGAGTGAGTGTCCAGAGAAAATAGGACTGATCCTTGGCCGGGTCTGTTCCTTTTAACAACCTCACCTCTCCTTGCTTCGCAATTCCTCCCCTCTCCATTTTCTTGAATGGAGAGGGGCTTGGGGTGAGGTTCGCATAATGGCCAGTCGCGATATAATCTGCCCCGCGCCGAAGGGCTTCTTTAAGAAACGCGCCGAACTTCACTTCCTTATTGCACATCACATCCGGATTCGGAGTGCGGCCGGCGCGATATTCGCGGATCATATAGTCCGCAACCTCGCGCTTGTAAACTTTCTCAAAATCGAAAGTGAGGAACGGAATATCAAGCGCGGCGGCTACTCGTATGGCATCGCGCCGCTCTTCCTCTTCATTGCACTCGAGAAATTCCGGATGCCAAGTGCGCATAAACACCCCGACCACTTCGTAGCCCGCGCGCTTAAGCAGCGCCGCGCTAACTGCAGAATCCACTCCCCCGGAGAGTCCTACGAAAACTGTGCCCTTTCTTTTCACAGGGCGATTATAGCAGAGTTAAGAGTCCCAAGAAAATCCGCGCCCGAAGTGGCCCCAGACTGAGGTGTCGGCAAATTTTACTTCATCCAGCTTCAAAAACTTTCTGATACCTCTTGGCGAGAGATCATATCCTGTGACCGGAATTTCTTTGTTATCGACAAGCGCGGTCGCCATCACTGGCTTGGCCCGGCCGATCGCATAAGCAAGCGAGGTATAGACCTCTTTGGCCGCGTATTTTTTTAAATAGTCCACCGCGATCTTGCGCGCCATATATGCGCCGGAGCGGTCCACCTTGGTGTAGTCCTTGCCCGAGAAGGACCCGCCGCCCACCGGCACTTCCGGCCCGTAATTGTCCACGATTATTTTCCGGCCCGAGAGCCCGGTATCCGCATCGAAACCCCCTTGCACCCACTCGCCCGCCGGATTGATCAAATATTCTTGAGAGTCAATGACGCTCTTCACGAGCGCAAGCAACTCTTCACTTTTCGTATTCTGAAAACTAGCGACAACACTTTTAACTTTCAACTTGCCACTTTCAACTTCCATGGCCACCTGCGTCTTGCCGTCATAGGGATACCTCTGGAAAATTTTCATGCACAAGTTGCGCGCAAGTTCGTACTCGGAGGGCATTGAGTTCTCGGTCTCCGCGGTGGCGTAGCCCTGCATGATGCCCTGGTCGCCCGCCCCGCCCGCGTCCACCCCGCGGGCGATCTCCGGGCTCTGCAGCGCAATGTTTATGATAATTTTATATTTTTCGCCTACTATCTTTTTCACCAATGCCTCCAGGTCCGGACGAGCAGCGCTGCGAACCTCGCCGTTTATGGTCACCAGACCGTGTCCGCCCATGACCTCGATAGCGCCGCGGCTTTCGGCATCGGCGGCTAAATATTCGTCCAAGATGCTATCCGCGATAAAATCGCACATCTTGTCCGGATGCTTAGGCGAAACAAATTCAGCTGTGCGAGTGCGATGCATATCTTTCCCTCAATAATGCGGGCTGGATTTGGCACCCGTTCGATGAACTCAGGGTTGCCGGTGGGTCTACGAGCCAGTTCTCGATTCGCCA
>Ga0187893_10011617_pt1 | contig 12729 bp, 8 predicted proteins | sample MA1701074metaG_FD_139574 | JGI IMG/M metagenome (GOLD analysis project Ga0187893, IMG submission 139574) | White microbial mat communities from a basaltic lava cave in the Kipuka Kanohina Cave System on the Island of Hawaii, USA - MA170107-4 metaG ...
CACGACGACCTGCGCAAGCGCCTCACCGAGTGCACGTTTCCATTCTTCGGGATCGGAAGCCCATGGACCCGGGATCCCGAACTGACCTTTGAGAATGTCTCCCCAAATCGGCTCCCTGCCGAAGCTTCGCAAGAAATCGAACGCAGCATAGTGTGCTGGATCGTCGCATCCACTATTGAGCACTCCAGCGCCTATGATGCACTTATCACCACCGCAAGCGGCTTTTGCTGCCACCACGGTATCGTGCAAAAATTTCGCATCTTCCACGTAGTAGGAATGGTCCGCATCTCCCGTCAGAAACAGCACTGCCACGGCCCCTTTGTCGCGAATGAAACCGGGCGTCTGACTGATCGGGTGAAAGGCCCACGCCACGGTCGCAGCACCGAGCTCTGCGTCTCCGTAGGTCTTGTTGACCGAGACGTCCGCCACCTCGGAGGCAGCACCCGTGAACCAGGTCTTGAGCGGAGTGCGATCGGGATCGGAGGTATTCACAGCAAAGAACGCCTTGCCTGCGAATTCCCACAAACGGCCTTGTGTGCCATTGCCGGGGACCACCATGGTCGTGGGTGGCATGTATAGTTGGTCGGGCGGCGGAATATCCGGACCTTGAAACCCACACAGACTGTCTCCATGAGCCGCCGAATGACCCATGGACGCAGTGGTAATTCCGACGTGAAGATCGACGTTCGGCGGAAGTCGATCGAACATGACGTCGACGAAGCTCGGGAACTGGGTCCTCATTTGCTCCAAGGCCTGTTCTTGGGAGGCTGAAACGTCCAAGGAGAACAGGATGTCGACGGCCGAACAGCCGCATTTTTCCGTGTCCGGGTTGCAAGCGGAGTTGCCGTCATCGCCACCATTCATGGCGACGTCAAACACTGGCCCTTCACTCGTTGGTCCTTCCTCGCTGGTATTCGGCCCCGAACCTGCCCCATTACTCGAACCTGCCCCATTACTCGAACCTGCCCCATCACTCGTACCGAGTCCGCCACCGCTCGTCTCGTCGCTATGGGAGTTCGAGAACGTATCGCCGGGCCCCGAGTCCTGCGCTCCACCGGTCGTCCCGGTCACGCTTGGGAACGTCTCGGGGCCCGAATTCCGATCTCCAGAACAGCCAGCGACGAGGTAAAGGCCGTACAGCGCCTGGACGGACCAGACAAGCCGCGCTTCCAGAGTTCGTTTCGATGTTCTCATCTCCTTGTTTCCGTCTTTCGTCCATCGACTCGTCCGAGAACCTGGCTCGCCATGCAATTCATGAATGCGACTATCTCGGGGGGGGAGGAATCGTGGCACAAGTCTCTGCCACAGCCTGTGCGAGAGCGTCCCCAAGCACATGACGCCATGTTTCGGGATCGGGAGGGGCGGGCCAGCCTGCGAGAATGTCTCCCCATATCGGCTCCTCACCGAAGCTGCGCAAGAAATCGAACGCGGAATACCTCATTGGATCATCACACATACCATTGAGCATTCCTGCACCAATGATGCACTTGTCACCACCGCACCCTGCTTTCGCCGCGACGACGGTATCGTGTAGAAACTTCGGATCTTCTACGTAGTAGGAGTGGTCCGCGTCTCCGGTCAGAAACAACACTGTCAAAGCCCCCTCGTCACGAATGAAACCCGGCGTCCGGCTGATCGGATGGAAGGCCCAAGCCGCGGCCGCAGAACCGAGCTCTGCGTCGCCGTAGGTGCGATTGACGGCGGCGTCCACCACTTCGGCGGTCGCGCCGGTGAACCAGTCCTTGAGGGGCGTGCGATCGGCATCGGAGGTATTCGCCGAAAAAAACGCCTCGCCTGCGTACTCCCACAAACGACCTTGCGTCCCATTGCCCGGAACCACCATGGTGGTAGGTGGCGTGTAGAGTTTCTCGGGGGCGGGCCGAGGGTTGAACACGCTGTCCTCGAACCCACAAAAACTGTCCTGGTGAGGAGCCGACGGACCGACGGAGGCTGTGGTAATTCCGATATGAAGATCGACGCTCGGTGGAAGTCGATCGAACATGACATCGATGAAGGTCGGGAACTGGTCCCTCATCTGCTGCAGGACTTGTTCTTGAGAACCTGAAACGTCCACGGCGAACAGGATGTCCACCGCTGTACAGCCGCATTCCTCCAAGTCCGGATTGCACGGGGGTGTTCCCCCCCCATCATCGGCACTGCCGACATCGAAGTGTGGCCCTTCACTCGTAGGTCCTTCCTCGCTGTGCCCCGGTCCCGAACTCGGCCCGCTGCCGGTACTCGGCCCACCACCGGTACTCGGCCCACCACCGGTATCCGGCCCACCGCTCGTGCCGGGCCCACCATCGGTCATTCCAGCGGACGTCGATATCGTACTGTCCGACGCCGAGTCCCCGGGACCACTTGCGGTGCTGCTGTCCGCCGAGGCCGCGGAGCTGCCGTCCGCGCTGGCCCCCCACACAGAGTGCTCCCGGTCTCCACAGCCGAATACGGGGCCAGCCAACAGCACCAACGGCATCCCTCGGCGGAGAACTTGGATCGAACGCACCGCATCTGCTTGGCCATGGTAGCCCCCGGTTGTTCACGTCCACCGACGACGGCTCGAGCCGTCGTCACGATAGCTCGCACGGATGCGCGAGTTCGGGCACGACGTTCCCACGTCAGGCCGTCACGTTCGGATCGGCCCGAAAGCCGCTCGGCGCGACCGGATGTGCCGTGCGGAAATATTCCTCATCCACCCCTCCAGTGGAGGTTTGAACAACAGCCGGCTGGCGTGGCCAAGCAGATACGGTGCGTTCGATCCAAGCCCTCCGCCGAGCGACCGTGTTCGGCTGCGGAGACCGAGCCCCCGCGAACGGCTTGCCTGGAACCAGCGTGGGCAGCAGCGCCGGGGCTTCGACGGACAACAGCACGGCAAGCGGGCAAAGGGATTCAGCGTCCGAAGGTGCGATCTCGACGTCCAATGGCGATGAAACGACCGATGCTGGATCTGACACCAGTGGTGGGCCGAGTACCGGTGGTGGGCCGAGTACCGGCAGCGGGCCGAGTACGGGACCGGGGCGCACCGAGGAAGGACCTACGAGTGAAGGGCCACACTTCGATGTCGGCAGTGCCGAGGCGGAGGGTGGTAGCCCCGCTTGCAATCCGGACATGAACGACTGTGGCTGTACGGCCGTGGACATCCTGTTTGCCGTGGACATTTCAGGTTCTCAACAATCCAACCTGGAGCAGATGAGGGACCAGTTCGCGAGCTTCATCGATGTCATGTTCGATCGACTTCCACCGAACGTCGATCTTCATATCGGAATTACCACGGCGTCCATGGGTTATTCGGTGCCACATGGCGACAACGGCTGTAAATTTGGAGACAATTTCGGTGCTCCGCCGCCTCCGCTTCCCGAACAACTATACACGTCACCCAAGACGATGATGGTTCTGGGCAATGGAACGCAAGGCCGTTTGTGGGAGTACGACGGCAAAGCGTATTTTTCGGCGAATACATCGGATGCCGATCGCACGGCGATCAAGGCCTGGTTCACGGGCGCAGCCAACGAAGTGGTGAACGCGGCAGTGACCCGCATCTATGGTGACGCAGAGCTCGGTTCTGCGGCCGCGGCTTGGGCCTTTCATCCGCTCAGCCGCACGCCGGGTTTTCTCCGCGACCAAGGGGCTGTGACAGTGCTGTTTCTGGCAGGAGACGCGGACCACTCCTACTACGTGGAGGATGCCAAGTTTTTGCACGATACCGTAGTGGCAGCGAAAGCTGGTTGCGGAGGTAACAAGTGTATCATTGGCGCGGGGATGCTCAATGGTTCGTGTGACGATGCGGCGAATTATGCTGGATTTGATTTCTTGCGCAGCTTCGGAGAAGAGCCGATCTGGGGGGACATTTTCAAAGGTTGGCCGCATGGTTCCGATCCCGATGAGTGGCGCCGTGTCCTCGGAGACGCGCTCGCGCAGGTCGTTGTGGACACCTGTGCGACGATTCCCCCTCCGGCGGAGTGACCCAGCATCGAGAGAGAGCCACCGATGTGCAGGTTTTGGATGCGATCATCGACGAGGGCGGTCCTCGGGCTCCATCTGGCCGCTACCGGCTGTTCCGAAGACAGGCATGGAGGGGCGCTGACAAGCGCCACTGGAATCGCGACGAACACCAGCACCTCGAGCGAACCCGAAGGCTCGGTGACCTCCCCTGACAGCGGGACGAGTGACGGTAGATCAGGAACTAGTGATGGATCGGGAACCAGTGGATCAGGAACCAGTGGATCAGTGTCCGGATCAGAACCGAGCGCCAGCGATATGGGCAGCAGCGAGCCAGGCTCGACGAGCTCTGATGGCATTTCCTTCGACCTCGGGGGAAAAACCGACCTACCAGGAACTCACGAGGGATGCCGGAAGATCGATTTCCTGTTCGTGGTCGACAACTCCGGGTCCATGCAGTCTCATCAAATGAACCTGCTCAATAGCTTCGGTCCGTTCATCGATACCATCGCATCCACGGTCGCTGGCAACGACTACCACATCATGGTGGTCGACTCGGATGCATGCCAACACTCGGGCTGGCCTCCGCCGACGTGTTTCCCGGGTTGTGACTCTGTGTTGGGTGCCGGACAGGTACGGGATTGTTCCGTGCCGAATGGAATTCGCTATCTCACCTCCGAGCTCGATTTTCCGACGCTCAAGTCCACGTTCCAGTGCATCGCGAACGTTGGCACCCTTGGCAGCGGCGCCGAAATGCCCATGACCGCCATCGTCGAGGCCATCGGACCGCTCAACAGCCCGGGCCAATGCAACGAAGGATTTCTGCGCGACGATGCGATCCTGGTGATCACGGTCATCAGCGATGACCACTCGGGATGGACGGCAGAGGACAACCAAACTGGTTTCGGTGGCACGCCACAATCTTGGTACGACGCCGTCATCGCGGCCAAGCGCTCCCCGGAGAACGTGGTCGTGCTCGGCCTATACGCGCTGCTCTCGGACCAGAGCTGCATCATGCTCGGGCCGGAGGAGGCCGACCAGTTCATCGAGTTCACGAGCAAGTTCGGGTCACAGGGCATCATCGGCAGCGTATGTGCACCCGACTACAACGTGTTTTTCCAAGAGGCGATCGGTCTCATCGATCATACCTGCGAGGCATTCGTGCCTCCGGAAGGGTAACCATCATGGAACGAATTCCATAGGGTGTCTGCCAATGTCCATCAGCTCGTGCCGACGCCGAGCACGCATGTCGTGTTCCTGAACAATCTCGACCGGCCTTGGCCAATGTTCCCGAGGCCAACAATTCGATCCCAACCCGCACCAGGAAGGAATGCAATGCATCCACGAAATCATCGAAAATACCTAGGTCTGATGTTTCTCACCGTTGCGTGGACGGGCTGTGATCCCGAGCGAAGTTCCGACGGCGACCCGGGGGGCGGTCTGTCCGGGAGATTGTGGAGCTGTGAGGAAACCGAGAGTCAGGTGATCTGCTCGGCTGCAATCGCCGCTCAACCCGGGGAATCCGATGCCTACGCATGCGATGCGGAAGACAAGCGGAGCATTTGCCCACCGGCGGGTACCCTCCCAGCTAACCTCGTGTCCGACGAGAACGTGTCCGAGGCGCCATGGGCCTGCCTCGTGACCGGTGAGCATCAGCGCGAATGCATCAAGGGTCTTCGAGCTCTCGACGAAAGGCCGACCCAGGTTCCGGACGATTGCGCCGCGGGATCAACGTGTCAGGCGCCCGATGGCAACGAGGCAGATCCTACACCTACGGGAGAAGACCCAGACCCATCCACGGATCCCGTACCTCCGACCGAGTGCATCCCGGATCTGTGGGAGCCGTATTTCTGTGCACTAGCGACGAACAGCTATCGCAGCAACGGCGTAGACATCACGTTTCCTTGCGAGATCTTCGACGCCAACGCGCTTGCTCCAGTGGAGGAAATTCTTCCGCTGAACTTGGGGATGCCGAGCTGCGCCAGTGGTGAGTCGGCGATGCGTCGCGATTCCTGGCTCGATTCGGTTGACCAGGGATGTACCCAACTCAGTGGGGCGATCTTGGTCATGTGCCAGCAAGGCGCCAACTATGCGCCGCGCGTAGGCGCTTGCATGCCCACAGGGTCCTGGTAGTCGCGCTCCACGATGGTTGGCCACGTACCCATGCCAGCGCTCCGAAACTTCGGGGCGCCGGTATGGATTGGTTTTGTTGGGCGTGTCGCTGCTGTTGTCGTCCTCGGGTGCGCGCCAGTAAACGACACCGCTGTGGAGGAGGTGGCCGACATCTTCGGTCCCATGGGGGAAATCGTTCCCTTTGCCACTGCCGAACAACGAGAACGATTCGAGCGGGGTCGTGATTTCCTCACGCGGAGGTTCGCACCGAGTGAGGGCCTTGGGCCGCGATACAGCGCTACGTCCTGCGGAGCGTGTCACGAGAAGCCGGTTTTCGGTGGAAGCGCGAGCCGTTACCGAAACGTGTTCGTGCTTGTGACGGACGAACCAGGCATCACAGTCGATTTTAAGGAACAATTTACCACGGATGACCAAGCTCGAGCGCCCGACGAACCCGAAACGCTGACTGTGGGTCGCAGGCCTCTTCCATTGTTCGGGGTTGGGTTGCTTGCCGAGATCCCCCTCGAAGAGATCGTGCACAACGCCGACCCCATGGATCACGATCAAGATGGGATCAGCGGCCGCGTCAACTTCGAACGGGGTTTCTTGGGCAGGTTCGGCCGCAAAGCTCACATCGCCACCGTCGAAGGCTTCGTACGCCTGGCACTGCTCGACCATCTCGGCCTCACGACCGATCCCGTCGTCGTGGCTGATCTGGCGCCCGAAGATGCGCCGCGGGGACTCTCTACTGGAGATGACGACATGATCCCGGATCCCGAGCTTGCATCCGAGGATGTCGCGGACGTGATTACGTTCGTGTCCCTGCTGGCGGCTCCTCACCCCATGCCCTCCAGCCCACAGACCAAACGAGGACGGGAGCGCTTCGAGCAATGTGGCTGTGACGACTGCCACATTCCAGCGCTCATTGGACCGCGTGGAGCCGTGCCTGCCTTCACGGATCTTTTGCTTCACGACATGGGACCCGAGTTGGCCGACGGAGTCCAGATCGGTGAGGCCTCGGGAAGCGAGTTTAGGACCCAACCATTGTGGGGGCTGTCGATCGGGGGTCCGTACTTGCACGACGGACGTGCCGATACCATTGCGGACGCGATTCGGCTGCATGGTGGCGAGGCTCGGTCCGCTCGCGAACGATATCTCGCATCGACCGATGCGGATCAGCAGGCCATGTTGGTGTTTCTCGAATCCCTGGGTGAAAATTTCCATCGCCGAGACGGATTGCTTCCGATCGATGACCCTCCACCATCGGCCGGGGCCAGCGGAGGGCCGCAGGAGCCCCTGTCGTCGTTGGACCTCATGCGATTCGAACGTGGTCGCAGGCTCTTCGACAGCGATTTCGGCTTCACTGCAGGGTTGGGTCCTCGGTTCAACGGAGATAGCTGCAGGAGCTGTCACTTCGATTCCGTCATCGGTGGTTCCGGACCAGCCGACGTCGACGTGATCCGTCACGGAACGATCACGATGCAGGGCATATTCGAGATTCCTCCCATGGGCACCATCGCTCACCGCCATTGGACCATGCTGTCGCGCCCTCCCATTACCGACGGAGCCAACCGCTTCGAAAGGCGGCAAACCCCCACGACACTCGGGTCGGGTATGATCGACCAGATTGCCTCGGAAGCCATCCTCGGGCTCGCCGATCCCGAGGACGAGGACGCGGATGGCATCCGTGGTCGGGCCCATGTGTTGTCGGACGGGCGTGTGGGACGTTTCGGTTGGAAGGCCAATATCCCGACGCTCGAGGAGTTCGTTCGGGACGCGCTGTCCAACGAGCTGGGCATCACCGTCCCCTCGACGGGCTCGGCGTTTGGTCGCGCGACGGACGAAGACCACCATCTTGATCCGGAAATTCGTGCTCCGGAGCTCGACGATCTGGTATTTTTCATGTCCAAGCTTGCGCCTCCACGACGTGCGTCGAACGACCCCGTGGCTGAAGCCCGAGGCGAAGCGCTGTTTTCGTCCATCGGATGTGGACGTTGCCATGTTGCCGAGCTACCCACGCTTGATGGCGCGACCGTTCAGCTGTTCAGCGATCTCCTGCTCCACGATGTTGCTGCCGAAAACGCAGTTTTCGTGCCCGAAGGCGACGCAATCCGGGAATTTCGCACGGCGCCTCTGTGGGGTATCGGCACCTCGGCACCTTATCTACACGATGGTTCTGCCGAGACGCTCATGGATGCGATCCTCCGGCACGACACCGAAGCCACGAGCGTTCGAGAGGAATTCGAACGCTTGACACGCTCGCAACAGGATGACCTCTTGTCATTCTTGGTTTCGCTATGACAGCGGACGAACTGCCGGCTCGAAGCTTAAGTCGATGAAGGGCGCTTCGATGGACCGTCCGGACAGCCGCGTTCGACGCCGCGGGGGGGGGCCGAAACTCCTCGAGATGGCAGATGGAGGCGACGGAGGCCTTCTTGCGCGAATCCGCGATCGACATCCGGTGTTTGAACAACCCGCGGCCGGTGTGGCCAAGCAACGTGGTGCGTTCGATCCGAGCCTTCAGACGAGCGACGCCGTTGGCACTGTTGGCTGGCCTCGCGTTCAGCTGTGGAGACCGAGACCAGTCGAACGGTGTGTTTGGAATGGGCGGCAGCTCCGGGGCTTCGACGGACAACAGCACCGCAAGTGGTCCGGGGGATTCAGCGTCCAATGGTGTGATCTCGAGCTCCGAAGGCGATGGAACGACCGATGGTGGATCTGACACCAGCGGTGGGTCGGGTATCAGTGATGGGCCGAGTACCAGTAGCGGGCCGAATTCGGGACCGGGGAGCAGCGAGGAAGGACCTACGAGTGAAGGGCCATCCTTCGATGTCGGCAGTGCCGAGGCGGAGGGCGGCAGCCCGGTTTGCAATCCAGACATGGAAAAATGCGGCTGTACGGCCGTGGATATCTTGTTCTCCGTGGACATTTCAGGTTCACAACAGACGAACCTGGAACAGATGAGGAACCAGTTCGCGAGCTTCATCGATGTCATGTTCGATCGCCTTCCACCGAACATCGACCTTCACGTCGGAATTACCACCGCATCCATGGGTTATTCGGCGACTCATACGGACGATTTCTGTACGTTCAACGAGAGTGCGCCGCCCGGCTTTGGCGGTCGGCCGCCTCCTGAACAACTATACGTGTCCCCGACGACGATGATGGTTCCGGGCAATGGCACACAAGGTCGCTTGTGGGAGTACGATGGCAAGGCATTTTTTTCGGCGAATACCTCCGATGTCGATCGCGCTCCGATCAAGAACTGGTTCACCGGCGCGACGAACGAAGTCGTGAACGCCAGCGTCAACGCCACTTACGGTGATGCAGAGCTCGCTTCTGCAGCCGCAGCATGGGCGTTCCACCCGGCTAGCCGGACACCAGGGTTCATTCGTGACCACGGGGCTGTGACCGTGCTGTTTCTGACAGGAGACGCGGACCATTCCTACTACGTGGAAGATCCGAAGGTTCTGCACGGCATGGTGGTGGCGGCCAAAGCCGGTTGTGGAGGTGACAAATGCATCATTGGTGCCGGAATGCTCAAGGCTACGTGCGACGATCCCTCGTACTTTGCCGCGTTTGATTTCTTACGGAGCTTCGGTGAGGAACCGATGTGGGGAGACATTTCTCCCGATCCCGAGGCGTGGCGCCGTGTCCTCGGAGACGCGCTCGCGCAGTTCGTTGCGGACACGTGTGCGTCGATTCCCCCGGAGGGATGAGTAGGGAATGTAGCAAGTGACGGCAAGACCGAGGCCATGTACGAACAAGACACAATGCCGACTCGAATTCGAATCATGATGCCTAGCGTTTTCGCTCTCGCTTTGCTGCGGGGATGCGGGAAAAGCGACGACAGCAGTGGACAATTGGATGACGATGGAGGATTCGGCGGCCTGGACAGTGCTGCGGACTCTGGGAGTCCGTCGGGGACATCCACTCCGTCGGCCTCGGAGGCATCGGGAGCATCGACATCCGAAACATCGACATCCGGAACATCGGCACCAGGGACCACGGACGCATCGACTTCCTCGACCGAAGAAACGTTTTCGACCTCTGGAACGACGCGCGAATCGTCGGGCGATTCGATGCACGAAACTGGTGGGGTGGAGGGAATGTGCTCGCCAGCACACGATGCGGCCACGCCTGCGTTGACAGGACCGTATTGTGTCGGCGTCTCCGTCCTGCACCTCGTCGACGAGAGTCGCGACGAGACACTGACCAGCGCTCCTGGTGACAAGCGGGAGGTGCTTGTCTATCTGTTCTATCCAATTCTGCCGGGCAGTGACAATCCACCCGTCCCTTGGATCGGCCAAAAGGAATGGCCGTGGTTGCTGAACTACGGGTTCCCGTTTCCGTCCGATGGCTACAAGGACTTGTGGAGCAATGCTGTCCAGGACGAGGACGTGGCACCGGGTATCTTTCCCGTGGTGACATTCATGCCGGGGTTCGGCGCCCACACGAGTGCCTATACGGGCGTGTTCGTGGAGCCGTTGGTGAGCCGTGGATTCATCGTGGCTGCGGTGAACCACCCCTATGTTTCGGGCATCGTGAATTTCCCCGACGGACGTTCCATTGCAGGTTCCGCTGCTTTGGACGACGCGACCTTGTCGGTTGTGGTTGGGGACGCTCGGTTCGTCCTCAGCGAGCTCGAGGTTGACCCTCGATGGCAAGACACGATGGATTTCGGACAGATCGGGAGCTTCGGCCATTCGTTCGGAGGTGCGACATCGGCCGAGGTGTTGGTGAAAGACGATCGCTTCCTCGCGGGAATCGTCTACGATGGCCGTTTGTTCGGCGACGTCCGTTATGTCGGCACCCCGAAACCAGTGTTCTTGGGGGCATCTCGAGAGAGCGGCTTGACCGCGAATGCGGGTGAATGGAACTTACTATGGGCCAAGCTCTCCGGCCCCGGTTACTATGCCAGGATCGCGGACACAACCCATCTTGGTCTGTCGGACGCGGGCCTGCTTGCGGAGCACTTCAACTCCGGCTCGCCCCAGAGCTTGGGCTTGGGCGCGATTGCACCCAAGCGACTCGCCGAAATCACGGATGCGCTCACGCGTGCGTTCTTCGACACCCACCTTCGAGGTGGGGACCCGGCTGCCTTGTTTGAGGCGGCCGCAAGCTTCGCAGAAATCACGTTTCAAACGAAATAGAAGCCATGGCGAAGCGAATCGTGTCGCTTGTGCGGCGTCGGTGGGTTGTGTTCGTGCGCCTACTTCGGGGCTTGCCCACCACAGCTAGCACGTACTTTGGCGGCATGCGGCGACTGTGGGTACTTGGCGAGGAATTTCTCCGCACGTATCTGCGCAGTCGAGGTTTGAGCGAGCACGCACAAGGCCGTGATCCATGAGACTTCGCGCTCGATCGAGAACTCCCCATGTGGAAAATTCTTGGCGTGTCGCTCGAACAGACGGACCGCTCGCGCTGCATCGCCGGAGCCGAGCGCGGCGCGAGCCTCGGCCATGAGCATGATCTCTGCCTCGAGCATGGGTTCTTCGTTGTCGGTCTTGCGCGATGCGGTGATCGTCTTGCCTTGGACGCGAGGACGGATAGTCGCTGGCGGGTCGTCGGGCTTCGACGGGTCGCTTGCTCGCTCTGCCCGGAGCGCCCTTGGTTCGGCGTCCGGCTGCATGAGTTCCGGTACCGGCGCTGCCATGGGTTCGGCCAGCGATGGCTGGGTCGCTGGCTGTGTGTCTTCCAAGTTGATCGTCATAGTCTGGGTGGCAGGCTCGTCGTTGCCGACGCCAATCACGATGGCGGCAGCGATGCCGAGCGCCGCGACGACACTGGAAACAATCCAAGCAATCTTCCCTGTCACCATCGTCCCACCGACCATGGTCGACGAGGGCTCGGGCCCGAGCGTGGGGCCCATGTCACCTGTGGCCGCTCGGGAAGCAATCGCAGCCCATGTGCGGGCCTGCACATCGGTTCCCGGGCTGTCGGCTTCGTTGAGCGCGTCCAACATGGCTCGCGCGCGTTCGGAGAGCTCCTTCATGACATTCCTCGTGTGCGGTCGTATTGTGCAACCGCGTGCTCGAACTGGATGCGGACCCTGCGAAGTCGCGTATATACGGTGTTTCGATTGATGCCGAGCGCTTCGGCGATTTCCGTGCCGGAGAGTCCCTCGAGTTCCGAAAGGACGAAGATGACTTGCCGCTCCTCATCCAGCTTGGCGATGAATTGCCGCACCACCTCGGCAGCTTCCCCGACCTCCACGCCGAGGTCGGGCCGGACGCTTTCGCCGGGAGGCGGCAAGAGGTCGAGCCGACGCTGTGCACGACCTGTCCGGCGGCGGTGTTCGCTGGCGACGCGCCGCAGGATCCCGAACAGCCACGCGGGCATCGAATGGCCGGGATCGTAGTCACCTAGACGCCGGCGCACGACCAAGAACACGTCCTGCGCAACGTCCTCGGCCGACGAACGGGGGATCCCCAGTCGGAGAAGCGAACGCCACACGAACGCGAAGTAGAGGCGGTATACGTCCTTGAGCTCAGGCGCGTCCGAAGGCATTTTGCGAGGAGTCATCACCTGCGGTGTCATGCTGTCTGTAGGGTTAGTTGGCCGCCGCCGAGCCTGATTTGTCGCGGTGGCGCATGATCCCCATCGCGGCTCCTCACGGGAAACGAACCTCGACGCCTGCGTGGATCCGCACGCCGCCGCGCCGGCCGCGGTGTAGCG
>Ga0187893_10011618_pt1 | contig 12728 bp, 11 predicted proteins | sample MA1701074metaG_FD_139574 | JGI IMG/M metagenome (GOLD analysis project Ga0187893, IMG submission 139574) | White microbial mat communities from a basaltic lava cave in the Kipuka Kanohina Cave System on the Island of Hawaii, USA - MA170107-4 metaG ...
AGCGGCTTCGCCGGTCGCTCAAGTGTAACGTCGGTACGATCTTCGCTGCCCCCATCCCTAATGGCTTGCCCATGCCTATTGTGTGACGGTACTGTTTGCCCATCTCACCAGGCAAGGTGAGCACCCAGAATAAAGCTCCCAACTCTACTTGGCTCAGGTTCTCGAAGTGAATCGTGAAGCGAAAGGAAACCCCAGCTTTGACAGGCTTGATTTGTGTGTGCTGGGTGTCAGTTGACCAGTTTGGGGTCTCCTTCTCTACAATGTCTCGCAGTCCAACTGTTCCCTTGTGCCAATACAACTTGTGACCGCGAATGACAGTCTCGTGGGGCGGAGGACTCGCGTAGTGATCCAGGTCTCGTTTGTCGTCTGGATTTTTCTGGGTCAGATAATGCTGAAAGGTTGTCGGTTTGGGAGAGCCGAGAATTGTCGGGGTTATAGGCTGCTCAGATAACCACACACCGTTAGGGGCTGACTCAAACCGAGCGTCGGTGAAAAATACTCGCCCCGCCTGCCCTGCCTGACGATCTCCTTCTGGGACATAGCCAAATATTGCCTCGGCTAAATCTATGCTGTCGTTGCGCCTTAGCGATTCGGGTATAAGATTGACAGGCGAGTGCTTATAAGGCAGACGAAACATCATCACATGGCCAAAGAAGATCAAGTCACCATTTTCGACAAGGTAAAAGATCGGCTGGTGTGGATTCAAAGCTCCTTGTTCTCCCAAAAGCTTCTTTTGCTCCTGACTCATTTGCTCCCGGTAGGAGTTGATCAACTCATCGCTTACCTCCATCAAGGGAGCTTGGGAGTCCGGGGGAAAGATCACAGCTTCCCGCCGCTTACTAGACATTGCTCCGCTATAGGCGAGAACAGCCGTTTGCAAACCGCCCACCGCAGAACCCGCCGCTTGCAAAACAGGGACATACCGGAGATGAATGAATCCTCCTCTGACTTTTTGGTAGTCATATTGCCCCACCTTTACCCAAATCTGCCGGGCATTCTTGCACCCATACCATTCGGGCAGCTTGGCAGGAATTTTATCTTTATGAATACGGGCAAAGGTCACGCCGTTAACCGTTTTGGCCGGTCGAATAAACCAATGTCCCCCTTGTTGTTCCAAATAGCCTGCCTTTATTAAGGGAGTATAGTGACTGCGAGCATCGTTTTTCAGTAAACGCTGTCGATAATATTCACCCAGGCCAGTTGTATCTCCCACCGCCCGAAAGACGAGCGGCGCTTTGGTCACCCATTGCATCTTCCCATATCCAGCAATCTCCACGAGCGAGCGCACCATTCCTCGCAAGGTGCTCGCCGGAATCACTGGCCGCTGAGCATCATCCACATGAAAGCATTGGGCATAATGCTCTCTCGCCTGAGCGTCTTTCATCATCTTGTGAGTCTTCTCTGCCCATTGTTGGAAAAACTGCGGGTTCAACGCGGCACGAGTGTACAAAGGAGATTCGGTAGTCAGCGTGCATTCGATGGAGCCGGTCTGTCGGTTCGTATGGTATGAGTCCTGCGATGGAATCGTCTCGGCTGGTACGACTTTTTCCGGCAACGGTACAAAGTTATAGGGAGCGTGGGCGGTGCGCTCCGGTCGAGAGGGGTTTGTATGTTTGGGATTCATTGTACTCTCTTTCTGACTAACCTCTCAGCGCTACCAATCGACTCGCACGCACGTAGACCTGCCCATCGTCGTCATCGGCCAGATAATGGCGCAGCCACAAAGACAATGGATGTTTGTAGCCTCGGAAAGATAGTGCAGGCGCTGCAACTCTGAGTGGCACCGCGTGGCGTAGTCCCTGACGGCCCTCAGCGACCAAGGTAAAATCACCCTTCTGTTCCTCTATTTGCGTACCCCACAAAAGATGTTCCTCGTCGAAGGCTGCGGCGTTCTCATCGGCATGGTCCTGCAAGCGACAGGCGCTGAAGCTATCGCCCTGTCGCCAGAGCCGCACTTCTGCCTGTTCTCCAAACAGTCTGGCTTGCTGTAGAGTGATCGTTCGCAACGGCGGGGAAATCGTAGGGAATATAGAGGCGGAAACGATAAGCTGCCCATTCCGAATCTGACCCCAGATAACTCCATCATCGGCGTGGGCCAGAAACCAGTTTCCTTCACCTACGCTGGGTTGTCTCTGGAACCAATCAGAAAGATTGGTTGTTACACTTTCCGTATTCACAGGCGTCACTTGCCACCCTATGGGCTTCACCTCGCGTTTCATCATCCTTGCCCTTCTACGAATGACTGGACGAATTGCTCCAGTTTGGCTTTATCGCCTTCAACATGGACAGTCTCGTTTTCTCCCCGGCGGAAAACCCAGGAAGTAGCTCGATAGGTGAGGAACGCTTCCTGCCCCCGTAAACGGCCTCTCCCGATGCTGCTTTCCCCACCCACAGGCAGATCGCCAGTCCACAAGTCCTTGAGGAGGAGCAAGAGTAACCCGACATCCTCGGATGTGGCCTTTGGGAGTCGTGCACGAATCTGCACCCGTGTATCCTTCTGACCAAATACCGGTTGTTCATTGAAGAGCGCACCTGGATAAGGACCGCCTGTGAAGCGGTCGATCTTGACTCGATTCTGTACCAGTTCGAGCGGGTGCTGAACCACCGCTTCATCTATCCATAAGCGGCTCGCCGTGGGAGGTGTCTTTTGCTCTCCCTTTCGCTGTCGATAGCCGAATAGCTGGTCAGTGAGGGCTTTCCCATCTTTTCCAAGTGTCGCTGCGATGCGCCAAGCCCTTGCACGGAGGGTGCCAGCAAGACTAGTCCCGCTGAGGACAGGGACTGCTTTCCCATTGCGCTGTGAATGGAGATGGACGAAGTCAGGCGCATTCGGCTCGCCGGAACCGGAGCGAATCAGCACGGAGCCATCAATGAGGAATGTTCCCTCTAAAGTGCACTCGGACGGCGAGAGACGATTGGTAACTGAGACACCTAACAGTGCCGCAATGTCGGTCCCTGCTGTTTGAGCCGATTGGTCATTGGACAGCCAGGCGATCAGGCCCTGTGGGGTGGCGATGTCGTAACGACAGACCATCCAGTGAGAAACCCGGCAACGGCCAAAGCCTCGCCGTTTGCGCTTACCTAAAGCAATCTCGCCTTTCTCTAAACCTTGCAGCACAATCGCTAAGGCTTCTTGCAAGTCGGCTTCTTGCCCCTTCAGAACAAGGAGTTCAAACGAAAGCAGAAACTCGGTCCCGGCAGCAAGGAGTTCGATATCAAACTTCTTCCTAGCCTCGGCAGTGCGAGTGGCGGGATCAATAGCCACTCCGTCTCTCAGTTCAAAGTCAGGTTCGCTACCCAAAGCATCATCTACAATGAGCGGGCTTTGCACATTGTCATCACCGGAAGCCTGACCAAAAAGTTGCTGAGCAAGCAGAAGTGAATACTCGCGGAGGTAGGCTCGCAAAACTCCCGCTATGGAAGTGCCGGTCAGGAGGGCCTTGCCTTCCAGAGGATCGAGAATCAGTGGCATATCGAGCAGCCCGTCAGCATCTCCATTCCCCAAGTGGGTAGGAGTCTCCAGGACCAGCGTGCCCGTGACCATGATCCGTTCTCCTATGCCGCGTGGATTTTGCCACTGCGCATTCACTGCGCACCTCCTGCGCCGGGTTCTTTGGAGGCTTTCTTCAGCAACGCCTCCAAGAGCCGAACTGTGTACTCTAGTCTGAGGTCGTCGGTAGGCTGGGCAGTGACTCCCGCCAAAGATGGTAACAGAGTGGGGTTCAGCCAGTCTGCCCAGATTTTGTTTTGCCGAACTCCGGCATCTAACCAAGACGAAAATCGCTCATTACCGATCCGTGCTCGTTCGAATTGCCCTTTGGCCTCTCTATTCAAGTTCTCCAGATGGTCAAGGATCGTCTGGAATGTGCCTTCCCGCCAGGCGCGACGTGCAGCCAGACGCAAACGAGATAATTGCGCCTTCGAGCGTAACGGGTGGTCAATCGTGAGTGTGCTCACCGCAGCAATGAGTTTCTGTTCTAAGACAGCACGGAGACGTCGCTCTGCCATTTGTTGTGCTAGTGCCTGACTTTGAGCAGAAAGCGGTCCGACGGGAGGAATGTCCTTCTGGGGGACGGGACGGCGGTGGAGCTTCGCTTGGGTATGCCAGTTCACAGCGATCCGGCCAAAGCCTTCGGTACGGCGTTCCCCAATGCCTTCTTGTTCCAACTGGCGTAAGATTTGCCGATCTCCTTGGTCCGCCTGGTAAACGAATACACTACCTGCTTGTAGAGCAGGCACTTGCACAAGCGGCAATCCCCATTTGCGATTGAAGCCACCGACAATACGGGTGCGGAGATAAGCGCGCGAGGGCTTCTCTTGCAGCATCGCAGTAGGATCAGTGGTGCACTGCCCATTCTTGTCACGCAAGATCGCATCACTCAGTAAGGTGACGATCACAATATCCTCATCCGGCTCGTCGTCAGCCTCATACTCGCACCAGTCGTGGTCAAGATGGACTTTTTCACAGCGCACCCGGCCATACCCAGCACTGCGGGAACCACCGAGGTTGGTCTCTTGGCCGTCCAAAAGAGGGCGCAGAATCTGTAAATCCGCCTCGTCATCAGACGCAATAACCATGCTAAACACCGCGCCTGAGGCGATAGCCTCGTAGCGATAGACTGTGCTTTCTCCTTTACGCTTCACGTTGCGATGCTCACTGGCGTTATGGACGCCGATGTAACGCTCGCTGTGGTAGAACTCTACTGCTTCTCTCTCTCGCCAGCAGAATACCCCTGGTGGGGAGACAAGATTCTCTACATCGTCGTCCAGTTCTGCAGCAAAGTCGTAGATGGTCACGTGGGGTTCGTCACATTCATTCTTGCTTATGCGCCAGGAGAGCGGCGCGGGAAGCATTCTTTGCTCGAGACGATTGGTCGGATAGGCGTTCAGATAACGAATCCCGCCGTCAAAGAATAAACGGCGACAGGACGGATCAGCAGCAGCGTCCGTTATGCGGCGCTGTCGCAAATAGCGGTTGACTAAGTCTCCCCGCACAATGCTGCCAGAGATGAAGTCAAACGCCGTGGCGCTATTCTCTTCCCCGGCGCCAACCTGGGTGACCAAGAGTGGCTGCAAAAGACGAATCTGGAAAGTTAACGCTTTCACACCCCTACCCCCAACCGGAATGCGGCAAAATACCTGCCCGTGATTTGCTGATGAGAGGCATCCAAAAGCTCTGCCGTTAATCGGCCTCGTCCTCGGGTAACTCCGGTACCCGCCCGACGGAATGCCTTCACACAAGCGGCCAAGAGCGCCAGATTGTCCTCTGTTGGCTCCTCGGCGAAATGCAACGTTGCCTCGAAGGGCGTCTGGCGTAAGATCACTCGCACGGTGCGGAGGCTCTGTGGTTTGGCTACTCCGCTGTCCTCCATAGCAGTTTGTCTCCTTAAGGTAGTCAGAGATTCTAATACCTCCTCCCGCCTGACTTGCTCTCTCGCAATATCCACAGCAATGGCAGAGCGGAGGTCAGCCGGAAGTTGCGCGTCGCCGATAAAGAGCAGCGCGTCATCTTCCAACCGGCTTCCCGGCTTGCCAAAAAGATGTTGAGCGGATTGCTCCCACCGGAATTTGGCCGGCTCTGGGAGTGCGGCAAGAATGTCGGCACACTCGTTAACCAGCAGTCCTTTGAGCGCCCGGCCACCCAGATAGGGGCAACCATATTCATCATGCTGCACTTCAGTATCCACCAAGCCGGCAACCCCATCACCGCGACCAAAGGTTGTGTCGCTTGCGAGCACGAAGCGTAAAAAATACGTGTTCATCGCTGCTCTCCTGCCAGAGGAACAAAGAAGTCCATCGCTTCGATAGCGTCGAAGTAGCCACAGCGATCACCCTGCCAGCCTTGTATTTCCATTTCAGGCTGGTGCGGAATAGACGGAAGTTTATCTAGATTGTGTACAGTGCGAAAATGTTTGACCGCATCGCGCCCAGCGCGGAGCGCCTCACGGAGCGCTTTCACTTTATTGTGTCGCTCTGCCCACTGTTCGCTCGTCTGGAATGCTCGAACCACTTGTCTAAAAGTGTGCCAGGAGCGCCAGTCGTTTGCCGGGCTTGTCAGACGTACTGGTCGTATCAACAGTTCTCCTTCGTTAGGAACATCATACTCCTTCTCTCGGGTTTCCTTCGCACCGAAAAGCAGGCCGCTCGTAGCGAAATGCCAGTCCATCGCTGTCAGACCATCTTCATTGAACGGCGGTTGTTGTCTCTGGTTTATATACTTCTTCGCCGACTGACAGAGATCATTCGCTAGAACATAGGCGCGAGCGAACGGGTAGTGCGTCTTCACCACAGCCACACCCGCGCGGCAGTGGGCGGGCTTTCCATCTGCCAACACCGTGCTTGAAAACTGCTCCAGGTAGTACGCTGCTAAGGCCAGACCAAGTCGTCCATCGCAGACAAAAGTGAGGTCATCTCCACCGAAGACAATCGGACGAAAGGGAAGTTTGCTGTCCTGTAATTCAATCACCTCGCCGATGATCTTCTTCCCATCCGCAACCTGAACCGATTCCACCAATTTGTTCATCGTGCTCTGCAGGGCGTCTAGTGCTGCACGCTGAACAGATAACGAGAATGCTCTCATGCTTCCGATGTACTCTCGATTTTTATCCGGCGTCGAATACTGATCTCTGAGCTGTTGAATGCGCTTTCCCATCCCATTGCCATCCGTGTGGGTGACGGCGATGTAACTAGACTCCTCTTTCGTGCGACCAAAATCGTCGAAGTCTTTGGGAATCTGATATTCTTTCGGAAACTGCACCAACTTTTTCAGTCGCTCGTGCGCTCGTGGCTCTACCTGCGTTTTCGCTTTTACTTCAGCCGCAATCAGGCGGCCTTCATCATCCTCACCAACTGCCGGAAGGCCAGTGAAAGTACATGCCGCCGTCACACCTAGACCCAGCATCGGCCACGATTGCGAGCGGCTGGCTTTTCGCGCAGCTAAGGAATCCATCGTTCGTTTGCCTACTCCAGACTCCCCTCCTAACGCCTGGCTTTGCCAATCAAAGTCTTGATGCATGAGAACGATCTGTAGCCCGGGCGCTTCCAACAACACTTGACGAGTCAAGCGGCGAGCAAAGTTTACGGCTAGATCGCGACCGGCAAAAAGGATGACGATATTGCCTCCGCCAGCGTAAATAACCTCGGCCTTCAGTTCCCCATCTTCAATAGCCTGGTCCGTAAATGAGGGATCACCGTCTAGGTCGAGCACATTATGGGGGTTAGGGAGAGCTTCTACCGCCCACTGCCGTGTGGCGCAGTCTATAAGATAAGAAGCACCGACATTCTGCCGCAAGTTATTCGTGCCGAAGATGTAGTCTTGAATGCCGGTGGTATCTACAACTGTGAGAGTGTATCGAGTCATTGCGTTCTCCAATGCGCTGCTAATTGGCAGTTTCAAGCCACTCTTTCAAGCAGACAGGTAAATTTATCAGATCTCGTCTCCCGAACACTCGCACGCGGCCCTCGGTAAACCAGGCTTCTTCAATCTCTCCTCGCAAACCAACAGCATCATCATAGCAACAGACTAAAGCGACACGGGCCTCGTCTCCTCCCATCTGCCGTGCGCGAATATAAGCTTCAAACAATTTTTCCTTACAGCGTTCCTTCTTGAAGGCGGTCGTGCAGGAGAGAGCAAAGAGCTGATACCCACGCATTGCGGCCACATCGAATTGGAATCCTTGTTGCTCGGGAATTGTCTTGAAGTCCATACCAAAATCATGAACGTGGCTACTAGTTGCCAGCTGCTCTATACAATCGAGTACATAGTGCTCAAGCCACGGACCGTCCAACCATTTGGCCAACTTCTCTATGTCCCACCCGTTGGGTCGAGGGATGTCTTTAAGGGTTGCTGGGTGTCCTAAACTCGTCATTAAGCTCGTAAGAACAGGATCATGGTCCGATAGGGGGACTTTCGCTAATTCTGTATTCGACTTGAACTTGTCCGGCCGCTTCTCTCGCCTCAAATTCTTATTGCACCACTCTCGCCAGACTTCCGGATGAGTAGAATGCAACTTAGCGAGAATACAATATGTCTGTTCCAAGCAGGTTTCTTTTTCGAAAGGTTTAAGAGCTCTTCCGTGTAGAGCTACGAGATCATCCAGTTTGACCTCGCAAGCTTGCTCAACAGGGATGATTTTTGTCTGTCCCTCGTTCTGTTTGTCTATTCTCAACGAAAGGGTTCGTGCATCCAGATAGCTGAATACCGAATCCGTAAATTTTTTCTCCACCGCTCGATAGACATGGACAGCCATTGCCTTGGTCCCGCCAGTGTAGTGCAAGCCGACAGACGCCTGTCCCTTTATATCTTGTAGAATCTCCCTCATTTTCTGACCAATACGGCTACTGTCTGATTCGTCTATTTCTCGAAGCACTGGGGACTTCCCCTGCGGCCGTCGTTTCTGGATTGCCTGTTTGAGCCGAACGGCGACCTCTGCTGTCCCGCGCGAATGCAGCAGGTGGATCGTGCAGTCGTCTTTCGCTAACAAGAGCGCCGCGACATAATTGGGCAATGGATTGGTGCCTACGAGGAGAAACAAATGGTCAGTACGGTATCGCGTCCATTCATTCATTACTTCTCCCTTTTTTCTGAAGTTCTGTCTTGCAATATAGCTCCGCCCCACCCAGGAATAACGGGGTGACCGTTTCCAGGGTTATGATCAAGGTTTCCCGTTCTTCCACAAATCACCCTCTCCCTCGCCCTCTCCCATCGAGGAAGAAGGGAAGTCAGAAAGATTGCCTCATTCCGCATGAGAGAAGCTACACCTATTTCCCCCATCTGCCATAGGAATCCCTTCCCGATTTTTTAGGAACTGCTTCCTATTTTTCCCGCCTTCACTTCTTTTCCGCAGAAAAGTACACTGCAAACTCCGCCACTAACAGCAGTCGAGTGACTGGCACATCTTCCCGTAGCCCGCGCCATTCGCGTAGCTTCTCGTACACTACGGTGAATTGGTTCGCCACAGTCTTCTCACTCTTGTAAAGCCGTCGCGCGATAGCAGCATTATCAATCCCTAGACAGGCCAGCCGGACTAATTCACGCTCTGCTTTGGTCAGGCGCTGTTCGATGAACTCTCGCTTGTAATGCTGATCTTCTTGTTGTCTGATCGACTGTTGCGTTTGAATCGCTTCCCAAGGATCCTCACGTATGGCCAGTTCGGTCAGCATAGGCGATACGGCGCTCCAACGGAGTACAGGGATAGGCACCAGTGACACTCCATCACCGGGTCGCACGTGCATGATTCGCTTATCTCCAGGCCGCCAGTCTTCAGTCAGTAAGTGCCAGACATGGTCATCTTCATCGAACAACAGTTGCGCGACCACCATTCCATACATCGCCATTGGCTTCCGTCCACCTGCGATGCTCAAGTGCACGGATCGCCCGGCGCGTTTCTCGGCCAAGACCGTCCGGTATAAGGTCCGTAATAATGCCGCTGTATCTTTTTCGCTCAGAATATCGGCGACCACCCGGCTGTCGTTTTCTACAGGAATGAATCGACAGGTACCGACTCCTGGCAGAGCGAATTCTTCACTGAGGCGCTGTAGCCCTGGCTGCACTGCTCTACTCAGAGTGTGGACAACCACGACTTCAGTGATGGCGTATCCTTTAGCACGGAGTAGGTCCAGGACGAGCGTTACAACTTGCGGCTCTGAGCCAAGGGTAGCGATAAGGACGTGTGGGGTCATGTTTTGCTTCCCTACTGTTCACCCTCACCCTATTCCTCTCCCACCTGAGGCCCTCCCTGGGCTATCAAGGGAGAGATCTGAAAGGCGCACAGCAGTGCGCCCCTACAAGAGAACGAACCTCTATCGGCTACGGCTAGGCTGCTCCACCCGATACCACCCATTGCCAAAGGCGGCGTTTTTGCCGACATGCACGTATTCGCCCAACAGCAATAATGGCAGGAATGGTTCCAATTCACCCCGATAGGTCACTTCGCCAATGAAGCCACTTAAATCCTGTATCTCGCCTCTGCGAGTGCGACGGCTGCGGTCGATCCACTGGCTTCGTACAGCTACCGCCTTAATCTGCTCGGCGCGCTGCCCTAGCTCTTTGAAGTCCAGGCTCAGTGCCTCGCCACAGTAAAAGTAGGACAACGCATTTACTCGATCGCGTAGCCTTTTGAGCAGGTGATGAAACTGCGGCATAGAGACCACTTCTCCTTCAGCCTTCAACGTGGTCGGCGTCAGAAAGCGGACCGTAATCTCGCTAATGCCGCTGAAGGAGTCTGCGCGGTCAGTAAGGTCTTGCCAGTGCAGGTGCTCCTGGGGCGGATGGACAATCCCGTCTTTGCCGTCGTATACGGCAAACGCCTCACCGTTCGGACCAAGCGCTTCGATGGATGAGAGCGTACAGCGGGCGCGGTTGAGGCCAAATCCACCCTCACCCAATTCCCGCCACACCACAATGAAATGGGCCAAATAATTGATTGCCTCGCCGACCGCGACAAAGTCAAAGATGAGGGTCTCGCCAGGCAGGTAGCGAGTCTTGGGCTCCAGTGGAGGCTTTACCACAAATGGCCTGGGGATATTCTGATTCTTACTCAAGCGCTCCGCTTCAGGTGGAACGAAGGGGTTAAAGACTCGCGTGTAGGGACAGGTATAGCGCAGGTCGCAGGCAGCACATTCAAGCCGAAGGTCAATGCACACCAGGCGACGAAAGGCGGCGCCGAAGCCGCCACGGATCACAGTCCCTTTGCCCATCGCCGGCATCTCTAAAGGTTCTTGAGGAGTAAGGTGGAAGCGATAGAGAGCCAGGCTGAAGCCGATTCCCCCTGTTTGGTGGCCCATGACCCATCTCCATAGCAAAGTGAGGAAGAAGAATGCAAATGACCTTGTCGGGAACGGTGCAGGCTCCTCTGTATAAAGGCTACGCGAATGGCACTGAACTCCTATCGTTTCTTCTCTCTCCTTGATCAGCCCGCCGCTGTTGGTTACGCTGCTTTTATTGAGGGGTACAGCCATGGACGTGATGCACTTGCTGAGTATTGGCTTGATCATTACCGTCTTGTTCCTCATCCTCCTGGATCGTCGCGACGCGCGGCAGATGCAAAGAGACACAGAGGCGATCCTCGCGCGGATTGAACAGGGGCAAGAGCGAATAGCCGACCACACCCGCCACATCGCAGACTTGGTTGCACGCGCGACCGAGCAAGCCGCACGCACTGCCGAACTGGATGCGCGCAACGAAACGCTGACCCGTGCGGTCTTGCTCCAGGTCACAGGGCGGGAAATGCAGTAAGCATCAGGCAGAAACCACCGTCCACGTACTGCTGATCGTCGCGACAAGGTCATCCTGAGCATTCTTGATCGTCGCCTCGACAAAGGCAACGCGCTTGCCTTTGCGCAGCACCCTCCCCTCGCCCCGAGCCAACCCCTTCGCAACAGGCTTAAGGAAGCTGATCTTCAGTTCCGCAGTAGTGGCCAGTTCTCCGGTATCCAGTACAGAGCCGATGGCACTACTCAACAGTTCATCGGCAAATACGGTCAGATAACCGCCGGAAATATAGCCGAATGGGTTGAGCACCTGCTCGTGCATAGCATCCCATTCCCAGAGCGACGTGCCGGGACCGAACTGCAACGGACGCATGCCCAGTGCGCGATGGCGGGTGGAGATGTAGTCTCCCGGACGGTTATCGCGCAACGCTTGATTGAGCTTCTCTTGGGGCGTTAGCATAATGCTCCTCCCATACCACTTCTCAGGGGAACTTTCATCTCTTGCCGGGTAGCCTCGGGGCGTGTTTTCCGGCAATATCTGTGTCAATGCTGAAAGATGTGCTTACCACCAGACTGGCGGAAGTGAAGCAACGAGGACTGCTTCGTCGACTTCGTCTCGTAACCGGAGCCCAAGAAGGCACTATTCTCTTGGACGGACGTGAGGTGCTGCTCCTCTCTTCCAACAATTATCTGGGACTTGCCAACCACCCCGCCCTCAAACGTGCGGCGCAGGAGGCGATCGAACGCTTTGGGTGTGGGTCCGGCTCTTCACGCCTTATCTCCGGCAGCATGGAGTTGCACAAGCAGTTGGAGCAACGGCTCGCGACATTCAAGCACACAGAAGCTGCGCTGGTTTTTCCTTCAGGCTATCATGCCAACATTGGTACTCTCTCCGCGCTCATGGGTCCGGGAGATACGATTCTCAGCGATGCGCTCAACCACGCCAGCATCATCGACGGCTGCCGGCTTGCACGCGCAGAGGTGAAGATCTTTCACCACTGCGACATGACGCATCTCGCCCAGCTTCTCGCTGAGTGTCCTACATCAGGGCAGCGGCTCATCGTGACCGACTCAGTCTTCAGCATGGATGGGGATGTAGCTCCGCTGGCTGACATCGCTGCGTTGGCGCATCGCTATCAGGCCTGGGTGATGGTCGATGAGGCACACGCTACCGGCGTGTTTGGTCCGCAGGGAACCGGGGTCGTAGAAGCACTGAAACTCGAAGGAGCAGTAGAAATCCAGATGGGCACCCTCGGCAAATCGCTGGGCGGCGCCGGCGCATATGTCGCCGGCAGTCAGGTGTTGATCGAGTGGCTCATCAACCGAGCACGGTCTTTCATCTATACGACCGGCATTCCTCCCGCGGTCGCCGCCTCGGCCTTGGCTGCGCTCGATGTGGTCACGCAAGAGCCAGAGCGTCGTCAGCGGCTGTGGAACAATACCGCCTTTTTGCAGCAAGGATTGGCAACCCTGGGGTATAAGATAGGACCAACCCGCTCGCAGATCCTGCCGGTCCT
>Ga0187893_10011620_pt1 | contig 12728 bp, 6 predicted proteins | sample MA1701074metaG_FD_139574 | JGI IMG/M metagenome (GOLD analysis project Ga0187893, IMG submission 139574) | White microbial mat communities from a basaltic lava cave in the Kipuka Kanohina Cave System on the Island of Hawaii, USA - MA170107-4 metaG ...
CCCCTTGATCTCCATCGTGATGCGCTCGTCGACCGGGAACGCCGACCCCAGCTCCATCTTGATGGCCTCGGCAGTCCGCTCGCCGATGAGCAGGTTGTAGGTCTTCTTGATGTACTGGATGATCGCCTCGTCCATCTCGTTGCCGGCGACGCGCACGGCTTTGCTGTAGACGATGCCGGCCAGCGAGATCACCGCGATGTCGGTGGTACCGCCGCCGATGTCGACGATCATGCTGCCGGCCGGTTCGGTGATCGGCAGGCCGGCGCCGATCGCGGCGGCCATGGCCTCTTCGATCAGATGCACCTCGCTGGCCTTGGCGCGGTAGGCCGAGTCTTTCACCGCGCGCTTCTCCACCTGGGTGATCTCCGACGGCACGCCGATGATGATGCGCGGCCGCACCCACACGTTGCCGTTGTGGGCCTTCTTGATGAAGTAGGTCAGCATCTTTTCGGTGACGTCGAAGTCGGCGATGACGCCGTCCTTCATCGGCTTGATGGCGACGATGTTGCCCGGCGTGCGGCCGAGCATTTCCTTGGCGCCGGTGCCGACGGCCTCGACGCGGCCGGTCACCTTGTTGACCGCCACCATCGACGGCTCGTTGACGACGATGCCGCGGCCCTTCGCGTAGACGCAGGTGTTGGCCGTGCCCAAATCGATGGCCAAGTCGGTGGAGAGGAACGAGAGGAGCGAACCAAGACCCATTGTGAAGAACCGTGCAGCGCCTTTTGTTTTATTCCGGCTGGGCGATGCGAACTCCGTTTTTGCCCGAATCCTTGACCTGGTACATCGCCATATCGGCCGCACGCACCAGTTCTTCAGCTGAGGCCGCCACGTCCGGGAGCGTCGCGACACCGACCGAGGCCGTGAGGTGGAGGCTCAACCCGTCTCCCGCGAGGAACGGGTGCGCGCCCAGACGCTCTCGAACACGGTCACCTACCTGCGCCGCACCTTCTGAACCGGTGTCGGGCAGGATGATTGCAAACTCGTCGCCTCCAAACCGGGCCACGACGTCGGTTTCACGAGCGCAACGGCGAATCACGGCCGACGCTTCCACCAGCGCTTTGCTGCCCGCCTGATGCCCGTGCGTGTCGTTGACGCCCTTGAAACCGTCGAGGTCCATGAAGAGCAACGAGAGCGGCCGGCCGGAGCGCGACGCGCGTTTGGCTTCGCGCCGCAACACCTGGTTCAGGTAGCGCGAGTTGTAGAGCTGCGTGAGATCGTCGGTGACGGACAGCGCTTCCGTGCGCCTCAATCTTAGCGCGTTATCGAGCGCCTGCGCCGGTCCCTCGAGCATGAGGCTCAAGGTCTGACCCACCGCGGGCGTGAGGTGGGGCGCTTGCGACGCCGCCTGCCGCTCCATCACCACCAGGGCCGCGATCGTCTGTGCGCGGCACCGCAGGGGCCATCCGAGGACGGCGCCCGCCGACCCGCCGGCGCGCGTGTCTTTGCGCAGGTCCGCGGCGAGCAACTCGCGGCCGTGCGCAATCACCCAGCGCGCCACGTCGGTGGCCGCCGGCGCCAGGCCAGGGCCCATTCCCTTCGCCGCCACGCTGACCACCTGGCCGTCGAAATCCGCGGCAAACACACCGATGGCTGGCGCTTTGAACCAGTGCTCCGCGCGTGTGACCACCAGCTTGCCGATGCTTTCCGGATCGAGCGAATCGTGCGCCGAACGGAGCAGTGACAGCACGTTCTCGGGCCGCTCGAGGCGGCCTTTAAGCACGCGCATACCACGCCGCAGGCGCGCGGCCAGATCCGGACGGCGTGAACCGCCGTAACTCATTCAATTGACTGAATATATCACGATTGCAGGACGCAGAGGTTCGATGTGTTACGATTTTCTTTTTCCTGAGGATCTTTCTCCAATGACCATGCTCGACCGGATGCGGCGGCACAAAGGCTGGCTGAAATGGAGCCTGGCGCTCGTCGTTCTCACCTTCGTGGTGTTTTACATTCCCGACTTCCTGACTCCGGGAGTCGGCGCCTCGCCGAACGCGGTGATCGCGGAAGTCGACGGCGAGCCGATCACGGTCGCCCAGTTCACGCGGCGCTACAGCGCGCAGGTCAACGCGTATCGCAATGCGTACGGCGGCCAGTTGAACGATCAGCTGCTCAAGCAGCTTGGCATCGATCGCCAGATCCTGCAGCAGCTGATCGACGAGCAGGCGATGGTCGCCGAATCGATCAAGCAGGGGTTCACCGTGACCGATGCCGAGATCCGCGAGCGCATCCTCGCGATGCCGGGTCTTCAGGAGAACGGCCAGTTCGTCGGCGAGCAGCGCTATCGCCTCGCGCTGCAATCGCAGAACCTCACCACCGCGGAGTTCGAGCGCCAGTTGCGACAGGCGCTGCAAATCGAAAAGCTGCGCAACGCGCTCACCGGTTGGATGTCGGTGACCGATCCGGATGTCGCTGCCGAATTCCGGCGCCGCAACGAAAAGGTCAAGCTCGACGTCGTGCCGGTCACCGCGGCGGCGTTCAAGAACCAGGTCACCGTCACCGACGCCGAGATCACCGCCTACTTCGACAAGTCGAAGGAGAAGTACCGCGTCGGCGAAAAGCGCCGGATCAAGTACGCGATCGTCAACGTCGAGCAGGTGCGCAACACCATCAAGGTGCCGGACGCCGACATCGAAGCGTTCTACACACAGAATCTCCAGCAGTATCAGACCCCGGCGCAGGTGCGCGCCAGCCACATCCTGCTCAAGCTCGAAGGCAAGGATGAGAAGCAGGTGCAGGCGCTCGCCGACGAGATCGCCAAGAAAGCCAAGTCCGGCGCCGACTTCGCGGCGCTCGCGAAACAGTACTCCGAGGATGAGAGCAACAGCGCCAACGGCGGCGACCTCGATTACTTCGGCCGCGGCCGCATGGTGGCGGAGTTCGAACAAGCCGCGTTCGCGATGAAGCCTGGCGAGATCAGCAACCCGGTGAAAACGGCGTTCGGCTTCCATATCATCAAGATGGTCGAAAACAAGCCTGACACCACGCAACCGGTCGCCGAAGTGCGTCCCGAGATCGAGGATCAGCTGAAGTGGCAGAAGGCGCAGGCCGAAGCCGAGAAGATCGCCAAGTCGCTCGAAGGCACGCTCAAGACGGCCGCGGATCTCGACCGGGTGGCGAAAGAACGCAGTCTGACCGTGGTCGAGACCGGCCACATTCAGCAGAACGAGCAGATCCAGGGCGTGGGCACGCAACCCGAGTTCGCGACGCGATTGTTCGGCATGCAGCAAGGCGAAGTGACGCCGGCGATGCGCGTCGCCGCCGGCTGGGTGTTTGGCACGGTGACCGGCCGGCAGGACGCCTACGTGCCGAAGCTCGATGAGGTCAGAGCCCGGGTGACCGACGACGTCAAGCTCGAAAAAGCTGCCGAGCTCGCCAAACAACGCGCGCAGGAGATCGCCAAGGAGCTGAAGAGCGCCGGCGATTTCGCGGCGGCGGTGAAGCGGCGTGGCCTCGACCTGAAGACCACGGAACTGCTCGCGCGCGGGTCGGCGATTCCCGACCTCGGCATGAGCGAAACCATCGACCAGGCGGCCTTCGCGCTGCCGCAAGGCGGCGTCAGTGATGCGATTGCGACGCCAACCGGCACCGCGGTCATTCGCGTCGTGGAAAGGGTGAACGTGACCGACGCCGAGATCGAACAGGGCCGCGAACAGCTGCGCGAGGAAATGGTCAACCAGCGCCGCGAGCGCTTCTTCGGCGCCTACATGCAGAAGGCGAAGCAGGGCCTGAACATCGGCATCCGCGAAGACGTGCTGTCGCGCGTCACCGGGCCAGCAACCGGCACCTAGGTCCCCGCACGAGGCACGAGGCACCAGGCACGAGGCACCTATCGTACGAACACGTACGGCATGTGCGCGAGCACCTGCCCCGTTCGGAACAATCGCGACGGCGCGAGCACGGCCGCCAGCGCCTTCCGCTCGCGCGGCCCGAGGATCTGCAGCAGCGCGTCGGCTGCGTGCCTGGTCTGCAGGCGGCCCACCGGCGACTGAATCTCATCCGCCAGCACCTGGAAGAAGCTGCGCCGCGGCGGATACACCACCAGCTGCACTTCCTCGTCGGCGGCAATGCGCGCGCGCTGTTTGGCGAGATCGATGGCCTTGTAGAGACCGCCAATCTCGTCGACGAGACCAATCTGCCTGGCTTGCTCGCCGGTCCAGACGCGGCCCTGCGCCACTTCATCCACCTTTTCGGGCGGCATGTGCCGAGCGGCCGCGGTGCGTTCGACGAACTGGTCGTAGACCAGCTGCATCGACGCTTCGACCTTCTTCCGCTCGTCCGGAGTGAAACGCCGGTCGGGTGAATAGATCTGCGCGTGGCGCCCATGGCTGGTGGCTTCGACGTTGGCGCCCAACTTGTCGAGTGACCCGGTGGTGACGAACTTGCCGGTGTAGACCCCGATCGACCCGGTGAGTGTCCCCGGCTGCGCGACAATGGCGTCGCCGCCGAGTGCGATGTAGTAGCCGCCCGACGCCGCCAGATCGGACATCGACACGATCACCGGCCGCTGATTCTCGCGCGAGATCGACAGCTCACGCCAGATCAAGTCCGACGCCGTGGACGACCCGCCGGGGCTGTCGACCCGCAGCACGATAGCGCGAATGGATCGATCGCCGCGTGCCTCGCGGATGTATTCGACCAGCGAGTCGGCGCCGACCACCGCCCCGTTCACGGGATCGAAGCCGCTCACTCCCGAGTTGATCACGCCGGCGGCGTTGATCACCGCAATCTTCGAGCGCCGCAACACGCCGGCGCGCTCCCACGATGCCTTGGCGTACTCCTCCGCATCGACATACCGCGCGTCGCGCATCTCGTCGACCAGATCGTCGAGCTCATCTTCATAGGCCACTTCGTCGATCAGGCCCACGCGCAGCGCGTCTTCCGGCTGGAACGGCCCTTGATCGATCAGCGTCCGCACCTCCGCTTCCGATTTCTTGCGGGCGTTGGCGATGGCCCGCACCAGCTGGTCGTAGTGGCTCCGCGTCAGCGACTCGCTCATCTCCTTGTGCGCGGGGGTGTAGGTTCTTTCGAGAAAGGTGTTGACCGCGGTCTTGTAGGCGCCGACGTGCAGGAAGTCGGGATAGGTGCCGATCCAGTCGAAGGTTCCGCGCAGGAACACCTCGTAGGTGGCGACACCCGTGAGATCGAGCGACGCTGACGGCAGCAGGTAGACGCGATCGGCGGCCGATGCAAGAAAGTACTCGCGATCGCCCGCGTACTCGAGCCACGCGTGCACATACTTGCCGCTGGTCTTGAAATCCTCGAGCGCCGATCGAATCTCCTGCAGCTTGCCCCAGAACGGCGAGCTGATGCCGCCGGGACGCAGCAGGATTCCGGCAATACGCGGGTCGCCTTTGGCTTTCCGGAGTAACTCGACGTAGGCGCGGACCGTCAGCTCGTCTTCGCCGAGGATGACATCAGGAAGCACTTCGGGAATGTCGCCGCTGGGACGCAGCACCAGCGTGGCGCGATTCGGCACGGCAGGTTCCTGCCCCACCATCACATACAACATGAGCATCGCCACGACCGACAACAGCGTGGCGGTGAGCAGAAACCCGACGACGAAACGGAAACCCTTCACCCGATCAGTATAGATCTTGGTGCCTCGTGCCTCGGGCCTCGTGCCTCGGGCCTCGTGCCTCGGGCCTCGTGCCTCGGGCCTCGTGCCTCGGGCCTCGGGACTGGTGCCTCGTGCCTTGTGCGACCGACCAGCTGGACGGCGCCGAACACGGCGAACATGAAAAGCAGCGCGTCGACGGGCAGCCGGTAGCGATCCTGGGGACTCTGCGCGAACGCCGGGAGAAAAGTGAAATACGCGGTGACCGCGGCAAGAAACGCGCCTCGTACCCACTCGGGACGAGACGAGAGCAAATACGCAACGGCGCCGAACGCCGCCAGGGCGGCTGTCAGGCTCATCGGAATTTGGAAATGGCGCACGTACGCCACCACCCACGGCCGTGCCGGCTCATCGGCGTAACGTGGACGGTTGAGGAACGGTTCGCGCGCGTATCCCTGAGTGCGCCGGCTGCACACGTATGCGCCCTGCGGCGACGCGCAGATCGCCTCGTCTTGCAGCGGTCCGCCGATCTGCAGCGCCCACTGCTTGGCGGAGTTGACGGCAAATCGCCAGGGCTGATGCAGCGCCGTCTCAACGGCGAACTGCGACATCAGCTCGTCGGCCTGCGCAGCGGAATAGCGGTGGCGCCGGAGTTCGTCCCTCACATATGTCGCTGGTGAGTACTGCGTGGTCTTGAGGGCATGGTCGAGCATCGCCCGCACTTCCGGCAACCGCGTGTCGGGACGAGGCTCGAGCCGGTCGATGTCGAAGACGCGGATGAACAACCCGAAGCCCCGACCGAGGGCGACACCAAAAAAGCCGAATTGCCGCTGGTTCACCGACGCCCACGGCACCATGATCGCCAGGTAGGTCGCCATCAGCGCCGCGCCAATCACGAGTCGACTGCGCCAGCTCGACACCATCACGGCCATCAGCACGAGCGGCACGATCACGAACAACTCTGCCACCGGACGGGTCAACGTCAGCACCGCGCACGCGAGTCCCGAGACGCCGGCGCCGCGGATCGACGGCCGGGCGACAAACCGCCCGATCGGAATCAGGCACAGCGCCAGCGCGCAGCCGAAGAAGGCCTCCGACAGGATACTGAGCTCGTAAAACAGCTGCGTCGTGTGCACGGTCAACAACAGCGCGCCGGCCAGCGCCACGCGTGAGCCGAACGCCGGCCGGCCCGCAACGTAGAAGGCGACCGCGGTGATGACGCCAAGCAGGTGCTGCGCGCCGACGATGATCTGATCCATCGGCGGCTCGCCGCTCCAGATCAGAAACGCGGTCAGGAAATACGGGTACAGCAGCGTGCGGTGCGGATCGTGCTCGAGCAGGCGGCCCGATCGGATCGATCCGAAGGATTCGATGAAGACGTCCGAGTCTCCCCACAGGATGGCGTCGGCGCCCAGCATGAAGAGGAGTCGCATCGCCAGGCCGACGATCACGATGATGGTGATCGCCACGGCGGGTCGATCGATGGCGCGAGGCCGAAGCTCGATGTCGCGTTGCGGCGCACCTCGCGCGGCAAACAGCCATACCAACACGGCGAGCACCGCACTGACCCACGGCGCCACACGACGGAGCCGGTAGGCGCGGTAGGTGATCGGATCGGGCGTGAGACGCGATGGCGCAATGGCAACGAGCGCATCGCCCGGCCGGCCGTACCTCACCTCGAGCGCGAAACCGCCGCCGGCCTGCTCGTATCGCACGCGGACAGGATGCACACCCGCCCCGAGATCCACAGTCCCGCGCGCTTCCTGCGGGCCATGCAGACCGCCGTTGCGCACCACAGCGCGGTCGGCAACGTCAATCTCCGAACCGTCGTCTGAAATCGTCGCGAATTCGTAGATGCCGGGCCGGTCGACGATCAGATACCCGGTCCACTCGACCGAATAGGCCGGCCAAACGCCGGCGGTACCGTTGTCGAGAGTGTCGGTCGACAGCTCGCGATCGATCGCGGTCGCAATCGGGTCGCCGCTGCGGGTGAGATTCGTGTAGTAGTGGCCCCGGAGGCCTTCAGATGGCAGCGCGAGTCGGCCGAGCGCGGCGCCGCCTGCGGCAATCAGGATGCACGCGGCCAGGGCGACAAGGCGTTGCACGCCATCAAAGTATCACCCTCGAACCGCCGGCAACCGTCTAGGGGTTTATCGATCCGAACAGCACCAGCCTCGCCGCTTCGCGCAGGCCGCGCGCGGTAAAAGGCTTCTCGAGAAACGCGGCGCCGTCTTCGAGCTCGACGCGATTCTCGAACAGCATGTCGCTGAATCCGGTTTGATACAGCACCTTCAACGCCGGGAAACGCTGGCGCAGCTTGTCGGCCAGCTCGCGGCCCTGCATGTCGGGCATCGCGTAGTCGGTCACCAGCAGATCGACCTGGCCGTCGTAGGTCGACAGCCGTTCGATGGTTTCCGGTCCGCCGCCCGCCATTAGCAGCTCGAAATTCTCTCGCTGCAGGATGCGGGCCAGCACGTCGAGCATCATCGGATCGTCGTCGACCACCACAACGGTCTTCTTCACCGCGAAAGCCTTGAGTTCGGCCTGCGGCGGCTTCTGATGGGTGTCGGCTGCGGCCGTGGGATTGTTGGTCAACGGAATATCGGGAATTTCGAGCGGCTCGCGTCGCCGCGGCGCGGGCGCTTCGCTCTTGACGTCGGCCGCCGGCATGACGGCGACGTGTGCCCCTTCCTTCTTCACTTCTATCGGACGCGGCGGCGCCGGCGGCAGATCTACGTCGAACGCATGCGGGAGTTCGCCATGCCCGACCGCCGCCCATAACTGATTCAGCAGGTTCTGCGGCAGTCCAAGGTCGACGCCGGCGACGAGCACGTCGGTACACAACGACTCGAGCTCGCGGATGCGTGCGCGCAGTTTTTCCCTGTCGTGCTGATCAGTCACGAGTTTCCCCGCAGACCATACGCGAGCATTCGCTCCATCCTGTCCGCCGAAAAAACTTACAGCCATAATAAGCCCCGCTCTGCCTCCGTGCCGACGTGTGCAATCCGAACCAGACCGGCGAATCGACCGGCCTTGAACGGACACGCCCGCCGTCTTGTGACGTTCAGAGATATAGACGGACACACTCGCGAAAACTCTCACCCGCCTCGACCGGCAGGATTTATCCGAGTGCTTGTGTTTCGCGTCGCACCGTACCGATAATCGGCCTCGTTCCCCCAAACTCGCGTGAAACATCAACGGCTGTTTACGGACAATCTCGAGCTCATTGAGAAGCTTGTTCGTATCTCAGGCCGCCGCCATCACCTCTCGCACATCGAACAGCAGGACTTTGCGGGATACGTCAACCTGGAGCTTTTGAAGGACGACTGTGCCACGCTGCGCAAGTTTCAAGGGCGCAGCAGCTGGTGGACCTTCCTCGCCGCCGTCATCGAGAAGCATGCGCTGGATTTCCTCATTCAGCGCTGGGGGCGATGGCGCCCCTCGGCGATGGCGGAAAAGCTCGGACTCGCGGCGGTGATTCTCGATCGCCTCGTCAACCGCGACGGCCACACGGTGGAAGAGGCGATGGAAATCGTGCGGACCAATCACGCGGTCGGCCTGACGCATCGCGAGCTGCGTGCGATGTGGGATCAGCTGCCGGCGCGGCCGCGCGTGGTGGAGGTGGGAGAAGAAGCCGCCGCCGAGGTGAGCTCGACGGAAACGTCCGAGGTGCGCGTGCAAGATGCGGCGCGGAAGCACGAGATCGAGCGGCTCGAAAGCATCCTGCGGGAGGGATTTGGCGCGCTGGCGGCACAAGACCGCGTCATGCTTGCGCTGCGCTACGATCACGGCCTCTCGGTCGCCCAGATCGCGAAGGTGCTCAACAGCTCGGTGCCGACGATTCATCGGCGACTGGATCGCAGTCTCAAGGAATTACGTGCAACGTTGTCGCGCCGCGGGGTGGATCCGCGCGACATTTCCGGCCTGATCGGTCATTCGACGATGGCGCTGTCACCGCTGCTGCGAGCCGAGGTTGAGAGGTTTTTGGGGTCTGTCCGTCTATCCAAACGAGATGGTTAATTCCCCTCCTCACGTCTGCCTCGAGCCTGAGGTGGTGGCCGCCTACGCGGACCACGGCCTCAGCCTTGCGGAACGTGCGGGCGTGGAAACGCATCTCGCCTCGTGCCCGCACTGCACTGCCGTGCTGGCCGGGGTCATGCAGACGGTCGCAGAGCTCGCGCCTGCCACGCACGAACACGACACCGCGGAGCAAACACTGCTGGTGTCGCGCCGCGCGGCGATCGGCGCGGTGGCCGCTGCTGCCGCCGTGATCGCGGTTGTAGCCCTGCCCGCAGTGATGCGGCCGTGGCTGGAACGCGACGCGGGGCTCGTGAGTCTTGCCGGTACTGTCGGCGAGCAGCGATCGGTCCTCGGCCGGATAACAGGGGGGTTCCCGCATGCTCCCCTCACCCCGACATCTGCTGGGGGGCTTGATGCCGGGGCCGCCGGGGCCGATCGCGTGCTGTTGACGTCCGGCGGGACTCGCGAGTCGTCTGGCGGGTTGGAAACGCCGTCGCGCCTGCACGCGCTCGGTGTGGCGAATCTGTTGTCGCGCCGCTACGACGATGCCGCGCAGCTGCTGCTGGCGGCGTCGCGCGAGCAACCCGCCAATGCGCGGTATTTGAACGACGTTGCCACGATGCATCTGGAACGGGCGCGACTGGGGCTGCGTCCCGACGATCTGCCGCGCGCGCTGGCAGCGGCCGAGCGCGCCACGCGGCTCAATCCGTCGCTCAAGGAAGCGTGGTTCAACCGCGCGCTGGCCATCAGCGCGCTGTCGCTCACCGATCAAGCACGCTCGGCCTGGACGGAATATCTGAGACGCGACGGCTCGTCGCCGTGGGCTGCCGAAGCGCGGCAACGTCTCGAGGAATTGTCGAGGCCGACGCCGGCGCAGGCCTGGGCATCCATGGCGGCGCGCCTCGAGCAATCGATCGACGCGGCGACGGCCGACGCTGCCGTGCGCGCGCAGACTACCGAAGCCCGCAATTTCATCGAGAACGAGTTATTCGTCGAATGGACGGATGCAGTGTTGGCCGGCGCCGAGAGCAGCACGCCGCTCGACCGTGCGCGAGTGATGTCGGAGGCCATGCTGCGCGTTGCCGGTGACGCGCTCTACCGCGACGCGCTTGACGTCATCGATGGCGCCGGCCGAGCCGAGCAGGAGAGAATCGCGCGGGCGTATCGTTCGTACGCGGCGGCAGCCGCGCTCGTCGCCAACGACGACTTCAACGCTGCGCTACCTGCGATGACCGCTGCTCACCAACAATTGCGGGCCCTGAACTCACCGGTCAGCCAACTCACGTCGATCGGTGTCGGCACGATTGCGTACGTGCGCGGACAGTACAGCGAAGCCGAGCAGTTTCTCGCTCCCATTGGGTCGGGGAATTATGCCTATGCCAGCGCGCGCGCCAACTGGTTGCGCGGCCTAATCGCATTTGCAGAGGGAAGGCTGGGGGACGCGCAGCGCCTGTACGAGGAAAGCGTCGCGACTTTCGAGCAGATGGGCGACACCGAGCAGGCCGGTGCCGTTCACACCAACCTTTCCGGCGTTGCTTATCAGTTGGGCGATGCCATCACCGAATGGCGGCATCGCCGGGTGGCACTCGATTCGTTGAGGGTAACGTCATCCACGAGACTCAAGCACACAACGCTCGTCCCGACCGCAATCTCTGCGCGTGCAGTAAGCCCGGGCGCGGCGCTCGTGATCCAAGATGGCGTGGTCGCGCTTGCGCGCCAGTCGGGCCGACAGGCTGCGATTGTCGACTCCCTCGCTCAGCGGGCGGCCACTCTGCTGATGCTCGGCCAGACTGCGGCAGCCGCGGAAAGCGCGGCGGAGGCACGGCATGTTCTTTCGCTGGTGCCCGATCCGGCGTTTCGGGCGATTCTTGAACTGCCGGTGCTCGCAGTAGAAAGTGATTTGACCCGCGCAACGAACCCGCGCGCAGCGGTTGACGCCGCCTCGCGGGCCGTGCAGCTCGCAACGGATCGTGGCGATCGTTCTCGGCTTCCACAACTGCAACTGCGACTCGCCAAGGCCAACCTGGTCCTGGGCCGGCTCGATGAAGCTGAGCGGGCATTGGCAGCCGGCATCGAGGCATTTGATGCCACGAGAGCCGAGCCGGCTGGTCTCAGCGGCGTGTCAACGCTCGACGAATCCTGGCAGCTGTTCGAGAGCGCAGTGCAGCTAGCGATTCATCGCGGTGCCTACGAGCTTGCTTTTGAACTGACAGAGCGGGGACGCCCACGCATTCCATCGAGCGCACAGCCGACGAAGGTTCCGTCCCTTGTCGAAGTGCAACGGCGTATCGGAGCCGACGAAGCGATCGTCGTGCTGAAGCAGTTTGACGACGAACTCGCGGTTTGGGTCATTCGTGGCCACGGAACAAGCGTAGCCAGGCGACCAATACGAAGAGCGGACGCCCTCCGCATTGTTGCTCACCAGCACGACGAGATTCGTCTGCAGGCCTCGCCCAACGCCAGTACCGCGCTCTTCGACACCATCGTGCGCCCGGTCGTCAGCGAGCTATCCGGGGTGCAGCGTTTGACATTCGTGCCGGATGAAACCTATCAGGACGTGAGTTTCGCGGCGTTGCTGGATCGCTCGAAAGACCGATTCGCTGTAGAAAACTGGACGTTGGCCGCTGCACCAAGTGTGTCCAGTCTGCATGAGTCACGGCTGGTCAACTCTGGTTCATCAAACCTGACTGCTGCATTGGTAATGTCGGCGTTTGACGATACGACGGCCCTGAAATCGATCGCGCAACAGTACGCGTCAGCAGAACTGCTGGGCGGCTCGAGTGCGACCAAAGCGAAGCTGCTTGGCAGCGCACCAGTCATCCACCTCGCCGCGCCGGCCCGTCGGAACAATTTGTATCCGTCGTTGTCGCATTTGCTCCTGAACGACGAGCCCGGACGTAGGCACTCGGGTGCGGTGATGAGCAACGACATCGCAGGCCGCCGTCTGGCAGGTACGCGGCTGGTGGTATTGGACGAGTTCCGTTCCCAGCAGAGTTATCGAACCGCGGGGACTTTCGATCTAGCGACCGCCTTCCTGGCCGCCGGCGTGCCGGCCGTGCTGGGAACGCTGCCGGGCGCGGATGAAAGCGCCACCCGCGACCTGATGGTAGGGTTCCACCGCGAGCTGGCCCGCCAGGCCTCCCCCGCAGAA
>Ga0187893_10011621_pt1 | contig 12727 bp, 12 predicted proteins | sample MA1701074metaG_FD_139574 | JGI IMG/M metagenome (GOLD analysis project Ga0187893, IMG submission 139574) | White microbial mat communities from a basaltic lava cave in the Kipuka Kanohina Cave System on the Island of Hawaii, USA - MA170107-4 metaG ...
AATCCCCGCGATGAGCAAACGCAACCCGATCAGCCGAGCAACTTCAATCGCCAGATGAACGCCCTTGTCGGGATGAATCCGGCCCAGGAAAATCAGGTCATCACCGCCGGCCTCCTGAAGAGGATACAGCGAGAGATCGATCCCGTTATAGACGGTCGCCAGATAATTCAGCGCCGCCGCGCGATCAGAATCGCTGACGGAAACAAAGTATCCGTCACGATACTTCTGATAGACGGGCATGATTTTGGGAGACGAGAAGCCGTGGATAGTGGTCAGGACCGGGGTCGTAACCAGGCGCGTGTAGGCCAGAGCCATGAAGTCGTAGTGGCTGTGAATGAGGTCAAACTCACCAGCGCACTCGAACGCATCGGAGATGTGAAGATATTCGGCTACCTTGGGATCGACAGTCGAATCCTCTTCATACCCCTTATCCACAACAGCATGCAGGCGAGCGCGCGTCACAGAATCCCTGGTCGCGAACAAGGTCACATCCCAACCACGGGCGACAAGCCCTTCGGTGATGTTGCTAGCCACGGTTTCCCAAGCGCCGTATTGCCGGGGAGGCGTTCGCCAGGCCACTGGTGAAATGACAGCGACTCTCTTGTGAGGAGTTTCTATGTTGTGAGAAGACATTTCCTAGTGCATGGCAGCGAGCACTTCATCAAGAGGGATGGTCGCAAAACTGGTGGCGTGATCGGCCAAGCCATAGGGAATGATCAGTTCACCTTTGTGGACGAGAGCGCCACACGTATAGACGACGTTGGGCACGTAGCCTTCCCGCTCGTTTTGATCCGGCGTGAGCAAGGGCTCGCGAAGGCGTCCGATCACTTTGGTAGGATCACCCAGATCGAGAAGGAATGCACCGATGCAGTACTTTCGCAATGGGCCAACACCGTGGCTGAGGACCAGCCAGCCTGCATCGGTCTCAATGGGGGACCCGCAGTTCCCTATCTGGATCAGCTCCCACGGGAAAGTTGGTTTCAGGAGCACCTTGTTTTCATTCCAGAAGTGGACGTTGTCGGAAGACATGAGGTAGATGTTCTCGTTGTCCTGGCGAGAGAGCATGGCATAGAGACCATTGATCTTCCGGGGGAAGAGAGCCATGCCTTTGTTCCGGGCAGCTGGACCGTTCAAGGTGATGAACCGAAAGCGAAGGAAGTCAGAAGTCTCCACTAGCTCTGGCAAGACCACCTTGCCATCGAAGGCGGTAAAGGTGGCGTAGTAGACATGTGTACCGTCATCGTTCTGAAAACAAACGAACCGGGCATCTTCGATGCCATTGCGTTGCGAAGGCGTGGCGGGGAAAATGATGCGTTCAGACAACCGCTGCTCGGGCTGGAACTGAACTTCGTAGTTAGACCGGGCCAGCATCCAAATTCCGCGGGCGCTGTTCTGCCGCTCCTGGATCATTTCATTCGACTTGCCGGACTGCTTCACTTCCGCTGCGAGACTGGCTCGAAGGTCTTCCAGCGCAAACGACTCCCCAAGCTTGATCATAACCCGGCGCGTGAATTCGTTGGTCAGTCCCAGCTCAAAGAGTTTCCGCTCGAACAGCGGCCTCTCATATACTGGATTCGGGATTTGTCGTGGCTCGGTGAGGAAGCCACTTGGCGTTTGGACTTCGATCCGATGGTCGGCATGGATGATGCCCGTCCGAAAAGTGAGGGAGGAAATGTGTCCCTCTCCGGTGGCACGCAAACTCAGGATAAATCGAAGCGCACCGGGCGCCAAGTCTGACTGGTCGGGGTGCGGGACAATGGAGGGATTGAATAGGGCCGCCGATTCCAAGGAATATTCGGCCAAGAAATAGGAGCCAATTAACATCTGTCGCTGCTCGGAGAGCTCTTCATGGGTCAGGACGAGATCCCCGACTTCTTGAAATCGTTCCAGGAAGAGTTTCCGGATTTCCTGGTGGCGCGCGGAGAATTCGGCAGAAATTTCATCCAGCAGTGCCCCGACTCGTTTCTCTGGCAGCGACATGACCCTGGCGATAATCCTGCCGACCCGCTGCGAATCTCCTGGATTGAATGGCCGGAGAAGAACGCGTGACTGGTCGGGCCTGAGGATAGTGGTCGTGCGTTTGACGTGGACCGGGTTGGCAATCATGTGCTGGTTTATTCCGGGAACGAGACTGGAAACGATTATTTTTCTACCGCGATCGGTTCCTTAAAGCTTGTCAGCATATTTTGCTCCAGTCGCATCTCCGCCAAAGAGAGCAAGAATGCCAGGGTCGATTCCGCGCCTTGATTTCCATTGACTCGATCCACATGCAACCCATCACGGCAGGCGCCTGTCTCGGCAGAGTAGAGTTCCAAGCCGAGATCATTCCAGCCGATGAACCAGTCGAAGGCTCGTTGCGCCTGTTCGTACCACCAAAAGTCCGATGTGGCACGATACGCGTCAAGACAGGCTGACACGGTTGATTGCGCCTCAATCGGCTGCTGGTCGAAGTTGGCCCGCGCGCCCCCGCGACTATAGAACCCGTTGGTGCCGATGGGCCGGAAGTGACGGTTCTCCGACATCTGCAACTCGGTCAGCCACCGCAGGGCTTGCAGGCCGCGTTCAAGCACAGCCCGTTGTCCCGTGGCGCGGCCGCTCAGAATCAACGCGTGCGCGAGCTTCGCATTGTCATAGGATAGTTCCCTTTCAAACCAGCGCCAGTCGGGTTGGCAATTCCTTTCGAAGAGTTCCATGAGCCGAAAAGTGAGCGTTTCACGGGTTTGGTTGACGAGGCTATCCCCGCTTAGCCGGCGGAGATATTCATGAATGCCGATGAGGCCGAACGCCCATGCCCGCGGCGAAGTGAACTCCGTCAACGCCGGCAATGCCAGCGCGAAAAGTTGTCCAGCCATGATCTGGAAACTTCGATAGGGCGAACGGCCTACGCCCATGCCCAGCGCCCAGAGTGCCCGAGCCTGACAATCCTCTGACCCTTGATCATCGAGCCAACGGCGATCGAAACTCAAATGGTTGTGGAAACGCCTTATTTTGACATCAAAAGCGTGGTGCAAGAACGCTGCATAGGTTGTGGCCAGTGTCCGCACGCTCTCAGGCTCTTCTCCCAACTCACCGAGGAGCACCGCCAGGATAAATGCGCGAGCGTTGTCATCCGTACAGTAGCCCTCGGAAAAATTTGGGATACTGAAGATCGCATGTTGAAAGAGTCCGGTCGAATCGGTCATCCGCAAGAGATGACTTAACTTCAGCTCCGGCAGTTCTCGAAGCTTTTGGTCAAGTGTTTTCGTGGCCAGAGATTTTCGAGACTGCGCTGTTCCCTCTACACGAGACAACTCGAAGGAACGCATATATAATTGAGCAACGTTACTCCAAACCATCTCACGGCCAATTCTGTAGGCGTTTTTGCGAATGGCATGGCGGCGCGTGTCGTCGCGCAGCAAGCCAATCACCTCGCGCGCAATGGCTTGGGCATCGCCGAACGGCACCAACACGCCACGCTCTTCCGCCAACAATTCTGCTGCGTGCCAATACGGTGTGGAGACTACTACTTTGCCAGCCCCAAATGTGTAGGCTAGCGTACCCGACGTGATCTGCGCTTCGTTAAGGTAAGGAGTGATGTAAAGGTCTGCGGCGCCAATGAACTCCTTCAGGTTTTCAAGTTCTACGAACTGGTTGTAAAAGATGACGTTCTTTTCGAGTTTGTTTTTCTTGGCGAGGATTTCGAGGCTGAGCCGGTAGGCTTCGCCATGCTCGCGCAGCTCGTTAGGATGCGTGGCACCCAGGACTATGTAAACAACATCCGGGAACTCCGTCAGAATCTGCGGCAAGGCATTGAGCACATGTTCAATTCCCTTGTTCGGTGAGAGTAACCCGAACGTTAACAGTACGACCCTGCCTTCCACACCGAATTGGTCCTTGAAATAAGTCGGGTCGACAAACCCCACGTCAGGAATGCCATGCGGGATGAGATCGATCTTGGCGGGTGGTGCCTGGTAAATCTCTTGCAGCATCTGTCGGCCACGCTCAACCATGACCACAAGCCTGGTTGAAAGCGAGACGAGCTCTTGCATGACCCGTCTTTGATCGGCCCTTGGCTCGCGAAGGATCGTATGAAGTGTGATGACGACGGGCATTCTCAATTCGCGCAGGAGCGCCAGGATGTGACCACCGGCCGGCCCGCCGAAGATACCGAACTCATGCTGCAAACAGACGATGTCCACGTTGCTGATGTTGAGGAAGTCCGCCGCACGTAGATAGGACGACAAGTCCTGCTCCTCAATCTCGAAGCGAACCACCTCCGGATACTCGTAGCCGTCTCCAATGTCATTCACCGCCACCGAGAAACACTGGCTCTGGGGATGGGCAGCTGCGACGGCCGCAAGCAAGTCAGACGTGAACGTGGCAATACCACATTTGCGCGGCAAATGGTCGCCCACAAACGCGATTTTCCGAACTCTAGAGCCTTCTTTCATAAGCCAGTCCCTGCTCTTAAGCGCGTCAGACACTTTGGGTGCCGCCGAAGGCGCTCCATTCGACGATTAACTTCATCAACTTAAGTTCCGGCTCCGCTGGTCTGCTCCCGCGACGGATTGTCCTTGGGTGAGAGAGATCGCAGGCGCTCAAGCGAGCAGCGGGGGGAACTCAATAAAACTACAAGAAGATAAAAAACAACTCCGACAGCGAGAAGAAGAAGGGCGATTTGGGCTAACCGCTTTAGTTTTCGGGCAGTCGCTTCCTCTCGCAGTTTACTTTTTTGAATCCACGCCTGCCAAATCTCTTCATCAAGCAATAGTCTGTCATTCATTGAGGTGTCCATGTCAGTGTTCGCCTCTTTGTCGAGCGATTCCTTATCGATGTGGACTGGCCCATCGATTTCGTTCAGGATTCCACCTGTTCAGTATTGATAAGCTGACAGAGCGCAGGCGTCGCGGCACCTGGGCGAAAGTGTGCCAGCACTACATCGTGGCTGCGTACTCCAGCGCAGCTCAGAGGGTCTGAAAATGGAGTGGATCTCTCAGGCTTTGTAGCTCTCGATAGTAGTAAAGTGCTGTAGGTCGTTTTCCCTTGAACTTAAGCTTCTTGAGGAACTCTACCTCTTCTGGAGTAGCCGTGCCGCTGAGAGAGGCGTCTCGCAGGAACCTGGTAAATCCCGGCTCCTGTTCGAACGCGGGTTCGGGCTCTCTTTCAACAAACTCAAATTTCTTAGGTTGCCCTGGGGCCACTCTCCGGTTCAGGACAATTTCTACGCCAAAAGTCGCAAGGTCGACGTCCCAGGATTCGATCAGTGGATCCAAAAAAGACACGCAGTTTTCGAGCGACACGTCGAAGATATCCGTGTCCAGGAACTCGAGAATCGCGACCCTCATTTCTTCGAAGCTGCGATTAGTGAGTTTGGCTACCAGGTGAAGCCAGTTCTCGCTTTCCAGTTCTTCTCTCGCGACTCTCTTAACAACGTCCAAGAGTTTCTGGGTGACCAGCCGCTCGAGTTCGCCAAAGGGCTGCTTTGAAAAAATGGCGCGGATTTCGTTCTGCTTGTCCGGTTTGCATTTGCGGACCACCAACTCGCGCACTTCCTTAAATAAAGCCGTGGCCGGGTCCGCCAACTTCCTCCTTAACTCTTCCTCTCGCTGCAGGTTGGCTAGCTTTGTCAGCTCGCCATTTGGAAGCTTCAAAAACTCTCCCATCTTTTCGTAGATATCTGTTCGACTCGGCGCGGGAGGGGCTTTTCTTCGAGTCAGCAGTTGCGAAATATAAGACTCCGTAACTTGGGCGGCCGTTGCAAGATCTCTCTGCTCAAGACCCAGTTCTCCCAGCCGGTGCTTGATCACCAAAGAAAGATCCACTGGATTGCCCTCCTTGATTAACTTTTGTTAATTAACAACTCATATAGTTTCACATTTAACTTGACAAGTAAAGTGAATTAACTAGAATGGTTAATTATGTGATCAAACCGAGTCACTCTCCAGATACTCTGAACTAAGTCGGGTTATCTGAAGTTAATCCAGCCTTCCAGCCTTCCAGCCTTAGACACAACCATGGAGGGTTGCTATGTTTGCTCGAAATCTCCACTTGCATTTAAAGCCCAACAGTGTCGCGGAGTTCACGCGGACAATCGAAAAGGAAGTCATTCCCTTGCTTCGAAAACAGAAGGGCTTCCAGGACGAAATCACGTTCGTCGCTCCGAATGGAACAGAAGTAGTGGGAATCAGCCTGTGGGATGAGAAAGAAGACGCGGAGGCGTATAACCGTCGTGCCTATCCGGCAGTGCTGAAAGCCTTGGAAAAAGTAGCTGAGGGAACGCCTGAGGTTCGAACATATGAAGTTTCGAATTCGACGTTCCACAAAATCGCCGTTAAGGTCGCAATCTGAAGAAGAGACCTCTTTGTCGGGCGGCCAGGTCCCCGTGTCTCTCGCTTGCAAAGGGGAATTCCACATCAAAAGGAAACGAGGTTACCAATGCATACGAAAATCATGAAGTGGACTGCCGTAGCGACGCTGTTATTGGCAGTCTTGGGTGTCCCTATGATGAGTCGTGGAGCAGTTTTGGAGGTTGTGGTTTGTGTTTCCAGCCTTCTGGTTGTCACGCAGGCGATTCGGGCCGGCAAATACTTTTGGACGGCCGGATTCCTAGCAATTGCTGTGCTTTTCAATCCTGTTGTCCCGCTTCCGCTTTCCGGGAATGCGTTTCTCTTGCTCGAATGGGTTTGCCTCGCGACGTTTCTCGTCTCATTGGCTGCCTTGAGAATGCAACCGACACTCTCTGTGCCGTCGATAACCAGTCGGGCGCCGAGAAGTGAGTCACTTTAGGGTCGGGCTGGCGTTCCTCAGTGCCCCGGCAAACACACGGGGGACGTTTGAGCGGGTCGAGATTGTCCAACAATCGCGACGGACGAACTGGGTCGTCGAGTTCGCAAAACTAGGGGGGTGAGGTGGTTGTGCGGCAACAGATTTCGTGGATGCTCTTGTTCTCTTTGGTTGCTGTGGTCTCCCGCGCATCGGCTCAGACCGTGAGCCCAGTCCCAGCTGTGGAAGTCATTGTTGTGCGCATGGCGCAGGCCCGGGTTGAAAACCGGGCTCGGTTTCGGCCTTACGTCGTTACGCGCGACTACAAGTTGTTTGGCAAAGAAAGACAAAACACCAAGTCGCAGGTGACTGCCGCAGTAACCTTCGTTCCCCCGGACTCGAAAAGGTACGCCATTCAACAGAGCAACGGCACCAGACTTGGAGAAAGGATCGTTCGCCGGATGCTGGAGAGCGAAGCGGAAATTGCCAAGGATTACAGCTCAAACGACATCTCGCCTGAAAATTATGATCTGCGCTTCATTCGTGAAGAAAATATCAGCGGTCAGCGCTGCTACGTGCTTGAGCTACTTCCCAAGCGCAAAGACAAGAATCTGGTCTGGGGAAACATTTGGGTGGATAGCCGCACCTATCTGCTTCGCCGCACCGAAGGTCAGCCCGCGAAGAGGCCCTCGTGGTGGCTGCGGGATGTGCACATGGTGTTTCTTTACGGCGATGTCGAAGGAATGTGGCTGCAGACGGTTTCGGAAGCCACAGCCACTGTTCGCATACTGGGCCAACACACAATCGTCTCGCAAGACGTGAAATATGACATCGACAAATTCGTTGCCGCCGGACCCAAGCAAGTTTTCCAGCAGATCCAACGACCTGTTCGGCAGCGTGATCCCAGTTCCTCAAAGTGATTGGGGACGGGAGGAGGACTCATATGGAATTAGATAAAGCCCTTCAGTTTGCAGTGATTTTGGCTTGGGAAGACTTGATGAAGACTGGCCAGTCAGGCTCGGTACGAGTCGAATAACAAGGCAAACCGGGGACCGATTTGGATAACGTAAGCGTCTGGTCGGCCAAAGCCTGGGGTTATCACGATCTACTCTGCGATTACTGGACATCGAGTTCTCCGGCCCACCCAAGCGGGGTATGCTTCAAGAACGGACACGGCTCGGATAAGTTGGCCGACAGTCTTGGCTTCATCATGAAGAACCAGAATCAGTTCACGTGGCCTGCCGACGCCGGGAGTAACGGCTTGGTGCTGATCGATTTGCCCGCCACAGATGAAAGCAGAGACGCCGCCACTTGGATGAACCAGGTTCGTGGCAGCGACGCTAGCTTCGCTAGCGCTGCGGACTAGAGAGTTACTTAACGTGTCGTTAACAGATTACAACAATCCGGGAAGCGACGTACTGGAAGGCGGCGGGCGTGTTGTTTCGTCGCGCGCCTTACCGAGCGAGACGGTAGTGGCAGACCAAATCAGAATCGGGACTATCTTCATAGAGGTAGGGACACCTTTACCCGACTCCTTGAAGTTCGACAGCGAGCCCTATTCGAATGGCTGGAGATCAGTCAGGAATCTCAATGGCTACGGGCTGGATCGAAAAACCGGCGAACTGGGTTGGACCTTGTTCGACCTGGCTCGAATCAAAGCGAGCGCCTTCGGTTTTGACCGAGAGAAGGCCGCACGCCGGGCATTGAACCGGGTCCTGGCGAACGTGAGATCGGACAACTTTAATTCTCTGGAAATCAGCCAAGTGGCTGCAAAGAGTTTCCTGGGGCTACCCTATGTGACTGTCTCTGGCCATGTGCGGCATCTTCAGGAAAGTATGTTTTTGTTACACGACAAACAGCTTGCGAAACAGAACCAAGCCAGATTGGCCTACAGCCGAGCTGACCGAGGGGGTTAGTAAAGGCTCGCTGTCCTGAGTCAGCAGCAAAACCCGATTCACAAATCGACGTCCCTTGCACTCGCAGTCTGCAAGGAGAGGTCTTTCGAACGAGTGCCAAAGCGCTTCCGTCCTTCGAACGGCAACTCAAATTGAAAAGGAGATGACCGCAATGAAAGTTAGACCGCTGCATGATCGCATTCTGCTCAAACGGATCGAAGAAAAGGAAAGTATCAAGGGCGGAATCATCATTCCCGACACCGCCAAAGAGAAGCCTCAAGAAGGGTTGGTGGTGGCTGTCGGCAATGGCAAGATTCTGGAGAATGGAACCAAAATCAGCTTGGACGTGAAAGAGGGCGATCGCGTTCTGTTCGGCAAATACTCCGGGACCGAAATCAAGGTAGACGGTGAAGAATACCTCATTGTACGCGAAGACGACGTCTTGGGAATTCTGGCGGAGTCCGCCAAATCAAAAGCTTCCAAATAGTTTCATCATTTATTCAGGAGGATTAAATGGCAAAACAAATTGTTCAAGGGGCAGCGTCCCGGCAGGCAATCCTAAGGGGCATCAATCAACTGGCAGACGCCGTGAAGATCACCCTGGGACCCAAAGGCCGAAATGTAGTTCTCGACAAGAAATTTGGTTCCCCCACTATCACCAAAGACGGCGTGACGGTGGCCAAGGAAATCGAACTTAAGGACCCGCTGGAGAACATGGGAGCTCAGATGGTGCGTGAAGTCGCTTCCAAGACCAGTGATGTCGCCGGCGATGGCACCACCACGGCCACCGTTCTGGCCCAAGCTATTTTTAGGGAAGGCGTCAAGACCGTCGCCGCCGGCGCCAATCCGATGGCCTTGAAGCGCGGGATCGAGCGGGCGGTGGAGCTAATCGTGGAAGAGATCAAAAAGCTCTCCAAGCCGGTTAAGGGAGACATGATTGCCCAAGTGGGTACCGTGTCGGCCAACGGCGATGCCACTATTGGCAACATTATCTCCGAAGCCATGAAGAAGGTGGGCAAGGATGGAGTCATCACCGTCGAAGAGGCCAAGTCGATTGAAACAACCCTTGAGGTTGTGGAAGGCATGCAGTTTGACCGCGGTTACCTCTCTCCTTATTTCGTCACCAATCCAGACCGAATGGAAGCGGTATTGGAGGATGCCTTTGTCTTGTTGCACGAGAAGAAACTCAGTTCGATGAAGGAGCTGCTTCCTTTGCTGGAACTGATTGCCAAGACCGGCAAGCCGTTCCTGATTGTTTCAGAAGAAGTGGAAGGCGAGGCGCTGGCAACTCTGGTCGTCAACAAACTGCGGGGTACCCTGAATTGTGTCGCCGTCAAAGCCCCCGGCTTTGGCGATCGCCGCAAAGCCATGCTGGAGGATCTTGGTGTTTTGACCGGTGGCAAGGTGATCAGTGAAGACCTGGGAATCAAGCTGGAGAATGTTCAACTGGCTGACCTGGGTCGAGCTAAGAAGATTACCGTTGACAAAGACAACACCACGATTGTTGAAGGCGCCGGCAAAGGGGCCGACATTCAAGGCCGTGTGAAGCAGTTGCGCACACAAGTGGAGGACACCACGTCTGACTACGACCGTGAGAAGCTGCAGGAGCGACTGGCCAAGCTGGTAGGCGGCGTAGCCATCATCAAGGTTGGAGCTGCTACAGAAACAGAACTGAAGGAGAAGAAGGCGCGCGTGGAAGATGCCATGCATGCCACCCGAGCGGCCGTGGAGGAGGGCATTGTTCCGGGCGGGGGGGTCACCTTTATTCGAGCCCTTAGCGTACTGGAGAAACAACTGAAGCTAGACGAAGACGAGCAGATCGGCGTCAACATCGTCCGTCGCGCTCTGGAAGAGCCTCTCCGTCAGATTGCCCAGAACGCCGGAGTCGAAGGGGCCGTGGTGCTTTCCAAGGTGCGAGCGGAAAAGGGTGAGAACTATGGCTACAATGCCGCCACCGACACCTATGGAGACCTGTTGAAGGAGGGCGTCATCGATCCGGCCAAGGTGACTCGCATCGCTTTGCAGAATGCTTCATCCATAGCAGGGTTAATGCTGACCACCGAAGCGCTCATTGCTGAGATTCCGGAGAAGGAAAAGGCACCTGCGGGTCCTCATGCCGGCGAGATGGGCGGCGGCATGTACTAATTCCCGGCCTGCCCAGCACTTCAGGAAAATGGCCACCAAGGCCGTTTGCAATTTGAACGGCCTTTTTTTCCTTGGCCGAAAGCCACCTCTCGCCAGGGGGGCCGGCTCGTCATCTGTGCAGAAGATCTCAGAGTGCCAATTTGCACCGCCACCACAGGACTAAGCAGGTAGCCTTTGTTGAGGAGGGGTTGTTTTGCCAGAGCAGATGGAAGGACATCCGAGCGTTTCTGGCGGATGTTGGAACTCAGTTTACAAGGCCACAGACTGACTTAATGCCTATGCAAGGAACAGCTCTGCCAACGAGCCACAAGCACTCCCTCCCCTTATGTCCGGAAGGATTCCTAATTCGAGAACCGTTACCCCATCCAAATTTATACGGTAGTCTTCCATCTCACGTATAGCCGCCAAAGGGCTGAAGTTATATTGCTGGCGCACGATCTCCCTGTAAGACTCTCCACGATTTGATGACCAGCGTAGTACGAATTCTTGCGTGCGCTCGTGCTGATCTTCGCAGAACATATAGATGAATCCTTCTGATGTTCACGACTCTTTAGATCTTGCTCGAAGCCCAAGTACTGGATATTCATCGAAAATCTCCGGTAGGAGTTAGGAGTTGGAGCTAACCCTCTAAATCTTCACCACATTTTCAGCTTGGAATCCTTTCGGTCCCTTTTTCACCGTAAACTCAACCGTCTGGCCGTCGTTCAGAGACTTGAACCCTTCTCCCTGAATGGCATTGTGATGGACGATCAGCATAGGGGACGAATCTTTAGATTGCAATGAAATAGGTCCCACGGATCCATGCTCGTTGGGTCCACTCCGAGTTGATCAATCCTGAAAAGCTCCAACGGAACAGACGCCCCCAGGTGTGATTCCCCATTTTTCTTAGCCTACTGTCGTTGAGGCTCTCGACTTTGCTGCGCTCGTTCCCTCCTACAGATGGAAAAACGCCATCATTAGCATTCCACTGCCGAGTGTTTCTTATTGAAGAATTCTGTCAATTGTTAATGCGGAATCTCCTTCCCTTCGGTCTTTCACACAACACGGAGAATCCCAAATTCCCACAATGTCCGCTTGACTACTACGGTGACCTACGTCCAGGTCCCACTGGCGCCTAACACCGCGTGCACCCGACCGCCGCAAAAGCGCGGCGGCAGGTGACGCTGGAGTCGTTAGACGGTCAAGGATGTGAAGGGGCAAAGAGAGGAGACAGTCATGAACCAAAAACGTTGGGGTGCTTCTTGATTCGCGATCCAGCTGCTCCGCCAAAGCAACGGGAGCGTCTGATGGAGCTGCGGCGAAAACACACTGATGTCGAATGTTCAGTCCACCATGACGACCCGCAATGTACAATTTTTGTCCGGTTCCGTCCGAACGGACAACCCCCAACGGAAATACTTATGAATCGCGAGTCGAGTATGGAAGCCGCCAAATCATTGGCCGACGCTACCGTGTTGAAGATCGGTCACGTTTGCACAGTCTCCGCCACGACACGAAACAGCAAGTTGTCTGGGCACACGATCTGCTCGCGCCAGGTGTTCCAAGTGCCAAGGAAAACTACGCGAGTTCCAACCATCGGATCTTGAACGCCCGGACCTGCAGCCTCCACAATCCCCACGCCTTCAATGCCCGGGCTGGCTGGCAATTCCGGCTGATAGCCATGTAAGTTCCTGGCTGGATTGCGCTGCGCCTTCCGCAGCAAACGGCTGGCTTTCCACGGAGAATGCTTGCCGCTGGCCAACCAGAAAACGTTTGCCACCTTCCTGCGCACTCTGTTCCGACAGGACTGGGTCGTCTATGCCAAGCCGCCGTTTGGTGGGCCAGAACACGTCCTGCACTATCTCGCTCGCTATACCCATCGCGTCGCCATTTCCAACCATCGCCTTCTCTCGGTCAACGACTCCCACGTGACCTTTCGATGGAAGGACTACGCGCATCACAGCAAG
>Ga0187893_10011622_pt1 | contig 12727 bp, 15 predicted proteins | sample MA1701074metaG_FD_139574 | JGI IMG/M metagenome (GOLD analysis project Ga0187893, IMG submission 139574) | White microbial mat communities from a basaltic lava cave in the Kipuka Kanohina Cave System on the Island of Hawaii, USA - MA170107-4 metaG ...
AACAATGGCGGCTCAAGGGGCACGCCGAAACAGCGTTCTGGGATTGGATGGCATCATGGTCACGCATGGCGCAAAAACCCTCTGATCTTGGTGACAGCGATCTAGGATTCGAACTGCCGCCTTTCGAGGTCGTTCGCCACAAAGCGCGGGACAGCGAGATCGACCGCGACTTTGCCGATATGTTTGGCATTCCCAATGTTTCCGCCACGTCGTTGCATGGCCTGAAGCGTCTGACGCTTCAGGCCCGGACGGAGAGGGTCGCCGAAACAATCGCGGCCGAACCCGGCGAAGCCTGGATCATTTGGTGTCACACAAATTACGAGGCCGATGCGTTGTTGGCCGCCGTGCCGGATGCAGTTGAGGTCCGCGGGTCTCAGTCCGCTGACGAGAAAGAGGAAAAGCTAACGGCTTTCGCGCTTGGCCAGGCAACGCGGATCATCGGCAAGCCGTCAATGATCGGTTTTGGACTGGACTGGTCGCATTGTGCGCGCATGGCCTTCGCCGGGCAGTCGTTCTCCTATGAGAGTTGGTATCAAGCGGTGCGCCGCTGTTGGCGCTTCGGGCAGAAGCGCCAAGTCATGGTGCATCTCATGGTCGCTGAGGGCGAGAACGGGATCGGCCGCGTTATCAACCGCAAGGGCAACGATCACGCCAAGATGAAAGCAGCGATGCAGGATGCCATGCAGCGCGCCCAAGGCTTATCGGCAACGGTTAAAGCGCCTTACCTCCCGAACCACAAAGCGAGGCTCGCTCCATGGATCTCCGCTGCTTGAACTCAGAGGCCGGCAAAAGCTGGCAGGCGCTTCACGGCGATTGCGTCGACGTGCTCGCTCAGATGCCAGCGGAGAGCGTCGGCCTAAGCATCTACTCGCCGCCGTTCGGTTCGCTGTTTGTCTATTCGGAGAGTGCGGCCGACATGGGCAACTCGACCGATGCCGAGTTTGCCGAGCATTACAGCTATCTCGTGCGGGAGAAATTTCGCGTCACCAAACCTGGGCGCCTAACGGCCGTTCATTGTTCTGACCTGCCGATGACGAAATGGCGGGACGGGGTGATAGGCATCAAGGATTTCTCAGGGCAGATCATCAAGGCCCACGAGGAAGCAGGCTGGATTCTACACGGCCGCCGCACGATCTGGAAATGCCCCGTCGTGGAAATGACCCGTACCAAGCATGTCGGCCTGCTCTACAAACAATTGCAAAAAGACAGCAGCAAGAGCCGGGGCGGTATGCCGGATTATTTGCTCACCTTCATCAGGCCAGGCACCAACGCCGAACCGATCAGCCACACGCCGCACGACTTCCCGCTCGACCAATGGCAAGAGTGGGCATCCCCAGTCTGGATGACGGTCGATCAGTCAAATGTGCTGAACGTTCAGCAGGCCAGAGACCATCGCGACGAGCGGCATCTATGCCCGTTGCAGCTCGACGTTATTGAGCGGGCTGTCATCATGTGGAGCAACGCCGGAGACGTGGTGCTGTCGCCGTTCATGGGCATCGGCTCAGAAGGCGTCACAACCCTCAAGCTGAAACGTAAGTTTATCGGCGTCGAATTGAAGGAAAGCTATTGGCGGCAAGCGTGTCGCTATCTCGATGCCGAGGACCGGCAGGCTGATTTGTTCGAAGGGGCCGCCGCCTAATGCTTCGCACGCCCCATCCAACCCGGCAAGAGCGCGAAGACCGCCGCGAGGAACGCAACGTGGCCCGCAACAACTCAGACATTCGCCCTTGGATCTCCATTGGCGAGGCAGCGTCAATCGCCCTGTCGGGCATCGAAAAGAAAAAGCGGGAGGCTAAGGATGGCGGTTGAATGGTGGCGCTCATGGCATGGGGCTCCGACCGACCCGAAGTGGCTCTCTGTTGCGAAGCGGGCCGCGGTATCGCCCGGTGTCGTGGTGGCAGTGGCTTGGGCTCTTATCGACCACGCCAGCCAAGCGGGCGAGCGCGGCGACGTGTCCGGTTTCGATTGCGAAGCCTTGGGTGACTATCTCGGCTTTGGCGAAGGCGAAGTCGCCGCCGTGCTCCAGGCAATGCGCGACAAGTCGATCATCATAGGCGATCGGCTTTCGTCGTGGAACAAGCGCCAGCCAAAACGCGAGCGAGACCAAGATATTAGCACGGAGCGCGTGAGGGCGTTTCGCGATAAGCAACGCCATGTAACACCACGCAACGCCACGAAACGCCTAGATAAAGAGAAAGATACAGATACAGAGGTAGAGAAAGAAAAAGAAAAAAAGGAAATAGGCGCTGATGCGCCGCGTGATGAGCTCGAAAAGGTTCTCGATCCGCTACATGCTGAGGCGGTCGTTGCGCATCGCGTCCGGCTGAAAAAGCCTCTTACCGCTCACGCAGCAAAGCTTCTAGCGGGCAAATTTTCTAAGTGCGCAGACCCAAACGCTGCCGCCGATGCGATGATCTCCAACGGTTGGCAAGGCTTTGAACCGGAATGGCTGTCGCATCGCAAAGGGCAAGGGCCGCCCATTGAAAGCGAACGTTTTGGCGGCTTGGTGATCGCAGAACTTGGGGAGAAGCATGGGTGAAAACCGACAGCGAAATTTTAGCCAAGGCGGGAATCAGGGTTCGCGCCAGCGCCGGCACGCAGCGCGTGCTTTGCCCGCAATGTTCGCATCTGCGCAAGCCGGCGCACCGCAAGACGCGCTGCCTATCGGTGAGCTTCAAGCCGGACGGCGTGCAGTGGTTTTGCCATCACTGTCACTGGCACGGGGGCGCGTTCTATGACGACAGTGGCGGAGCAAGGAAACGCCTGGCTGGAAGCGCGCGGGCTCGATCCAGAGCTTGCCGCAAAGATGGGCTGGGGAGCCGCGGCGCGGAAAGACGGCTCGTTGTGGATGAAGATCCCATACATCCGCGACGAAAAGCCCGTGACGATGCAGTATCGGCGCCTCGACGCCAAAGAGTTCCGCTTCGCGAAAGATTCTGAGATCGAACTGTGGAACGTGGACGCGCTGAAGGACGACACGCTGGCGGACTATCCGCTGGTCCTGGCCGAAGGGGCTTGCGACGGCCTGGCGCTGCTGCAATGCGGCTTTGCTCGCACCGTGGCCGTGCCTGGCTGGTCCGACAAGAATTTCGAGCCGGAGAATTACGAGCCGTTCAAGCGAAACGAGGCTGAAATCCGCAAGGCGCAGCGTTTTGTCGTGGCGCAGCACGCCGATAACGCCGGCGCCGCGATGCTCCGTGGCGTGGCGAATTTCTTTGACGAATGCGACGCGCGTTACGTCTCGTGGCCGAAGGGATGCAATGACGCGAACGACACGCTCTTGCTGCACGGCCCTGAGGCGGTCGTTCAGGCGGTCAATGGCGCGAGGCAGGTCGATCCGGCTGGCGGGCTGATAACCGGCCTCACCGACTTGCCACCGCGGCCAGATCGCAAGGTTTGGCGGCTCGACTATCCTGAGGTCGATCGGCTCATGGCGTTCCGCTCGCGCGAGGTCTCGCTGCTCACTGGCACGCCGAGCGCCGGCAAGACCACCTTCATCACTTGGGTCGCGCATCATCTGGTCCGGGCCAACGATATTCGCGTGGGGCTAGGGCTGTTCGAGACCGACCCGACCGAGGCACGGCGGCATCTGCTCCGGCTCAACGGCTGTCTCGACGACGCGGTTTTCGATGCAGCCAAGGAAGCCCGCGTGCTCGCCAAACTCGACCGCAACTATCGGCTGTTTCACCGGGTAGATGACAGCAACGACGACACGATCCACGGGATGAAGTGGCTCAAGCAGATGATCCACAAGCTAGCCGCCCGGGACGGCTGCAATCTGATCGTAGTTGACCCGTGGAACGAGCTCGAACATTTGCTCGAGCCTGGGGAGAACATGGCGACCTATGCCAATCTGGCGCTGATGCGCATGCGCCAATGGGCCGACCGCTACGACATTCACATCTGCGTCGTGGCACACCCGAAGAAAATGGAGCCGGGGCGCAAGCCGCTAGGCTATGACGTGGCCGATGCCGCTGCCTTCGCCAACAAGCCGGGCATGGGCTGGACTATTCACCTTGAGAACGACGATAGCCATGGCGAACACGTCTCGCTGACCTGTTGGAAGGTCCGCAACCGGCAAGAGACCGGGTGTCGGCCTGGCATGATCCGGCTCAGCTTTGATGAGAATTTGATGGTCTATCGGCCATGGGCACCAAAACAAGCAGTATAGGAACCTAACCTTGGCCGACAGGGGAGAGAAGGAGCGAGCGTGACCGACCTTGATTGGTATGCCGTGTATTGCCACGCAGCAAAAGAGCCTTTGGCCGACCTCAATTTACGGCGCGGCGGCTACGAGACATGGTTCCCGCACGAGCGGGAGTGGCAGCCCTCGGAAAAGAGCAAGACCCTATCCGAGCTCTGCAAGCGCGCCTATTTCCCGCGCTACCTGTTCGTGCGGGCCATGCGCGGGATGCTTTCAGCGGTGAATGGCGTCATCGGCGTGTCCACTGTGGTCTACGCCCCGGGGGGCGAGCCGTTTCCGATCGATGCCGAAGTCATGCAGCGCTTGCAAACAGAGCTCGGGCCGTCGGGCAAGGTCTATCGCGATTTGCCGCCACGGGAGCAATTCGCGGGCGTGGTAGGTCAGATGTTCCGCTTTGGCGAGGCGTCGCCGTTTTTCAATTTCGTGGCGCAGGTTACTTGCGTGCTTGACAATGAACGTGTCCGCGCTAAGTTCCTTGAGAAATTATTCGGCGCACCAGATCACGAAATCACCGTGTCGGTCGCTCAGGTTGGTGAACTACTGCCCCCAACGGGCTCGGCAAGAAACTAAGACCGGGCGGGACATGCACCAACGGCTCACTTCCGAGCCTATCACACGCAGCCTCGCGTAAGGCGGCGCTTTGCTTTTCAGGCCAACTCCCAATGCCAACGGTGATTGCCTACTTGACTGCACAGAATCGGGTCGCCATCCGAGACCCGCGTGACAGGCCGGGCGTTTTGATGTTTGAAAGGAAGGCTTTCATTTAGCGTTGCTAAAATCACGTGACCGCTACATGCTGTGCGGACGAATCGTCCGACAAAAAACAAAGGTGGCGATTCACAAAACGGGGGACTTGCAACGCATTGCGGGGAAGCGCTCCTGCGGAGCCGGGTTTGGACGCCCGGCCCCGCATGAGCACTTCGACAGAAAGCCCGCCCCTTGTGGAAGGGGGCGGGAGGTTGTGGAGGCGGTGGGACTCGAACCCACGGGCACGGACTGGGAAGACCTGCTCCCGCGAACCTGCCGCCCCCAAGAGAGTTGAGAAGGGCGACCTCGAATGGTCGCCGATCTCTAACGAGGACGGCGCGCAATACGCCGCCCCCGGCGGGTGGAGAGAGCGCAGTGTCTCTTCACCGCTCCACTGGAGGAAGGCGGAGGGTCAGCCGTCGGAAGGTTGAGGCCCCCGCCCCTCGCAGAACAGTCGAAGCTGGTCCGATTCGCTGGTCGCATCAACATGTATGCACGGACTCCCCAGTCTCGCACAAAGCCCTGTGGGCGACCACTAGAAGTGGCTGATCGGTGATGCCTGAGAGAAAGCCTGTGGATAACTCTGACGATGCCGCCTTCAAGCGCGTGGTCGGCTATTTCCTCGGGCACGAGAAGCCGAAAGACGAGAAGCCGAAGGCGCGCAAGCGCAAGCCTAAGAAGCACTCGACCAAGGCCAAGAAGCGCGCCTAGTCTGTCGGCATGGCCGACAACGACAACATGTTTCCGCCAGACCATTTCATGCCCAAGCCGTCGCCTTGGCGGTGGGCGTGGCTGGCGCTGATCTTCGCTGTGCCGCTCGTCTTCCTAGTCGCGGCGATGCGGTTAGCGCTCAGCCACTGACGGCTCAATCAAGAAACAATTCCTCGTAATCGTAGCCCCGGAGCTTCACCGTGGCCCTACATGAAGGGCATTCGAGCAAATGCTTGTCGATAAGAGGGTCGTTGTTGTCTTGGAGAATAGATTTCGCGCCGCGCTCATAGCAGGCTGCACAAACAGCATGCGCTGGCTCTCCCTTTGCTTCGGAGCGCTTGAGCACATACGCAAAGCTTCCGGGAACAATCTCTTTCAGACCATAGCGCTGCTTCTGAGCATTCCATGCTTCAAGCTTTGCCATTTCTGCTTTCAGCTCGCGTATTTGCTCCAGCAACGTGAACTGGTCCGACTGGGCCGCAAGTGCGCTCGATTGGGCGGCGAGGATTACTCCCTGGAGTTCAATAACCTTGCCCTGAATTTCCGCAGCCGTCTTGAGTTCCATAATACCCTTTGCGATGTCAGTAGCCGTCTTGAGGCCAGTGATCGCCGCAGAAATGGACGCCCAGTCAAGTAGGCAATCACCATGCCAACGCTCAAGAACCAACGGCACGAGCTCTTCGCGCAAGCTCTCGCCAAGGGCAAGACAGCGGACGATGCCTATCAAGAGGCGGGCTACCATGCCAATCGCGGCAATGCCACCACGCTAAAAGCAAAGCAAAGCATTCAAGACCGCATCGCTGAACTGCAAAACCGCGCCGCAATCAGAACCGAAGTCACTATCGAGAGCATCGCCAAGGAGCTTGCCGAGGCGTTCGACAAGGCCAAAGCAGAGAGCAAGGGCGCGAGCGCGATGGTTTCAGCGGCAATGGGCAAGGCAAAGCTGTACGGCTTGGTGGTTGACAAGAGAGAAGATGTTACTCCCGCCCGATCTCCGAAGCAGGTTGACGCCCGGATACGTCAACTCCTTGACGCTGAAGACGAGGATCGAGCTGTTGGATCTGCTCGAGGAGCGGGAGTTGGTCAAGAGGCAGACGCGCCTTTACCAACTGTACCCGGACACGGGACCGCTTAGACGCGAGCTTTACTCGAAGCACTTGGCGTTCTTTCGCGCCGGGGTCGAGCATATGGAGCGGGCGGCGATCGCCGCCAACCGCATCGGCAAGACCTGGGGCATCGGCGGTTACGAAACCGCGCTGCATCTCACCGGGGAATATCCCGAGTGGTGGGAGGGCAGGCGGTTCGATGGCCCGGTGGATTGGTGGTCTGCGGGCGACACCTCGGAGACGACGCGCGACATCGTGCAGCATGCGCTGATGGGAGCGCCTGGGGAATTGGGCTGCGGCCTAGTCCCGGCGGCGAACATCGTTGGCGAGCCGACCAAGCGCACTGGCGTTGCCGGCGCGATGGACATTGCCAGGGTCCGGCACAAGTCGGGCGGCGTGTCGGTGCATGGCTTCAAGTCTTACGATCAGGGACGCAGGAAGTTTCAAGGCACGACCAAGGACGGTATCTGGCTCGATGAAGAGTGCCCCGAAGATGTTTATGACGAGTGCCTTATGCGGCTTTTGACGACGGAGGGCATCATGCTGTGCACTTTCACCCCGTTAATGGGGCTGAGCACTGTCGCCCTAAAATTCCTACCCCATTTGGCACCGGAGGCAGCATCGTGAGAGCTGACATATGACCAAGCTGTGCGAGACCTGCCAGCATTTCCAGTGGGAGCAGAGCGTAATGGGGCGAGGTGCCTGCGCTACGCGGGCGCTGTGCGGCGTTCTGGTGGGCGCTCCGGGTCTGGTCAGCGACAAGCGGGTGGTGCTGGCCGACTGCCACGCCATGCGCTTCGGTGGCCCGTGCGGGCAAGACGGCAAATTGTGGCAGAAGCGCTGTGCGGCGTTCTGGTGGGCGCTCCGGGTCTGGTCAGCGACATGAGCCGCTACTGCCAGCAGATCGAATGGGGCGACGTGCCGCATTTAGACGATGCAGCCAAAGCCGCGCTGTTCGCCTCGATCCCGCCGCATCAGCGCGACGCGCGCACCAAGGGCATTCCCATCCTCGGCGCCGGGGTGATCTACCCAGTGCCGGATGATCTGGTGATCTGCGAGCCGTTCGAACTGCCTGAGTTTTGGCCGCGCGCTTATGGGCTGGACCCTGACTGGAACCGCACCGCAGCCCTGTGGGGCGCCTGGGACCGCGAGAGCGATATTGTCTATTGCTACTCGGAATATTTCTCTGGCCAGCAGCCGCCGTCGGTGCATGCCGACGCGATCAAGCGGCGCGGCGAGTGGATGGCAGGCGCGGTCGATCCGTCAGCGGCGGGGAAGATCAGCCCCAAGGACGGTTCGCGCCTGCTGGACGAATATCGCGAGCTCGGGCTCAACCTGATCGCGGCCGACAATGCGGTCGAGGCCGGTATTTTCGCCTGCTACCAGCGGCAAGCGGCGGGCCGCTTAAAAATCTTCCGGTCATGCACCAACACCATTGCCGAGCGGCGCATCTACCGGCGCGTCGAGAAACAGACCGAGAATGGGACTCGGGTAGTCATCGTCAAGGACCGGGACGATCTGATGGACGCCATGCGCTACCTCATCATGACCGGCATGCAGCATGCCTCGACCGAGCCGAGAGACATGGACGATTACGACGGCGAGCAGGCTGACCGCAGCCGCTCCAGCGTAACGGGGTATTGATGGCTTACGGCGAGGCGCGCGTCACCGGCGACAAGAGCAAAGGCACGCAAGCCGCGCTCGAGCAATTGCTCGAATGGGCCGATCTGCCGAACGTGGCCGAACAGCTTGACGAGCGGCAATTGCGCGAAATCGGCTGCGATGTCTGCCGCGAATACAAGATCGACCTCGCCTCGCGCCAGCCTTGGGAAGAATCGATCAACAAGACACTGGACCGGATCAGGAAGGCGGCCGAGAAGAAGAGTTATCCGTTCGAGGGCGCGGCCAATGTGCGTTATCCGCTGCTGGAGACGGCGGCGCTGCAATTCGCCGCACGGGCCTATTCGGCCATCGTGCCATCGGCCCAGGTGGTCAAGAGCCAAGTGGTAGGTGCCGACCCGCAAGGCCTGAAGCGGGCCAAGGGCGAGCGCGTTGCCGAGCACATGAGCTATCAGCTCCTCACCGAAATGGAGGAGTGGGAGGAAGACACCGACACGCTGCTGCATCAGATCCCATTCACCGGCTGTGCGTTCCGCAAGACGTTCTACGACCCGGCCTGGAAGCGCAATCGCTCGGAGATGGTGGCCGCGCTCGATTTCGTGGTCAATCAGAAGACCCGCTCGCTACAGACCGTGCCGCGGGCCACGCACCGCTTTGATCTCTACCCGCACGAGGTCGATGAGCGTATGGACTCCGGCGTCTATAGCGACCTGGATTTGCCCAAGCCCAAGGCAGCGAGCGACGACGAAGACGCTACGCACGAAATCCTCGAACAGCACCGCTTGCTCGACCTGAACGACGACGGCCAGCGCGAGCCGTGGATCGTCACGGTTCACAAGGAGAGCGAGCAGGTCTTACGCATCGTCGCCAATTACGACCCTGACGAGCTGAAGACGGTCGGCGCGGGCAAGAAAGAGAAGATCGCCCACATCAAGCGGCGCGCTCAGTTCGTCAAATATCCGTTCCTGCGCGATCCGGCCGGCGGGTTCTACGATATCGGCTTCGGCAAGCTCTTGGAGAGCGTGTCGGAGACGATCGACACCACGCTCAATCAGATGCTCGACGCGGGCAATCTGCAGAACTCGGGTGGCGGCTTCATCGGTTCCGGTCTCAGGCTCAAGAAGAGCCAGCTCCGGTTCTCGCCCGGCAGGTATCATGTGATCAACCAGTCCGGCGCGGTGATCAAGGACGCCATTGTCAATATCGAGCACCCCGGCCCAAGCACGGTGCTGTTCCAGTTGCTCGGGCTGATGATCGAAGCTGGCGAGCGCATCGCCTCGGTGCAAGATGTGCTCACCGGCGAGCAATCGAAGGTGCAGCCTGCGACGACGACCCTGGCGCTGATCGAGCAGGGCATGAAAGTCTATACCTCGATCTATAAGCGCATCTATCGCGCGCTGAAGCACGAGCTCGGCATTCTGTTCCGGTTGAACGGCAAGCACTTGCCCGACAAGGCCTATTTCACGGTGATGGACAGCGAGCAGGCGATCGCGCGCGCCGATTATGACCTCGCCAGCGTTGACATCGTGCCGGTCGCCGACCCGAACATGGTCACCGACATGCAGCGTTTGGCGCGGGCGCAGGTGGTGTCGGAAGCGGCGCAGAACCCGGCCTGGGCGCCGCTGATGAACCAGCAAGTGGCGATGCGGAGATATTTCGAGGCGGCGAGCATTGAGAACGTGGACGAGTTGTTGGTCCCGGCGCAGCCGTCGCCACAGCAGCAAGCCGCCACCGACCTGCAGTTGCGCGGCGCCGAAGCCGAGGTCGCCGGCAAGGAAGCCGACGCCGCACAGACGCAAGTCGAGACCGCTGGCAGGGTGAAGGAGATGGCGCAAGGCGACGCCGACAAGCTGGGAAAGGACATGGACCAGCAGCTAGGCGGTGAGCTGAAGGCGGCATGATCTCGAAGGAAGATTTCGCTGCCTGGAAGGACAATCCGATCACCCAGGCGGTGATGGCGTGGGTTAAGGCGCACGCCGCAGAGTCCAAGAAAGAATGGGATGCAAAGAGCTGGGAGCAGGGCAACCCCGATCCCGTGCTGCTGGCCGAGTTAAGGGCAAGAGCCCAGGTCGCGGAAGATTTCGCGGCGGTCGAGTTGAGCGACATTCAAGAGGACAGCGATGCAGAATCCGTCCGGCCTGACGCCGCTTGAGTTCAACGTGCTGGTGAGACCGAAGAAGGTCGAGGAGCGCACCAAAGGCGGCGTGTTCATGCCCGACGCGGTGCGCGAGAAAGAGCAGGTCGCGGGCATCGAGGGCGAGGTGATCGCCGTGTCCGAGACCGCCTTCACTTTCGAGCAGAACGCCCCCAGGGCCGCGCCCGGCGATCATGTCGTGTTCGCCAAATATGCCGGCATGCGGGTGAAGGGCATGGACGGCGAGGACTACCTGATTCTCAAGGACAAAGATGTAAGCGCCGTCTTCACTAAATGACCGTTTCAGGCAAAGCGTGGTTTCACTTACCGACGTGAGGAAAGAGCCAATGACGCAGGATACAGACGCCGAAGGCCAAGACGCCAACGGCGAAGAAGGTGAAGGCAAGTCGAACGAGGTAGAGACTCGCGCCCGGCAGATGGGCTGGGTGGACAAGGACGAGTTCAAGGGCGATCTCGACAAATGGCGCCCGGCAGATGAGTTCGTGCGCCGCGGCGAGCAGCATCTCGCCGTCAATCGCGAAAGACTCGACCATGCCTACAACGAGATCGACGCGCTCAAGGCGAAGCTGGCTGAGCAGTCATCGCAGTTCGATAGTCGCATTGAGAAGCTCGACGCCGCCAACAAGAAGGCGTTTGAGCGTCAACGCCAGCAGCTCGAGACCAAATATGCCGGCGCCAAGCGCAAGGCCGCCGAGGATGGTGATCTTGACGCCTACGACAAGCTGTCGGCCTCGGAGCGCAAAGATTTGGAAGCGCTCGATGCCGAGGCCGAAGATGCCTTGGCTGAGCAGACCCCGAAACGCCAGGAGCGCAACGGGCGGGAGATCAGCCCCGAGCAGCAGCGCACGGTCAAGGACTTTAGGTCGCGCAATCCGTGGTTCGACACCGATCCGGTGATGACTGCGGCGGCCGACGCCTATCATGTGCAGCTATTGAAGGACCGCCCCGGCATGGCCTTGGACAAAAACTTGGCCGAGGTCGAGAAGGAGATGCGCCGGCGGTTCCCGGAAAAATTCGGCGGTGACGATGACGAAGGCTTTTCGCTGGCGGAGGGCGGCAATCGATCTTCCGGCGGCCGGGCCCGGCAGAAAGGCGCGCGCGACTTGCCGGCCGAAGCGCGCAAGGCTGGCGAGCAATTCGTCAAGGACGGCCTCTACAAGGACTTAGCCGAATACGCCAAAGACTATTACGAGCAGGAAGGTGCAGCATGACCGAGCAGGCTCAACCCACATCGAAGCGCGCGGAGAAGGTCCGCGCCGCGCGCCGCCGCCGCAAGGGCCTTGGCGGCGCTTCGAACATGAAGCTCACCTTGCCCGAGGAAAAGCTCGACCGCAAAAAGTTCAACTATCGCTGGGCCAAGGGCGAACCGCAGCGCATTGCCCAACTGACGCAATATGACGACTACGACGTGGTGCATGACGAGAGCCTGGCCGAGGCAGACAAGCAGGCCGGTCTCGGCATTCACCCGGAGCGATTCGGCGGGCGCGACGAGCAAGGCAAGCCTTACAACATGGTGCTGCTGCGCAAGCCGAAGGAGCTTTACGAGGAAGACGAGGCAGAGAAGCAAAAGATGGTGGATGAACGCGAGGCCCCGCTGCTGCGCGGCGTCGTCAAGTCGCCAGACGGAACCCAAGGGCTGTCCGGTCCTAATGCCTATGTCCCCGCCGGGGGCATCAGCATCAAGCGGGGCGATTAGCCCTTTCAACCCAATCCATCTGAAAGGATGACGCTATGGGCGTTCTCAACGTGAACGCGCCATTCGGGTTGCGTCCTGTGCGCTATGCCTCGGGCAAACCCTACAATGGTGCGGTCAATCTCTACTTCGCCACCGGCGCGACCGGAGCGATCTTCCCTGGCGATCCGGTCGTTGCGGCCGGCTCCGCCAACACGGCCGAAGTGCTTGGCTTCCCGCCCGGCACGCTGCCGACCTGCACCGTTGCGCTCGACGGCGACGGCGACCCGATCTCGGGCGTCTGCGTCGGCGTGCTGCCGACCGATCGGGACTCACTCCCTTATCGCGCCGACAGCACCGACCGCATCATCGTCGTGGCCGACGACCCGGACCTGATCTTTCAGGGCCGCACCAACGCGGATTCGACCGCCTGGGCGGCGACCGATGTTGGTCTGCACGCGGTGCTGAAGGCGGGCGCCGGCTCGGCAGTCTGGGGTTTTTCGGGCTGGACG
>Ga0187893_10011623_pt1 | contig 12726 bp, 12 predicted proteins | sample MA1701074metaG_FD_139574 | JGI IMG/M metagenome (GOLD analysis project Ga0187893, IMG submission 139574) | White microbial mat communities from a basaltic lava cave in the Kipuka Kanohina Cave System on the Island of Hawaii, USA - MA170107-4 metaG ...
CGCCACCCCGCCAGTGCCTCCGAGGTACTCAGCACGCGCACGATCGCCGGAACGTCGGTGGGCGCCGTGGGAGCCACCTGCGCATCGTAGGCGATGTCAATCGGACCGGCCTCGATCTCGGCGACCAGGACGTCGGCCCGCGTCGCTCGCAGATACCCCATGCGTTCGGCCACGGCCATCGCGGCATAGTCGCGTGCCGGCACCGCGGTGCGCACGGTGGCGGCGCCGTGCTGGCGCGCGACCCTCTCGGCTTCGGCGACCAGTTGCCGGCCCACGCCGCGGCCGCGCGTCGACGGGTGCACCCACAATCCTTCGAGCCAGGCCTCATCGCGGCCCACGATGATCACGTGCAGCGCGCCGTGCAGGACACCCCCCTCCTCCAGACGCACGCCCACACCGGGCTCCTCGGACCACTCCGCCCATTCAGCGGGAAGCGGCGCGTGACCGGGGCCGTGTGCGAGCGTCGGCGAGGGTTCTGAAATCGGCGCGATGACGGCCTTCACGGATCTCGGCCGGTGGGACTACTGCGGGGAGCCGCGCAGGCGCACCAGATCGGCGGCGAGCACGCGGGTGACAAACAAGGCGAACAACCCGGCGGTGATCTGCTTGAACGCCGAGACCACGGCGCGGCTGGCGCCCGCGGCCTCGAGTTGGGCCGCCGCCAGGTGGCCGCCGTCAAGGGGCAGGATCGGCAAGAGGTTCGCCAATCCGACGCCCAGGTTGATGTCGCCGGCGGCACGGACCAGCGCGCGGGGGCCGGCGCCGGCGGCGCGTATCAGCATTATCAACGCCGATGGGAGCCCGCCGACCTCTATCGGCCGGGTCTGGCCGGGAAGGGCCCCCGGGGCGGGGTGTGAGTGATCGCTCGCGAGGGGGCGCGCCATCTCGCGGAGCAGCAGACCGACGCCGATGTTCGCCAGCGGCCCGGCGAGCAGAACCGCGGCGCGACGGTTCGGCGGCAGACGCTCGATGTCGATCGCGGCAAACCCTCCGATCGGAATCGGGCGCAGCGTGACATCAATACCGCCGAGGCGGCCACGCGCGACGACCGGGCCGAAGCCGATCCCGACCTCCCGGACCATCCCACCGGCGCGGCGCGCGGCGACCGCGTGGGCCACCTCATGCAGCAGGACGGTGCCTCCCAGCACGCCCAGCGCCTGCGCCCACCGTATCCAGGCCACGCCGCTACTCCTTGGCGTCCCGGGCGGCGATGCGGGCCACGGCGGCCACTCGGTCTTTCTCCTCGAGCCGCTTGACCGCGACGCCCTGCGCCTGCCGGCCGTGTGAGGCAATCTCTTTCACGGTAAAGCGGTTGACGATGCCCGCCGCCGAGATCAGCAGCACCTCGTCGTCGTCGTCCACGGCGCGCACGGCGACCACCGGCCCGTTCTTCTTCGTGATCTTGATGTTGATGACGCCCATGCCGCCGCGGCTCTTGATCGGATACTGCGCGAACGGCGTGCGCTTTCCAAAGCCCCGCTCGGTGATCGTGAGCAGGGACTCGCCCTCGCTGCTATCGGCGATGCCGACAACGCGGTCACTGCCGCGCCGGCGAATCCCGATGACCCCACGCGCCGACCGGCCCATCTCGCGCACCTGGGCCGCCTTGAACCGAATCGCACGGCCGTCACGTGTGGCCAGGGCGATCTCGGTCTCCTTCTGAATGTAGCGGACGCCCACCAGCTCGTCGTCGCCGGCCAGCGTAATCGCAAAGATGCCCGCCCGCTTGGCGTTGACGAACTCCATCAAGCCCGTCTTCTTGACCATGCCGGCCCGCGTGGCCATGAACAGCCACCCGGCCTCCTCGAACGACCGCAGCGGGATGATCGCGTTGACACGCTCGCCCTGCGCCACCGTGATCAGGTTGACGACCGGCAGGCCCCGCGCCGTCCGGCCCGCTTCCGGCACCTCGTGTGCCTTGATGCGGTAGACCTTGCCGCGGGTGGTGAAGATGAGCAGGAACGCGTGGTTGCTCGTCACCGCGATGTGCTCGACGACGTCTTCCTCGCGCGTCGTCATCCCGGCTACCCCACGGCCGCCCCGCCGCTGGACCCGGTACGTTTCCAGCGGCTGGCGCTTGATGTAGGTGTTGCGCGTCAGGGTGATGACGACGTCGGTGTCGGGGATCAGGTCCTCGGCCTCGAACTCTTCGGCTTCCTTCCCGGTGATCTTCGTGCGCCGCTCGTCGGCATAGCGCTGCTTCATCACCAGCAGGTCATCCTTGATCGATGCCATGATCAGTCGGGGCCGCGGGGACGCGGCATCGGTCAGCATCTCCTTGTACCGGGCGATGTCTTTCAGGAGCGCCTTGTACTCGTCGTCGATCTTCTCGCGCTCCAGCGCCGTCAAACGCTGCAGCCGCAGCTCGAGGATCGCGTCGGCCTGCACCTCGGACAGCTCGAAGGTCTTCATCAAGCCCGCTCGCGCGGTGGGCACGTCCTTGGCCCTCTTGATCAATGCGATCACGTCGTCGAGGTGCTTGAGGGCAATCTTCAAGCCCTCAAGGATGTGCGCCCGCTGTTCGGCGCGCCGCATCTCGTAGCGCGTGCGGCGCACCACGACGTCGCGCCGGTGCGACAGGTAGTGCTCCAGCATATCCTTGAGGGTCAGCTGTTTCGGGGCGCCGGCCACGAGGGCCAGCAGGATGGCCCCAAAGGTCGTCTGCATCTGCGTGTGCTTGAACAACTGGTTGCGGACGATCTGCGGGTTGGCGTCCCGGCGCAACTCGATGACGACGCGGAGCCCACGCCGGTCGGACTCGTCGCGGAGGTCCGAGACGCCCTGAAGCTTCTTCAGACGCACGAGCTCCGCAATCCGCTGAATGAGGGCCGCCTTGCTGACCATGTAGGGAATCTCGGTGACCACGATGGCCACCCGACCGCCCCGCAACTCCTCAAACGCGGTCTTGGCCTGGACCGTGATGCTGCCCCGGCCGGTCGTGTACGCCGCCTGAATGCCCTCGCGCCCGAGCACGACCCCGCCGGTCGGGAAGTCGGGGCCCCGCACGATCTTTAGCAGTTCCTCGACCGCGGTCTTTGGGTGCTCGATCAGGAGGACCAGGGCATCGACGACCTCGCCCAGGTTGTGTGGCGGGATGTTGGTCGCCATGCCGACCGCGATACCGCTGGAGCCGTTCATCAATAAGTTCGGGAGGCGCGCGGGCAAGACGCCGGGTTCGTTCAGGCTCTCGTCGAAGTTGGGAGCAAAGTCCACGGTCTCTTTGTCCAGATCGGCCAGCAGCTCGGCCGCCACCGGTGCCAACCGTGCCTCGGTGTAGCGCATCGCGCCGGCGGGGTCGCTGTCGATGCTGCCAAAGTTCCCCTGGCCGTCCACGAGCGGGTAGCGGAACGACCACCCCTGCGCCATCCGGACCAGCGCATCATAGATCGGCACCTCGCCGTGGGGGTGGAGTTTGCCCATCACCTCGCCGACAATCCGCGCGCACTTGCGATGCGGTCCGTCGGGCCGCATGCTCAGCCCATCCATCCCGAACAAGACGCGGCGCTGCACAGGCTTTAGCCCATCGCGGACATCCGGCAGCGCCCGGCTGACGATCACGGACATCGCATAGTCGAGGTAGGAGGTCCGCATCTCCTCCTCGATCGGGCGCGGGACGATCCTCATCTCTTCTTCGGGGGCCATGGCGTCACTCATCGCCGTCGTGTCGTGCCGGTCGGGTGGCTAGACGTCCAGGTTCCGGACGTCGCGCGCGTACTGGATGATGAACTGCCGGCGCGGCTCGACCTCCTCGCCCATCAGCGTGCGGAACATTTCTTCGGCGGCCTCGGCGTCCTCGAGTTCAACGCGCAGCAGCGTCCGCGCGGCCGGATTCATCGTGGTCTCCCAGAGCTGCTCGGGGTTCATCTCCGACAACCCCTTGAACCGCTGGACTTCCGCGGCGGTGCCCTTCCGTCCAAGCTCCTTGAGGGTGACCTGCCGCTCTTCCTCGGTGACGGCGTAGCGGCGCTCCTTGCCGTTCTTGATCAGGTACAGCGGCGGCCGGGCGATGTACACCTTGCCGTGGACGATCAGGTCCCGCATGTACCGGTAGAAGAACGTCAGCAGCAGCGTGCGGATGTGGTTGCCGTCGACATCCGCGTCACACATGATGATGATCCGGTCGTACCGCCGTTTCTCGAGTGAAAACTCGTCACCCACGCTCGTGCCCAGGGCTGTAATGATCGCGCGGATCTCCTCGTGGGCGATCATCTTGTCCTGGCGCGCCTTCTCCACGTTGAGGATCTTGCCCTGAATGGGGAGAATCGCCTGAAACTGCCGGTCGCGCCCCTGCTTGGCGCTGCCGCCGGCCGACTCGCCCTCCACGATGAACAACTCGCACTGCTCGGGGTCACGCTCGACGCAGTCGGCGAGCTTCCCGGGTAACGTACCGACTTCCAGGGCTGTCTTGCGCCGCACGAGTTCGCGCGCCTGGCGGGCCGCCTCGCGCGCCCGCGCGGCCGTGAGCACCTTGGCCACGATCCGCTTGGCGTCCGGGGGGTGCGTGATCAGGTGCTCCAGCAGCGCTTCCGCGACCACCGACTCCACGATACCCTTGACCTCGGTGTTGCCCAGCTTGGTCTTGGTCTGGCCCTCGAACTGGGGCTCGGCCAGCTTGATGCTAAGCACCGCCGTCAGGCCCTCGCGCATATCCTCCCCTGTCAGCGCCGGATCGTTCTCCTTGACGAGCCCCACCCGTTTGGCGTGTTCGTTGATCGAGCGGGTGAGGGCGGACCGGAACCCCACGACATGCGTGCCGCCCTCGGTCGTGGGAATCGTGTTGACGTACGTCAGGACGTGCTCGACGTAGCTGTCGTTGTACTGCACTGCGACCTCGACCTCGACGCCGTCGCGCTCCTTCCTGGCGTAGATCACGTCGGAGAGCTTGCTCTTGGTCCGGTTGAGGGTGCCGACCAGCTCGCGGATGCCGCCGGCGTGCTTAATCGTCGCTTTGCGGTCCGCCCGCTCGTCGACGAGCCGGATCTCGAGGCCGGCGTTGAGGTACGCGATGTCCTCCAGCCGTTTGATGACGACGTCGAACGAAAACTCGCTGGCGGTCATGACCGCGCCGTCTGGTTTGAACGTCACTTTGGTGCCGGACGGCTGGGGAACGCCCCGTTCACTGCGCAGCGCTGCCTGCGCCTTGCCCCGCACGAAACGTTGGCGGTAGGTCCGGTCGTCCCGGTAGACCTCGACATCCAGCCATTCGGAGAGTGCGTTGACGACCGACACGCCGACACCGTGCAGCCCGCCGGAGATCCGGTATCCGCCACCGCCGAACTTGCCGCCCGCATGAAGGGTCGTCAAGACGACCTCGACGGCTGGCTTGCCGATCTTGGGGACGTTGTCGACCGGAATACCGCGACCGTCGTCCAGCACGGTCGCGCTGCCATCTTCGTGCAGGATGACGTCGATCCGCGTGCAGGCGCCAGCCAGGGCCTCGTCGACGGAGTTGTCCACCACCTCGTAGAGGAGGTGATGCAGCCCGTCCGGCCCGGTGCTGCCGATGTACATCGCCGGGCGACGGCGTACACCGTCCAGGCCTTCAAGGACCTGAATCTGCTGGGCCGTGTATCCTGGGGTCTCTGCCATGAAAGACACGCTCCGGGGGCCGTTCAAGCGGGGAGGCACGCCGCCTTCCGCGTGCCCCACCCGTCATTGTACCACTGGTTCGGGTGGGGTGTCAACGGTTGAAACCCGCGTCCTGACTACATCTCAGCCGTCGGACGCCTCCGAATTACGGCGGGCAAGGCCACCCGCCTGGCCACGGTTTCGGCAGCCAGGGAACTCAGGTGGAGCCCGCGGGTCGTCACGATCAGGGTGCGCCCGTGAGCCTTGGTTTCCGCGCCGACCGACGCCCTGGCGATCAGCGCCTTGCCGTCCGGCGCCGCGCCGAGTCGTGCCAGGTCGAGGACGGCGACCACCTCCCTGGCGTCCACGACCACGTCGCCACCCAGGTGAACCAACACCAGCTCACCGGCCCCGCCGCGACCGCCTCGTAGATTCTGCAACGCGCACCCGAGCGCGCGCGTCCGGCAGCCGGTGGCGCATGGCCGGCACGACTCGGGAAATGGCATCCTCACCGAGCGTCCGAACCATGGCCTTGACGATCCCCGGTCCCCGGAGGCGGATGTCCTGCGCAGCGGCCGCCGACGTGACCCCGACCACCAGCGTCCGTCCCCGCAGCGCGAGCGGTGCGCTGGCTGGTGCCAGAACCGGACCGACAAGCGCAGCCCAGGCCTCACGCACCGCGACCAGTCGGGCGGCCGGCGCAAGCCCCCATCGGCGCGCCGCCGCCCTGAGGATGTCGCGGACCGAGGTTACCACCCCGCCGGCACCAGGCGCTGCCCGAGCATCAAACCCACCAGGAGCCCAATGCCGATGACCAGGACCCATGCATACGCGATCAACGGGGCGCGCTCAGACTGTTTGCGCAGCTCCGTGAGCATGATCACGCGCGGGCGCGGGGCCACAGGTCGCGAGGATCGGCGGCTTCCGATCCAAGTCGGCAGCGCTGGCCCAACCCGGCGAGCCGAATGGGCTCCTCCCGGCGGCGCGGCCGGTGCGCTGGGCTCTGGTCGTGGCAGGGGCGCTTCAGGCACGCGTCGACTCCACCTCTGTGATCGTTCCTCCCCGGACGTGGCACACTCGGACCGCGCCCGCGCTCAACGCGGGCAGCGCCGTGGCTGTCAAGAGCACCTGCGCTTCTCCGTCCACGCGCAGGACCCGACGGCGCCGGTCGTCGTCGAGCTCGGCGATGGCGTCGTCCAGCAGCAGGACCGGCGGCCCGCCCAGGTCGACGCTCATGACGTCGCGCTCTGCGAGGCGTAGCGCCAGCATGACCGTGCGCCACTGCCCGACTGATCCCACGATCCGGAGCGGCATGCCGTCCAGCGTCAGCTCCAGGTCGTCGCGATGGGGCCCGGTCAGCGTCAACCCTCGCTTGAGTTCATCGGCTCGTCGCCGCACGAGTTGCGCCCTGCCCTCGGCCTCGCGCGCTTCGTCGGTGTCCCCCGACCACGCAGGGTGGTAGGCGACAGTGAGCCCACCACTCCCCCCGAGGCGCTCGAACCAGCCGCGGGCCGCGGGCGCCAGCCGGAGGGCGTAGTCGTGCCGACGGGCCGTGATGCGCGCCCCGAGCGTGACCATCTGCGCGTCCCACGCTTCCAGGCCCGCAGCCGCGGCCGTAGCGGTGTGCTGTCGCAGTTGTGCGTTCCGCTGCGTCACGACGCGGTGATACCGGTGCAGCGCGAAGTAATAGGACGGGCTCGTCTGCGCGAGGGCCCCATCCAGGAGCCGGCGCCGGCCCGCAGCGGATCCCCGCACCACCTCCAGGTCCCACGGAGCCGCGAGCACCACCGGCAGCCGACCGAGCACGCTCCCGCGCGGGGTCACCGCTCCATTCACCCGCATCTGCGCGCTCAGCCGGCCCGCGTCGACAGCGAGGGTCACTTCTATCTCTTCGTCGTGGCCCGGCCGGGTGATCCGCGCACGGACGCGGGCACTGTTGTCGCCGAAGCGTATGGCCTCGGCTTCGTGTGCCGTGCGGTGTGAGCGCCCTGTGGCAACCAGGTAGACGGCTTCGAGCAGGTTGGACTTGCCCTGTGCGTTGGGCCCGACCAGCGCCGTGGTCCCGGCCGCGAAGTCGAGCTCGGCCCGCTCGTAGTTACGGAACGCGCGGAGCCACAGGCGGCGCAGCCGGAGCATCAGTAGCCTCTTCAATCACCAGCGTTGGTCCTCCTTGCACGGCCACCAGGTCGCCTGCGGTCAGACGGCGGCCCCGACGCTGTTCCAGTACACCGTTCACGAGCACGCGCCGGGCTGCGATCAGGGTCTTGGCGTCTCCGCCGGTGCCGACCACCCCGGCCCATTTCAGCGCGGCGCCGAGCGTGATCGTCTTCGTATAGATCTTGACCCGTTTCTCAGCTGGCAACGCGGACCGGCGCCAGCACGTACGTGTAGTCGGCATTCCCCTTAGGCCTCAGGGCACCGGGGCTGAGCGGACCCGTGAGCTCAAACGTCACCTCATCGGCTTCCAGCACCGTCAGACAGTCGAGCAAGTATCTCGCGTTGAAGGCGGTGGGGACGACCTCCCCCTCGCTCTGCACCTGGATCGTCTCCTCAGAGCGTCCGTACTCCGGTGTGTTGGACGCGAGGGTCAGCGTATCGCCATCCGTCTGCAGCCGCACGACGTTGGCTGAATCTCGCGCAGTGATCGCGACTCGCCGCACAGCGCCCAGCAGATTGTTTGTCCCGACGGTGAGCCGCTGCTTGTGCCCCTGGGGGATGACCTGCTGGTAGTTGGGGAATGGCCCGGGGATCAAACGGCTGACGAGCCGCGCTCCCGGCAGGGCAAACAGGATCTGCTGCTCCGCGAGCGAGACTTCCACGGTCCCCTCGACACCCGCCAGCGCCCGCGTCAGCTCCTGCATGGTCTTGGAGGGAATGATGACGCCGACTTTCTGCGCCGCGGGCGATGCGAGCAGCCCGGTGCGCAGCGCTAGGCGACCCCCATCTGTCGCCACCAGACGGATCTCCTTGCCGTCGAGGACCAGATACAACCCCGTCAGGAAGACCCGCGTTTCGTCTGTCGAGACCGCGAATCCGGTCTGCCGGATCATGGCGCGCAGCAGGGCGGCGTCAACGGTCACGACGGGCGCCGTGTCGGGCTCGGGCATCAGCGGGAAATCGGCAGCCGGCAGACCCACCAGGTCATAGGAGACCCGTTCACACCGCACCTCCACATCGCGGCCGCCGTCGCCCACTTTGATCTGCACCGGCGCCCCGGGCAGGTTGGCGACGATCTCGGTGAACAACCGCGCCGGCAGCGTGATGGCGCCACCTTTCTTGACCGTGGCGGGCACCTCTGTTTGAATCCCGTGGTCCAGGTCCGTGGCCGCCAGTTTGACCGCGTCCTTCCTGGTCTCAAGGAGGATGTTCGAGAGGATCGGCATCGCGGCACGAGCAGAGATGGCTCGCCCCACGAGCGCCACCGCCCTGTTCAGGTGGTCTTGTGCACAGGTAAAGAGCATTCACGGCCTCCTGACTGCTTCTTCTATATATTGTAGTATAAAGACCCGTCGTCGTAGTAGATGGTGTGGACAGTGTGGATAAACGCCCGAAGAAGGGCTGGGCCAGTGTTGCAGCTCTTGCGCGGGTGTGGACGCCCTGTGCCCCGCCTGGGGATGGACGTCGGTTGGGTAAGCAGGGGACCCGGTCGCGCGCGAGGGTGGCGGCGGGTTACCCACAGGTTATGAGCCCTGACGGTTGAGGTCGTCGGATAGACGCTTGAGGCTGGCTGCCAGGTGCGCGTCCCGCCGCAGCGTTTCCCGCACCCGCTGGCAGGCGTGCAGCACGGTGGTGTGGTCGCGCCCGCCAAACTCCTCGCCGATGCGCGGCAGCGAGGCGTCGGTCAGTTCGCGCGCCAGGAACATTGCCACCTGGCGGGGGAACGCCACGCCCTTGGTGCGCCGCTTGGCGCGCATCTCCTCGACGCGAATCCCAAAGAACTCGGCCACCGACAGTTGAATCGCCTGGATGGTCACCACGCGGGCCCGCGTGGGCGGCAGCAGATCACGCAGGACATCCGCGGCGAGCTCCACGCCGATCGGGGCTCGGGTCAGCGACGCATACGCGACCACCCGGACCAGGGCGCCCTCCAGTTCGCGGATGTTCGTGTGGATGCGCTGCGCAATGAACTCGGCGACCTCGTCCGGGACGGAGTTGCCGTCGCTCTCGGCCTTCTTTTTGAGGATGGCGATCCGTGTTTCGAGGTCGAGGGGCTGAATGTCGGCGATCAGGCCCCACTCGAAGCGACTGCGCAGGCGGTCTTCCAGGGTGGGAATCTCCTTGGGCGGTCGGTCCGACGAGATGATAATCTGCCGGCTGGCCTCGTGCAGGGTGTTGAACGTGTGGAAAAACTCTTCCTGGGTGCGCTCCTTGCCGGCCAGGAACTGGATGTCGTCGATCAGCAGGACATCCACGCTCCGGTAGCGGTGGCGGAAGTCAAGGGTCTTGTCGTCCCGAATCGCGTTTATCAACTCGTTGGTGAACTTCTCGCTGCTGATATAGGCCACGCGGGCCACGCCCGCGCCCAGCAGCACCCGATGGCCAATCGCCTGTAGCAGGTGCGTCTTCCCGAGCCCGACCCCGCCGTAGATGAAGAGGGGATTGTAGGCCCGCGCGGGCGCCTCCGCGACGGCGATGGCAGCTGCGTGAGCGAACCGGTTTCCGGCACCAACGACAAAGGTTTCGAAGGTGTACTTGGGCGAGAGGTGGAGACCTTCGACGTTGCGCGGTCCGGGCGACGGCGGCCCGCCCCGTACGGGAGCCGGAGCAGGTGGGGGTTCGGCGACGGTGATCTGCACCTGCACGCCGCGCCCCAGGGCGGCGGAGAGCGCCCCTCGCACCGTCCCCATCAGGCGCTGCTCAACCCACTCCTTCGCAAAGCGGTTGGGCACGGCGAACACGAACGTATCGCCCTGCAGCCCAACCGGCCGCATCACCTTGAGAAACGACTCGAGCGTGGGCTTGTTGAGCTGGCCCTCCATCTTGCGGAGCGCTTCCATCCACAGCGCCGCGGGGGAAGCCTCGATCGACACGAGTGGCTCCTTTCTGCCGGTGCGGTCGCCGGCTGCCCCCAGGTCCGGGGCCGCCCGCGCGGACTAGGACTTGAAGACCTCGTCGAGGTACGCGATGCCTTCCTCGGTCAGCGTGCGCTTCCCCTGGCCCTTGCCGTTTACGAGGGTGAGGGCCTGGAGAGCCTGCAACTCCCGGTATGCCGTGCTATGGCTGATGTCGAGCTCCTTTGCGATGGTGGTCGGGCCGGCTGCGCCGAGTTCGGCGATGAGCAGCAAGACCTTCTTCTGGCGAGGCGTCACGGCGGGCCTGGGTCGCGCCGGGCCCTCTGCAGCGACGGGGGCGCGCGGGGCCTCGCGCTGGACACTCAACGTCACCACGGTCCCGCGGTCCAGATTGTCTTCGAGTGTCAGCGTGCCGCCGAGAAAGGACATCTGCTCCCGCGCGACCGCCAGACCACTGCCAACCCCGCGGATCACCCGCCGCATCTCGGCAGTCGCGGTCGAGAACCCCGGCTGGAGCGCGCGGTGCTTGTCGGTGATGCCCGGGCCCTGGTCCGAGATCCGGATGGTGTTGCCATCGTCCAGGACAGTGACGGTCGCGTTTCGGAAGTAGGCGTGAATCAGATTCTCCACGATTTCTCGGATCACCACGTAGGGGACTCGGCCGCCGCGCTCTCGAGACACGGCGTAAGTGCGCGCCGCCAACTCGCCAACGAACGCCTGGAAGTCGTCACCGCGCAGGGAGATCACTTGAGGCTCCGCGACGGGCGAGTCGTAGATCGCCAGGCGAACCTCAGGCTCCTCCGCGGCGTCGAGTGGCGGCGGTGATGTTCGCCGTTCCTCGATCAACCGCGCGATGAGTTCGCGTAAAGACATGGCTCCCCAGCTGCGCAGACGAAAGGTTAGCCGCGGAGAGGAAGACTCCTACTGAGAGCCTGGGCCAAGACGTGATTTTCACGCCTACCCCTGGACGGTCAGTCGAGTCGCAGCGCTGTGGATAAGTGCGGCCGTGTACGCCAGCAATTCTCTCTACTGCCCCGGACCTCCTGCGCTTGTCAACGCGCCCGGATGACCGTAGGGACCACGTTTTGGCGGTTATCCACAGGTGTGGAGAATGATGTGGATAACCTCGCCCGGGCTGGGGATAGTACGCAGCGGAGTGTCACTGGAGGCGAACGAGAGCCCTCGAGGAACGCCTACCGCGCAGAAAGATGTGGATGGGGCCCGCAGTTATCCACAGGATTTGCACAAGCGGAACACCGCCCGCACTGGTGCCCCGCGTGTTCGGCGGGCAGCGCGAGCGTTGCTGGGTGTGGGGGCCTGTGTTATAGTAGGGCCTGCTTTGAGCGGAGGGAATGAGTGAAACGGACATTTCAACCCAAGAAGCGCCGGCGGAGGCGCGTCCACGGCTTCCGCGCGCGCATGAGCACACCCGGCGGACGCCGCACGCTCCAGCGCCGGCGGGCCAAGGGGAGGCGGCAGCTGACCGTCTCCGGGTAACCGGATGGCGCCGCGTGTACCCCTCGGCCGCATCACACGCGAGGAGGACTTTCGGCGCGTCTATCGTCACGGCGCGCGTCGCTCCACCCGCCTCGTCGTTCTTCACCTGCTCTCGAACGATCTCAACAGCGTGCGGCTCGGCGTCGCCGTGGGCCGACGGTTCGGAGGCGCTGTGGTCAGGAATCGACTTCGCCGCCGCCTGCGCGAAGCGGTGCGCGCCGCGTCCCAGGAGATCGGCGCCGGGGTGGACGTGGTCGTTGTTCCCCGAGAACCTGCGGGCAACGCCGCGTACGCCTCGCTCTGCGAGGAGGTCACGACCGCCCTCCGGGCCGCTGGGGTACTGGCCCCCATCGAAGGCGAGGGGCCATGACGCGCGTGCTGCTCGGGCTCATCCATGGGTACAAACGCTTCATCTCCCCGCTGCTGCCGCAGGCCTGCCGCTTCTACCCCAGCTGCTCGTCGTATGCCGCTGAGGCGATCGAGCGACATGGAGCGGCGCGGGGGGTGCTGTTGGCGGTCCGACGGATCGCGCGCTGTCACCCGCTCCACCCCGGCGGCTACGACCCGGTCCCCTGAGGGAGGCTGAGCAGTGCAGGCGTTCGACGCACTCGTCAGCGGGCTTCATTGGGCGCTGCAAGCGCTCTATGGC
>Ga0187893_10011624_pt1 | contig 12726 bp, 4 predicted proteins | sample MA1701074metaG_FD_139574 | JGI IMG/M metagenome (GOLD analysis project Ga0187893, IMG submission 139574) | White microbial mat communities from a basaltic lava cave in the Kipuka Kanohina Cave System on the Island of Hawaii, USA - MA170107-4 metaG ...
CGAGCTCTGCATTCGCCTGTCCTTCGGGGGGCCCTTTAATTACCCGTCCGCACCCACTCTACGCAATGTTGCCGAAAGTTCACTTGCTAACTGGATTACTGCTGAGTCTGGTGTGGGTCCTCCACTTTTGATATCTAATAAACAGTGGCGTTTACTTCGCGGTTAACGATTGGGCGTAGACTACTCAGGGTTGTTTGCCGCCCGAAGCAGTCGGGCTGGAGTATCCAACAAAGTGTTGACCGCTTCCGTTAACTGTTGTCGCCGCCATTCGAGAAAGTCTCGATAGCGTTCAACTTCCCAGAGCGTGGGGTTTGTTGGAATCAAGTGCTTTCTAAGTGCTTCCTCCCCCTGCCGAGCAATAATCTCCGGAAAATACTTCTTTGGTTCCTTGTTCAATATCTTTCGGTTTGCTTTGCCGCTTATGAAGGCGATGTTGGCAATCTCGTTGATCTCAGCCTTCTCATAACGGCCAACCAGCAGGGACTTTGGGAAGACATGATGATACTCGATGTAGTGGATCTTCCCTTGGTGGGTCAAAGACAATCCGAGGCCGCTTCGCCAGTCTCTCGCTCCTCTTGCCTTGAGTGCTAGGTACGTGGTTGAAAAGAGTGGGCTTCTCGCTCCTCTCCCAACGAAGTCTTGAGACTCAATATGCAATCGTCCAAACTGCTGACCCATCAAGGTAAACAAGTTTTCGACTGGATCCTTTCTGAATATCAAGTTCAGATCCTGCTCAAGAATAGTCTCCGTGGAACCTCGGCTGAAGCGGCCTCGCGCATTTGCCGTCAAAATCCATCTCAGCAACTGTTTCTCCTCCTGGCTTGTTAACTCAGCATTTCGAATGACGCCGAACGCGGCGATCGCAATGATGATGAACGGGCTCGTCAGCAGCGACTCGTCTTCGATTCCAGCATTCGTGCGCAAGAAATTCACGGCGAACTGCAGACCGCGCTTTGCTTCTTCCCAAGCCTCTTTCATCTTTGTAACCGAGATGTTTTGAACCGTCTTGAAACGGCTTTGATGAGTGGCAAAAACAACCATAGCGCGCACAAGGAGACCCACGTCCAAAGTGAACCAGGACTCCTCAAGCTCTTCGGCAAACTCCTCAAACATTTTTAACGAGTTCTGCCAACGCGCCGTTACTTGCGCCAGGGCGAGGTCCGAGCCGCGCAGTTTTACGCCTAAGGAATTTACCCTGACAAAGATTTCGGCCACTTCTTCATAGGCAAGATTCCACTCTAATACTTGCATCACATAGGGATAGTTTTTGATCTGACGGAGCTTTTGTAGTCTTTGTGCGTACTTTTCATATAATGGATCATCCGGCTTTAAGCCCAGTGGTCTTAAGATGGACCAATCGCCCTTTGTCCCATTAAAGACGTCGGAAACCTTGACCCACGTAGGAATAGATAAGAGTTGTTTCGAAGAGACAACGAAGGTTCGGCGGGTTAGCCGCTGCTGGATATTCAATTCCTCTGGCTCAAGGTCTTCTTCAGGGTCATCGTCACCGAACTCCAGGGTCGGAAATTCAAGGTCGTCCTCGACCTCAGTTAACTCAACAGGTGGACCATCCGGGTGATCGAGATTAAATAGGATTTCTATAGGTTTCTTTCTGTTGCGGACCGTTACGGGCTCTCCGTTGAGCACAGCATATAAAGAAGTCAAGCGCTGCTGTCCGTCAAGCAAGAGCTTTTGCGTCATGAAGGCAGTCTTTTCCTGCTCAACAGCCAGGTTACGTGTAGGTGCTTCCTGCTCGGTTTCCCAAATAAGGATCGAGCCAGATGGATAGCCTCGGTATAGTGAATCCAAGAGATCCCTGACTCTCGTCGCCGGCCATACATATCTTCGTTGCATCTCGGGCAGACGAAGATCTCCCCGCGCGATCATGCCAATGAGTTCTCCAACATTTGTATCAACTTTTCCCATTTCAACCTCCACAGATTTTCGTGAAGCCCAAAAACGCTACCCCGCATACCTTGAAGGGGTCAAACTCCTTGAAGGCCGGTTCCATCAAACAGCATGTACTCGTTTTCTAACCTCGCGTGGGATGTTTTGCACAAAGTACATTTTACTGACCACACTATTGAAAGCGAATTCTCATCTGGGGTCCTCGCTTTTTTGCCTCTTGCTCCTCTTTTTGCTTTTCTTTGATAAAGTCGTCCAAGCCTTTGGTATCACCTGGCCAAAACAGATTGGTGTAGCCTTCATTCGGCGCTGGGACTAAAGAATGAAAAGCGTTCAACTCGTCAGCCGTTCCCATCAGATAAGTAGGTATTTCAGGCTTATTGCACAGTGCGGTGTGGCCGCTTGGGAATACAAATTGGGCAAGAGCACCGAGTGGCAGTTTGCTTCGAGTCTTATCAGTTCGCAGAAACATGTTTAGCAGATCGGTGGCTCCTGCTATTTGCCCACCCTTTATATAGTGTTGGGCTTCCTTATAACCCGGAGGTTCAAGCAGCCAACACTTCTCAAGAGCGGCCTGATACAGCTTCACAAAACGATTCTTGTATCCTACCTTCACTCTAGATATGAATGAAAAGGAGTTATAGGCGTAGGCGTTCGCTAGAGCCTCCTCGATGGGCTTGTGGGGGTGGATGCCCTGTTCTTGCTCGTAACTGTGGTGCCAATAGTCAAGATAGATGGAGCGTGGATCTCCAGTTGCAGCACAGACAACCTCTAGAATGGTCGCAGTCGATTCGACTAAATGATGAAAGAATTCATGGTGGAAAACATCAAAGAGAATCGCAAGTGTCAGAGTCTCAGGAGTAAAGGACTTTAGACGTCCCAGTGACGTTTCCAGAGTCTTTCCGTACTTCATCAAACGCGGAATGTGGATATAGATTCCCCACTCCTCAAGGGGCGGAAAGTGAAAGGGACGATAGAAAGCGATCGCATCTGCAGGAATGCGCTTTAGATCAAGTTGTCGAATCGCATGAAGAGGATTTCTAACCTCACTCCAGATCTTTTCCCAATCTGAAGGGGCTGAAAGCTCTCTCGAAAACTCTTTCGCGTACGTTTCTTTGATCCTGTCGAGTTCCGATTTAGCTTTTTTCTGAGTCCGACAGCAGGGGAGGCCAAGAACCGCAGGAGACTCAGGTATCAGCAGCTCCTGGGATACTTCAACATTGTAACCAGTGCCGGACCTGGTGAGGCCCATCTCGGACAGCCAAGAAAACAACTCGACGATCGACAGATCGAGATCTGCAATTGAATCCGGACGGTCCGACGCTATTGAAGTTGGGTTCTGCATACTTCACTGACAGGAATTTATTGCCCTACATTTAACTTGGCGGTTATCGCCACCTGTTATTTGATTACTTGATCCATCGGACACGCGACATCATCACTTAAATACCGCAACTCCTGGAACAATGACTGAGCTTCGTGTAACCGAACACAAGAAGGCAGGACCCGGAATTGATCGTGCCAAGGTAGGTACGCTTGCCATTGATCAACGATCATTTGGTCCGTCGAAAGCCAAACAGGTCGGAGTATCCTGCAATCTGCTCCTCAAGACTACGGTCGTAGCGAATAGCGATGACCTGATAACCACGATTTGTGAGCTCAGACCTTAATTCGATGTCGCGAGCTGATTGAGTAGGTTCATCGTGAACTACTCCATCACAGAACACGCATACGTTCGGCTCATAGAAAAAGTCTGGAATGCAACTAACGTCCTTGATAGGTCTTTGCGCCTCATCTGGCAATCGATGATGACCTTCCGCCAAGGCTTCAAGAAAGCGCCGTTCGATCTCAGAGCGCGAATCGGTAAGCGAGCGCAACCACGCTAAATGTGCGGCCCAGTCGCGACCGCCGATCCGTGGCAGGGTTCGACTAGCGCTCAGGTCCAAGAGCGTCTGCACTATATGCCGTCGGTTGAGCTGCATTGCTTCCATTTGATTATTGAAACTCATGAGGCACTCATAACAAGCAGCTTGACAGTCAGGCTTAAGATCTTCTCCCGTTGCATCGTAATGAATCCGATCCAGAGCCTGTTGTGCGACACGAGCAAACAAATCACTCTCTTCGACCAGTCGCCGAAGGACGCCTACGCCCCCTTCAGCCGCTTCATAAAACAAAATCGATCGATGGTCACCTGAGCCTATGCGCTCGGCTGCTAGTTCTGATTCCTCAAGCTGGAAGAACTGTTCACAACCTCTCTGAAGCGCGTATTGGAGCGAGGTAGCCAAGGTTTGATCATTGGCCAATTCTGGGCGAGTCAATCCAACGAGCAGAACATTTTGCGTCCCTTGTACGCTAAGCTTTACGTTTTCCAATCGACGCGGACGTGGAGTGTTTCGTGCTGGTGGCGGTGTGGCGGAAAATACTTCGCCACTCTCGAAGTCGACGAGAAAGCCTGGCGTTCCTGCGGCGCGCCAACCATGATTCACACGCAAGAGCGTAGCAGCAGGAGCGTATGTTAGCCTAAGAATCGAGGTTCCATCAAACTCGACATCCGCTTGCTGGATTCGGGGTACGCTCGCCTCTGTTGCGAACTGAAAACATGTCTCCAACTCGTAACCACGGCGGCGACGTTCCTCCTCATCGCACGTGATGCGCTCGCGACGTCGTACGCGAACGTTAGGCATTTCTAACAAAGGGACGAGCAGACTGTTCTCGCCGTCGAAGCGAGTCTCGCACACCGAGCAGAGATCAAAAGTTATTTCGCAAAACGCACCGCAGGTCCGGCAGAGCCGCCGCTGATTGCGACGCTCATCAAGTCCACCAGGCGGAGCCTGAAAACTGACAATCTCCCATTTCGCGCCTTCGTGGTAGAGGATGTTGTTTGGAGCGAATTCCCGAAGCGCAAGAAAGCGGGGTCGAGAGATGAACTCGCCCTCTTCACGTGGAACCCAAGCCCTGACCGGGAGTGCGGGAAAGTTGTAACCTGGTAGGAATCCCTCGCTCGCCAGATAACGGTACGGATAGAAATCGCTCTCTTCTCTGCTTATGTTGATCTGCAAGAGCAAGTTGCGCTGACGCAGAGCTTCTTGTTGCTTCGCCGCAGCCAGCGCCTGGTCATCGGCTCGCCGTGCACGCAGCAGTTCGTTTTGCGATTCCACTAACTGACGGGTAGCAGTTCGATACAATTCTCTCCAACGATCAAATGCCCTGTCGAATCGTTGCGGGGCCTCATCGAGTATCCGATCAATCCAGGATTCGCTGAACCAAGGAGCCGTCGCTAAAACATCAGCATCCGCTGAGATAATGTTCTGCACTCTGCCGCGTAGTTCAAACCGTGCCGCTTCACCCAACTGAATTTGTCCAGCAGCGTTGGTTCTCAACGGCAGCTCGTCCAGATCAGTATCGATGACCTCTTCTATGGATTTACCTAGCGGCAATCGAACCTGGGCTAACCAGACCGCATGTATGTGGGCCCGCAGAAGCGATTCGTTGGTGAGATCAAGCCTCGGTGGTCGCACACTACCCGCAACCATGTCTGCGCGACGGCGAAAGAAATACTGATCATGACTATTCAGAGCACCGGCATAGGTAAAGATTAGGCCAGGCTGCCCTTGTCGTCCCGCGCGTCCGCTACGCTGTGCATAATTCGCAGGCGTCGGAGGTACATTTCGGAGATGGACAAGATCCAAGTCAGCAATGTCTACACCAAGTTCCATGGTTGGGCTGCAAACCATATAGGGCAATCGTCTGCCCAGCTCGATTTGTTTACGAGTGTCGTTTTCATCCCAACGAAAGCGGCGTTCGCGCCTTTCACGCTCACCAAGCTTAACCACCTGCGCCGTGTGCTCACGCGCTTCAAGCGCAGCCAACGTAGCTGCGGAATCGCCGTAGAAGCGTTGGAAAAAACTATTTACAGGAGGCGGCGCTTCCGTGTATCCGAGACCGCTCGCGCGTTTGGAATAAATAAGATCGGGTGGCGGTGGGCTGCCGTCACCTATTTCCCATCGGAGACAGCTAGCATCCAGCTGGAAAAACTGATGGTCCTCAACTGGATTAAGTGGCGCCAGAAATCCCTGCCCTAACAGGAGCACTATGAACGCATCGAGAAAACCGTCGTAGTCTGCTGTGGCGAGTCCCAACATCCGGCACAGGAATCTTCCCAGTGCGCTTCGCTGTCCCAGGCTATAGCCGTCAACCAGTCTCGGGGAGTCGCCGAGAACTACGAAACGGTTAGCTGTCCGTAGCTCGTTGATTTCTGGGTCCAAACCCCAGAATTCGCTGAGATGCTGTTCCGCACGTCTGCGAATTTGTTGCTGAGTTGTTTCCTCCAGACATCGAGTCGTAATCGCCAGCTTGCGTCTAAAATGATCCAGGATGGTTCGAACAAGCGTTTCGCGTTCAACTGGAGAAAGACTTTCTACTGACGAATGAAATTTCCAATGTCGATCTTCGGCGCATAACTCTCCCAAGCCACGATACGCGATACGCAAGAGGCCAACCTGCTCAAGGTTGGGTTGAACTACTCGCCAACTGCGCCTTAGGTCTTCATACAAACGATATTCGGTAAGTTCTGTGAATGCTCGCCAAACATCTTTTGCCGCAGGTGAATCTGGATCGAGATCGGAGTTTCGAGCGATGTCTCGAATGCTGAGTCCACAGCACATCGTGACCTCCCTCGCAACGCGATCAAAAGTGAGCACTCTTTCTTTTTGCAATGCCGCATACAACGCACATCGCAATAGAGATGTGTGGACGAAATCGTTGAAGTGTCCAGCCTGAAGCGAAGCGTCCTGGCGATTGTCAGTGAAGGACAGTAACTTATCGCGGGCTATTTTCATGTGGCCCGAGTGTCTCAGGAGTGAACTTGCTAGAACAGTAGTAGCGCTACTACGCGCTTCACTTGATATCGACGCCAGTTTCACGAATTCCAGCTCGCGATCCGTATAGAAGACGCCGCAACTGAGGCAAAGTAAGAATGGCGATCGCTGCCACCACATCTTCAGCCCTCCCTCTCGCGACTCAGTTGAGTGAGAGCCATCAGGTGCGACAAATAGTGCTTCCGGTACGCGGTCTCGGCGGTTTTGCTTCAAGCGTCCGTTGGGATCTCGCCATTCTTCAGGAATACGATCGGAGCTCCAATCGTTCTCCATCGGCGCCAACATTAGATAGCCAGGCCGAGCTTCATCTAACTCAGTTTGTGTTCCGATTGGATGTGGTAAAAAGCGATCGTCCGAACGCAAAACGTGGCAGTATTCCTGACCGCATTGCCGACAGAACTTGACGGGGACGAAGATGCGTCCAGCCCCTGCCTGTACTTGCCCTTCAAGCGAGAATTCTCTTACGTCTGCGTTCTCAAGAGTTGTGAAAAGGGCGCGGCCCTGACCAATGAACTGATGAAGCTTAAAAGCGAATGCCCGCCCACCGTCGTCACGCGGCATATCTCCACCAATTGTCAGCAGCTCACGTAATCGACGTTCAGCGATTGCTTTGTCACTCCCACTCTGTTCTGCCAAGCGTTCAGCAGCGCCGCTTAACGTGGTAGGAACACGACGTTTATAGCCTTCCCCATTTTCCTGTTCAATACCGAACTCAAACTCGGCCCAACGTGCTAGAGGGTCTTTCCTAAAATCTTCAAGGGCTGACGGTATCGGGGCTGAAATGCTATTCGTTAAATCAGATAACGTTGGCACGCTTCCACGCGTGAATGGTACAAGCGTCTCTTCAATCACTTGCCTCTCAGTGAAATCATGACCAAACAAGCGAGTGGCAAATCGTGCTACAGCGTCACGCCGCCCAACTGGCGAGACGTTCCGATCGGCGACCATCGTTGCACTAGTACCAATATGAATCAGGTCTGGTGCCGCAGCGCGCTCCTTCAACCGGCGAATCAACATAGCCACGTCTGCGCCTTGCCGTCCCCGATAGGTATGTAGCTCGTCAAAGACTAAAAAGCGCAAACCTCCACCAGCACGATCCAAGAACCGTTGGTCTTCGGGACGGACGAGAATGTATTCCGCCATCACATAATTCGTGAGCATGATCTGCGGAGGATGCTGTCGAAGTTCGGCTTTGGCCGTTTCGCTAGTCTCGCCGGTGTACTTTGCGAACGTGATGGGAAACCGCTTGCCGGACCTTCGTTCGTAAATCTGTTTGAGTTGTTCAAGCGCCTGGAGCTGCGAGTTCACAAGAGCATTCATGGGGTAGACGACGAGTGCCGCAACTCGGTCATGCGTGTAAGGTCGTCGTAAGAGATCATCGATGATTGGAATGAAGTAGGTCAGGCTTTTACCAGAACCTGTGCCACTCGTAACCACATAACTCTTATGCTGTCGATAAAGCTCTAATGTCTCTACTTGGTGCTTGTAGAGGTGGTAAGGTTCACCGCTAGCAGTACGGAAAATGCGACCCGCTTCCTCATGCAACTCGCCGCGATTGTACAACTCATCGACTGTAGCTGTACGTGGATATGAGGGGCTAACCTGCAAAAGAAAATCAGGCCAGAGCTTTGACTCTTCGACCAGTGCTTGATCGACATAAGCTCGTGCTCGGTCATCCGCGATCGTAAAGAATGAACGGACAAAATCGCGGTAATCGCCGAGAACGATGGAATGGAGATCAAAAATGCTCATCTAGAAACTGGTACGGCTCTATAGTTCAAGCGCACACTGAAGAGAGTGATTGACGTGAATCGTCACGAGTCAACTAAAAAAGCCATACTCCCTGCCACTAGTCATTCTGAAGAGCGTCGATTGTGAACGTGACTTGGCCTTCCACTCTTCAATATCATCAGCTGAGCCTACGGACAGCTCGTATGTTCCATCTGTTCTCCTGACAAACAAGAGCGTTTCGTTTTCATAAGTGGCCGGAGCTGGATTGCCTGGAATTGGTAGATTTAGTTTATCCATCTGATTATTTCCGAATCGCATGTGGCAATCAGTAATCTGATCTCCGATTCGCAACCTCACTGAGCCCAAAACTGTATTCCGTGCCACAGTCCTGCCGCTGAACCCAAAAAAGACACGGGTGCCTCGTCTAAGATCGATCTGATTACCGGGTTGTCCAGCACCGCGGTTTTCAACCACATATCTAATCTCTACCCACATTGCCTTCGCAGTTGCGATAGCCAGCCCTCGGGAGAGCGATAGTTCAGGCGCTGGTGTCAAAACTTGGAAGACAATCGGACTCGTCTCTTGTGATGCTTCCGGTCTCCAAAGCGCACTGTACCGTTTCAGTAGATCACGATTAAGAACAACGCTTGCTTGGAACGTCCGTTCTGTGACCTCAACCTGAAGCAACATCCTTTCGAACAATTCACGCTCACGATCAATTAGCGGCTCACGCCAAAACAACAACGACGCCTGTTCATCGTTGAGATAAAGCCCTCCCATGGTCAGGTTTGCCGATCCTGAATATACTGCGAGAGCTACCGGCCCGCGTCTGCGCCGAAAAATAAATAGTTTCTGATGGTATGCTCGACTAGGTCGGAGTGCAGCGTTGAGTACATCTTCTGCATTTGGGACCCTGACTTCGGAGTTTGGCAAATTTGCTAGGTATTCGAGAGCGCGAGGCTCCGTTAATCCATAGTCGAATGCAACTAACCACTCTTTCCTCATTCTTTGCCAGTCTCGTTGCGTTGCTCGTAGGGATTCCGTCAACAGCTTACAACCTGCTCGCGTTGCATAGGCGACAGCAATATGCATGCGGTCAAAGTTGGCGCGGTTGGACATAGCAACGATGCCGCGATTAATCTGCCCAGGTGATCCAAGCGCCTGCACAAAAAAGTCCTGGCTATACATCGATTCTTCTAATCTAAGTGAGTGACTGATTATTTATGAATAGCCTCGCGAGTATTTCCCTTTTCGCGGTACTGCTAACACCGAACCGGACATGACCGCGTTCGTTACGATAAAAGTCGTGGTCGAGTGTTAGATCACTCCAGTCGTAACAATCCAAAACTGCGCTATCCAACTGCTCATGAAGCTCCCTGAGTTGCTTGACCCTAGGGTCAGAACATGCAGGATTGTGAAAACGGTTGTAGAGACTAGTCAGGCCTATCCCATTTGCGAGGAGCAATTCAGCCCGTAGGTTCAAATACCGGGCACCAATCCGAGCAGCAAAAGTGCGTTTGTCGGCGGATGCTCCAATGGGAAAGGGAAAGGTTTCAAAACAGTCGGTAGGGGTATAACGAATATCCGTCCGCATGGTTGAAGCATTCCATCTAGTCCACTGTTCATGAATGTTTGACTGGAGTACCGCGAAGCTATAGTCGTCATCAAACGCAAAAACCACGACAACGTCGGCATAAATCCAATTTGTTTGAACGAAAGCAAGCATATGCATCTCGCTTACGCGACTCCGAGCTAAAACTCGATTTAGCGGTCGGACGGTCCGATAAAGTTCTTGTCTATTATTCCAATGTTTCCACCACTCATTTACCATTCGGGGATACTTCCGGACATCCTTGTCTCTCCTTTCAGGCCAAACCCTAGACTGCACAACTTTCCAAAGATCCTCATACTTCTTAGCTTCTGACTCATTTCTTTCACCGAACTGGATGACCCAACGGCTAGGGCATTGTCTCGGGTCATTGTTTAGATCTTCACCTGTGAGATAGGGGAAAAGGCACTCGGCGTTGCGAGGGTTCTTTCCGATCAAGTGACCTGATTCCTCTATTGTCAGGATGAATCCCTTTCCGAGAACGATGGAACCTTGAAAAGATTTGTGTAGGTTTTCCGGCAACCTTCTAAGTTCATGCTCCGGTGAAGCGTCCAATCGAGACGAGATTGTTTCTACAATAGCCCCGTCGAGTACAGCCAAGTCAGCGGTTTCTCCCTTTGCAACTGAAACAAGATTAACTTCAACATTTGCGGCACCAGGCCATTCTAGAAACCGCTGCCCGAATACTATGTGTCCTCCTTCACGGACGATACAGGCAAGCCCAGCTTCGCGAGAGTCACCTTGTGAGACGGTGTTTGTAGCTACTAATCCGAAACGCCCCCCAGGTCGCAACAGATCAAAGGCTTTTCGGAAAAACACGGCGCACAGGTCAGCTTTGCCTTTGAATCCGGCAACAGTCTTTTCCAGCCAAGATCGATATCTATCACCAAATTGTTCCGTAATCCTCAGGCCACCCATGAATGGCGGATTCCCCAGGATTACGTCAAAGCCACCCCGGCCAAACACTTCAGGAAAGGCAACCGGCAAATGTATGAAACCATTCGCAACACTTGTCTGACCTACAAATCCCGCCAGTCGCGCATCGGAGATCGAACCGCGAGTCAGAACAGACCTCAATACGTCAGTTACCAAATAAGGTCGGCTTTTTTGAAATTCTTGAAAGAACGCCGCGGCCCACACGTCTGAAGCTAATCTAAAGCGTTCAAACTCTCGGCGGTGCTCAACGCGGCGGTAGGCCTCAGCTTTGACTCGAACATGCTCAATAGTGTCTTCCGGTAGCTCCTCAAGGTTTCTAATAGAGGCTGACAATTGCCTAAGCTCATCCGCATAAGGAGCTTGAAACAATGGAGCTCCGCGCTGATTTGCGTTAACCTTCCGCAGTTCACGAGCGACACTGCGATCATCGGCCTTCACCGGTTTAAAAGCTTCATCCGGAATTCCGTGTTCCAAAACATCCAAATTCGAAACACCCACTAGGGAATCACCACACCGAATACGATGATCCAAGAACGTAAGGGGCTTGCCCGCCGCATGGCTTTCCAACCAAAGCGCTACGCGACAAAGCTCGACGGCAAGCGGGTTCTTATCGACACCATAAATGCAGTGTGTAACCACCTCTCGAATGGCTTCGCGCACAGCTTCTGGAGGCGGTTCATCGGAATCAGTGCGAACGCTCGCAAGTTCCTTCCCAAGGCGGCGGGCCGCCGCGAGCAGAAAGTGACCGGAGCCACAGGCGAGGTCGGCAACTTTCATGGATAAGATTGCGCGTTCCTTGTCTGCAGAAGTCTTGGTATTACTTAGCCGTTCTGTGAGTACGGGTTCCAGAGCATATTTGATCAGCGGAACAACTAACTCGGGAGGAGTATAGTGTGAACCAGTAGAGCGTCGCTCTTGACCCTCCTCGAGAAGTTCGAAAGTGAATCCGCTTCCCACTTCACTGATATGCGGATGAAACTCCAGCAAGCTTTCGTATACTGAGCCAAGTTCTTCAACATCCAAGGCCGCGTAGTTAACTCTGCGAATCGCTCTCGAGTCTCGATCTTCGTACCAGGCAAGCCACCCCAATGCTTGAAGCAATCCGTCATTCGCAATCGTGAACGAATCCAGAATAACTGGCGCAAAGAGTTCGCCATTCAGTAACGGCAGGCCAAGGACCGAAGCCATTGGTTGGCCCTGAAGACTTGATTGCGGTTTGTCATCACTTAGTACCCGCCATAGAACTCGTAACGAACGCCAGATATCATCATGGTGAGTGTACGCTGCACGAAGATCGACCAGATTACGTAGCCGAGCAATTCCATAATGGTCGCGATATAGGGGTTCAGCTCCTAGGAGACCGCGATCTTCTGAAACCAATAAGAAAAGCAATCGATAGATCAGGCGTAACAGCTGTCGATACAACTGATCTGCAGAAATACACTCATTCCCCATCGTCGTTGAAGCCACGCGACGTCGCAATTCTTTGTTCGCAGGATGACTTAAGAACCCGTTCGCAAGGAGAGTGATACACTCCTTGACACCATCACGCAGATCATCTCGAATACGTCCGCCTTGTACTTCTGAGTGCTCGTAATATTCTTCGAGCAGACAATCGCCCGCGTCGCGCTCACCCTGCGGAAGTCGACTGCGGTGAATCAATCGGTA
>Ga0187893_10011625_pt1 | contig 12723 bp, 10 predicted proteins | sample MA1701074metaG_FD_139574 | JGI IMG/M metagenome (GOLD analysis project Ga0187893, IMG submission 139574) | White microbial mat communities from a basaltic lava cave in the Kipuka Kanohina Cave System on the Island of Hawaii, USA - MA170107-4 metaG ...
CCGAGTGGGCTCGCAGGCACGCCTCGATATCACGCAGGCTCTCGCGGTAGGTGAGCTGCGCAAATGCCATGCAAAGAAACTGACTGGTGCAGGAAAAATGTTTGACGTAGCGATCGCCCTGATACTTGAGCACCAGCCGCTGAAAGCGTCGCCACGGCAGAAAGTCCATGAGCTGCGCGAACACGAATTTGCCGACCCGCATGAGCGCTCCCGAGGCTTGGTAAACCCCGAGATTCGCCCAATGCAGAATTCAAATCGTGGACACTCAGAAAATGGCAATTCTGAGCGCGCAACCAACTACTTAGCGCTATCGTGTCCGAGTTTTATCGGACACTACTGGCCCTGACCCCGAATTCAGTCAGCGCGCGCGCCGGAGTCCTTTACCACCTTGGTCCACTTCGGGATCTCGCGCGCGATGTAGTCGGCGAAGTCGCGCGGCGTGCCGGTGGTCACCTCGGCCCCGAGGCCCGACAGCCGCTCGCGCAAGTCCTTCTCGCCCAGCACGGAATTCAGTTCCCGATTGATTCTTTCCACCAGGCTTTGGGGAACTGCTGATGGCACTACGACGCCGTGCCAGGTGGTGGCCTCGAACCCGGCGAGGCCGGCCTCGGACACCGTTGGCAACTCGGGCACCGAAGGCGAGCGCTGCGCGGTCGTCACCGCGAGCCCGCGCAACCGCCCGGCCTTGAGGTACGGGATCACCGAGGCCGAAGTCGCGAACATTAGCTGCACCTGGCCCGCGACCACGTCGGTGAGCGCGGGCTGCGCGCCCTTGTAGGGCACGTGGACCATGTCGACGCCGGCCATCGCCTTGAAGAGCTCGCCCGCGAGGTGCGCCGCCGCGCCGGCGCCTGAAGAGGCGTAGTTGAGCTTCCCCGGGTTGCTCTTCAGGTGACCGATCAGCTCCGCGACCGATTTCGCGGGCACGTCGGGATGCACCACCAGGATGTTGGGCTGCACCGCGACCAGCGCGACCGGCGCGAAGTCCTTGACCGGGTCGTAAGGCAGCTTGCGGTAAAGGCTCTGGTTGGTGGCGAGGATGCTGTTGTTGCCGAGGAGCCAGGTGTGCCCGTCGGGCGCGCTACGCGCGACCGCCTCAGCGGCGAGGTTTCCGCCGGCGCCCGGGCGGTTTTCGATCACCACCTGCTGCCCCCAGCGCTCGGCGAGCTTCTGGCCCATGGCGCGCGCCAGGATGTCGCTCGGCCCGCCCGGGGTGAAGCCGACGATGAAGCGCACCGGCTTGTCGGGGAACGCGCCGCACAGCGGGCTCGCAGCCGCGAGCGCGGCCGCAAACAAGATGTGCTTAACCCTTCTCAACGGGAGCTTCGTTCAATGGCGTGGTGAACCAATAACGGAGGCTACCATGCCAAGAAAGTCACGTTTCCTCGTCGCCCTGCTCGCCGCGTTGCTGCCGCTCGCCGCGGCGGCCGACCCGACCGCGCCGCGCAAGACCCTCAGGCCCTTCGCGAGCGAGCATGAGCTCGCCAGGGTATTCGAAGCCTGGGCCGAGGAACGCCGCCGCCGCAATGAGTCGCGGCGCGCATACAGCCCCGGGGTCTCGGGCTACCCGTCTTCGCCGGCGCCCGCCGCCGCCCTCGCCAAGGCGGAGATGGCGCAGGCCGATTCGGTCACCAACGTCCAGCACGCCGGCGTCGACGAAGGCGGCATCGTCAAGGTGCACGGCGAGCATCTCCTGATACTTCGCCGCGGGCGTCTCTTTACCGTTTCTTTGCATGACTTGAAACCTGTATCGACGGTCGATGCATTCGGGCCCGGGGTCGATCCGCGCGGCGCGTGGTACGACGAGATGCTGATCTGGCGCGACACCATCGCGGTCATCGGATACAGCTACTCGCGCGGCGGCACCGAGATCGGGCTGTTCAGCATCTCCCCGTCCGGCCAGCTCGCGTACAAGGCGACCTATCACCTGCGCTCGAACGACTACTACTCGTCGCGCAACTACGCGAGCCGCCTGATCGGCAGCAAGCTGGTGTTCTATACGCCGCTCTACCTCAATCCCTGGCACGGCAACCCGCTCGAGCACCTGCCGGCGATGCGCAAGTGGGGCGCGGGAGACTTCAAGCGCATCGCGCCCGCGACGCGCATCTACCGCAGCGACGAGCCGCTCGATCCCTGGCAGGGCGTCGCGTTGCACACCGTATCGGTGTGCGACCTCGCCAAGGCGGAGCTCAAGTGCGAGAGCACCGCGGTGCTAGGGCCCGCGGGCCGGGTGTTCTACGTCTCGCCCGCGTCGGTCTTCGTCTGGAACGTGCGCTCTGCGGTGTTTCGCATCCCGCTCGACGGCGGGGCGCCGAGCTCGCTCAAGGTCGCGGGCAGCCCGATCGACCAGTTCTCCTTCCTCGAGGACGGCGAGGGCTTCCTCAACGTGCTGGTGCGCGCGAGCGGCCGCGGCGAGGCGATGTGGTCGAGCGAAACGCGCGGCGGCGACCTTGCGCTGCTGCGCGTGCACCTTTCCACCTTCTCCGACGGCACCGAAGCTGCGCCCGCCGAGCGCTACCAGGCGCTGCCCGCGCCGTCCGGGCGGCGCGCTTTGCAGAATCGCTTCGTCGGCCCGTACCTCCTCTATGGTTCCGGAAACCTGTATGCCGTGCGCATCGCCGACGGCGCGAGCTTCGGCATGCCGCTGCCGCACGCCGTCGACCGCATCGAGGCGCTCGGCGGCGACGCGGTGGCGATCGGGAGTGACGGCAAGGACCTGCACTTCAGCAGCGTACGCCTCGCGCCCTACCCGGTCGTGGCCGGGCGCTACACGCGCGCGGACGCGTCGCAGGGCGAGACTCGCAGCCACGGCTTCTTCTACAGCGAGCGCGACGGGCTGCTCGGCCTGCCGATCATCGCCTCGGGCCGCAGCACGATGCGCCACCAGCTGCGCCACGCGTCGGCGTCGCTCCTCTACGTGCGCAACCGCGGGCTCGCCTTCACCGAGATCGGCACTCTCGACTCGCGCGCAGGCGCCAGCGCCGACGACGGCTGCCGCGCCTCGTGCGTCGACTGGTACGGGAATTCCAGACCGCTGTTCATCCGCAGCCGGGTGTTCGCGCTGATGGGCTACGAGCTCGTCGAGGGACGGCTCGCCGCCGACAAGATCGTGGAAGCGCGGCGGCTCAATTTCGCGCCGGGAGCTTTTGAGCGCTAGCCGCGGCGGATTTCCTCGAGCAGCGGTCGCAGGTAGCCGAGAAACGCCTCGGGGTTCTCGCTCATGGGGAAGTGCCCGAGGCCTTTCATCACGGTGAACTTCGCTCCATTCACGCGCGCGACCACGGCTTCGGTGTCGCGCGGCGAGGCCGAATAGTCGTACTCGCCGGTCAGCAGGTATAGGGGGCAGATGGAGGTATCGATCTCGCTGATGCGCCCGCGGATGTCGCCGTCGACCTGGTAGAAGTAGAGATCGCCGGTAAACACCCCCGGCCCGCCCTGCATATAGTGCCAGACGGTTTCCCACTTGTCGGCCTCGGGGGCGAGCGGCGACATCAGGCCGTAGGCCACCGCGCCGCAGGCGCGGCCGCCGTGCACCTCGGGGTGGTCGAGCCAGGCCGGGTCGTAGTAGCGCTCGACGTAGGCGCCGCTCTGCAGGCCGATCAGCGCGCGCAGTTCGCGCGCGTGCCTGAACGCGAGCTCGAGCACGATGCGCCCGCCGATCGAGCAGCCCATCACCACCGGCCGCTCCAGGCCGAGGCTGCGCACGAACTCCATGATCATCGCCGTGTAGCCCGCGGTCGTAAGCCGGTAATCCTCGTTCTGCCAGCCCGCCGGCGGCGACGACTTGCCATGCCAAGGCATGTCGAACGCGATCACGCGGTAGCTCTTTGTTATTGAAGAATCATTGAGTACTGCGCGGTATTGCCTGGAATCCGAGCCGGCGGTGTGCAGACAGAGAAGCGCAATCCCCTGCCCCGCTTCCTCGAAATACAGGCGGTGAGGTTTTCCTCCAACTTCCATCCGGACATAACGTCCGACAATCGATTCGAGCTTCATGCCTTGCGTAGCGCCGCCAGCACCAGCTTGATGTACTGCAGGTAGGCCATCAGCACGCGCTGGTCGCCCTCGAACCTGACGTCGCCGCGCCTGAGGAGCGCGAACAGATCGTGCCAGCCCGGTGCCGGCGTCTTCTGCCAGAACTTCTCCCAGCACTCGCGCTTCGCGCGGATCGCGAAGCGCCACGCGCGCTGCACGAACGGGCCTTTTTCGATGGAATCGATTCTTCCGTCTGAAACCCGGATCAGGTATTGCTGTTCGCCAACCTCGACCATGAAGATCTCGTTCATGCGCCGGCCCCAGCGCACGATCGCCGGGTCGTCGTTGACGAGCCGCGCGAGCGTGTCGATCATGAGCTACCGATCGAGGGACTCGATGCACTCATTCGTCAGGTTGCCGGTCCTGATCGCCAGCTCCACGCAGCCGGGAGCAAAGCTGGGGCTCGGGATCACCTGCGGGTCGGGGACGTAGCATTGCGGCGGCGAGCCGGGCTCGAGCTGGAAGCTCCTGAAGCGGCAGAAGATCTCCGGCGGCGGCGTTTCAACGCTCGGCATCCGCCAGGCGCGAAGGTCCCCGGCTTCGAAGTACAGCACCGACAGGAGCGCCCACTTTCCTTGCTGGCCGACCCAGCTCGTCTGGCACCCCGTATATCCGGCGCCGATGTCTTTCCTGCGGGGATAGATCTTGATCAGAATGCCGTGGCTCCCGGTCTCTCCCGATTCGGCCGGCGGCGACGCCACATTGCAGTTCGGGGCCGCGGCCGGGATCGGGCCGGCGCCATCCGCTGCGAAAGCGATTGCCGCCAGCGCGAAGGCGAGGATCCTGACCATCAGCTGCCGCGCTGGGAAAAGCTGCGGCCGAACACGCACTCGGCGATGCGGTTCTTGAGGATCTCGATCGAGCCGCCGGCGATCATCCAGCCGCGGCAGCGGCGCACGCAGTACTCGACGAGCTCTTCCTGGCTGTAGCCGAGGCCGCCCATCACCTGCAGCGCCTCGTTCGCCGCGTAGAAGCCCGCCTGGTTGCAGTAGGCCTTGGCGATCGCGGTCTCCTCGGCCGACGGCAGGCCGCGGTCGGCGTTCGCCGCCGCGCGGTAAAGGAGGAGCTGCGCGGCGTCGAGCTGCATCTTCATGTCGGCGAACTTCCACTGCAGGCCCTGGAACTCGGCGAGCAGCCGCCCGAACTGGCGCCGCTCGAGCGCCCAGGCGCGCGCGCGCTCGAACGCGTAGCGCCCGAGCGCGAGCGAGCGCGCGGCGTTGCCGATGCGCTCGACGTTGAAGCCCGCCATCTGTTTCTTGAAGCCCCCGGCTTCGAGCAGCACCATTGCCTTCGACACGTGGACGTCCTCGAAGTGGAGCTCGGTCCACTCTTCGCCCGACATGAACTTCGAAGGCTTCCCGGGCTTCAACCCCTTTGAATTTCTTTCGATCAGGACGGAGCCGATGCCGCCGACCCCGGGGCCGAAGCGTACATAAGCGAGGATCACCTCGGCGTACGCCGAGTGCGTCATGAAGATCTTCGATCCGTTGATGCGATAACCGTCGCCGTCAGGCTTCGCCGTGGTCTTCAGGTCGGTCACCGCGGAGCCGGCGTCGGGCTCGGTCATCCCGACCGAGATCACGGCCTCGCCAGCCAGAAGTTTCTTGAGGAAGGTTTTCTTCTGAAAAGCTGAACCATATTCCCCAAGGACCCTGATCGGGCCGAAGTTGCCCGCCTGCACCACGTCGGCGCTGCGCGGGCAGACCGAGGCGACGGTCTCGATCGCGATCACCGCGTCCATCAGGCCGCCGCCCTGCCCGCCGTCGGCCTCGGGCAGCGTGATGCCGAGCAGGCCCTGCTTCGCCATGAGCTTCGCCACGTCCCACGGGTATTCGGGCGTATGGGCGCGCTCGCGCGCGCCGGCGGCGAGGTGCTTCTGGGAGAAAGCCAATACCGAGGAGCGGAACTGCTCCTGCTCGGGGGTCAGCCGGAAGTCCATGCGGGCTGATGGTAGCCGAGCGGAACCGGCGGCTGGCTGAAGTGCGGAGGCGTCGCGGACAGCCCGAGGACGGGCTTCAGGTACCGGATGCGGCCTTCGGGGCAGTCCATCTCGCCGAGCAGCGCGGCCAGTTCCGCCTCGGGCAGGTCCTCGGGGATGCTCTTGTAATCGGAGGCGATGCCACGGTCGACAATCCATTTGCCAATGCGCGCCAGCGCCACGCGCACTAGCCAGCTTCCGCCCTCGCGGGCGCGCCGCGCCAGGGCGACGCAGACGCCGAAGGCCATCAGGTAGCCGCTCACGTAGTCGATCGCCGAGACCGGCAGGAGGCGCGGCTTTTCCGCGTCGCCGTTGGCGTGCGCGATGCCGCTCACGGCCTGCACGATGCTGTCGAAGCCGCGCCGCGCGCTCCACGGACCGCTCGGGCCCCAGGCGCTGAGCGAAGCGCAGATGATCCCCGGCCGCAGCTCGGCGAGCGCCTCGGGCGAGAAGCCGCGCGCGGCAAGCGCGCCCGGGCGGTAGGACTGGACGAAGACGTCGGCGTTGCGGACCAGGTTCTGCAGCACCGAGATCTGGCTACCGTCCCTCAAGTCAATTCGTGCTGAACGCTTTCCGATGCCCGTATCCAGGTCCATCACGCCGTTGTCGGGCAGGTGGGCGGCGCTGATCTTGAGCACGTCGGCGCCGTGCTCCGCGAGGCTTTTCGCGCACGTCGGGCCGGCGAGCACGCGCGTGAGATCCAGCACGCGCACGCCTCCGAGAGGACGGAAATTCTTCTTCAAGAGCCCTGGTGGAGCATCGCCGATGCGCTGAATCTGGAGCAGCGGCTGCGCCGCAACGGCATGCGCCTGCGCGTGGTGGCCCCATGTTTCGTGAGACCTGACATAGCCCGCACAGCCGCCGGCGGCGTGGATCGCGTCTTCCAGCGCCTCGCCGTTCCAGCCGCGGCTCGCCTGCTCGGCCTTCGCGCGGTCCTCGCCCGCGCCGAGCACGCGCGCGGCCGCGGCGCGGTGGTTGACGAAGTTGCAGTGGATGCTGATCCAGCCGTCGCGCACCGGGTAGAAGCCGCTCATCGGGTCCCACACCGGCGGCGGCGGCTTGCCGTTGACGCGCAGGTAGCGGTTGCTGCGCAGCGAGACCGCCGCAGCCCGTGCATTGACGTGGATACGTTGCGGCTTCCCATGCAATCGGGTTACTGCAAGACCCAATGCGGCGAGTGCCCCCGAAGCGGCGGCGGCGACGCGATAGCGGATCGGCAGCACGGGATCCTCGCCCTGGATGTCGACATCGGAAAACTCCAGTCCTCCCGCGCGCAGTATCTCGCGCAAGGCGGCCTGCGGCATCAGAGCGCTTTGGCGAGGATCGGGAAGTACTTCTTGCGATGGCCGGCGACCGCGGCGCGCTCGAGCGCCGCCATGGCGAGCTTGGCACCCTTCAGCTCGGCTTTCGCCTGCTTGGCGAAGTCGAACAGGTATTCCAGGTCCTTGAGCGCGTAGGCGACCGGAAAAGCGTTCTCCGGGTAGGCATCGGGCAGCAGCGCCTTCATGCCGTGGTGGCGCAGCGCGAAGCTGTCGGCCGAGCCCTTCGCCAGCGTCTCGAACACGCGCGTGGCGGAGAGGCCCGCCTTGCGCGCGAGCGTCAGCGCCTCGGCGAGCGCGAGCACGTTCTGGAACAGGACCATGTTGTTGATGAGCTTGGTCGCCTGCCCCGCGCCGGCCGCGCCGCAGTGCGTGATGTCGCTCCCGATATGCGCGAGCAGCGGCCGGATGCGCTTGAACACGCCCTCGGCGCCGCCGACCATCACCGAGAGCGTGCCCTTCTCCGCCGCCTCGCGCGTGCGCGCCACCGGCGCGTCGACGAAGTGCACGCCGCGCGCGACGAAGCGCGCCGCGAGGTCGCGCGCCAGCGCCACGGTGGTGGTGCTGAGGTCGATCACGTAGCCGCCCGAGCGCGCGTGCAGCATCACGCTCCCCGGGCCGGCGCACACCGTCTTCACTTCCGCCACGCCGGGAAGCGACAGGAACACCGTGTTGCAGCGCTCCGCGACCTCGCGCACCGAGGACGCGGCCTCGACGCCGTCTCCCTTGAGCCGCGCGAGCGGCGCCGCCGCGAGGTCGTAGCCGAGCACCTTGTCCCCGCTCTTCCGCGCGAGGTTGCGGCAGATCGGCTCGCCCATCACGCCCAGGCCGATGAAGCCGATCATGCGGCCTCCCTGCGCGCCACGAGCGCGTCGACCGCGACCACGCCGTCGGCCTTCACGATGAGCGGATTCACCTCGGCTTCGAGCACCGGCCGGCCTTCGGCGAGCGCCAGCCTGGAGAGCGCGCTCACCGCGCGCGCCAGCGCCTTGAGATCGCCGCGCGGCAGGTTGCGGTAGCCGCGGATCGCGGCCAGGCCTCTGACTTGTTCGATCATCTCCCCCGCCTCCTCCTCGCTTACCGGCGCCACGCGCACCACGCTGTCGCGGTAGACCTCGGCCAGCACCCCGCCCGCGCCCACCAGCACGAGCGGCCCCACCACGGCGTCGTCGCGATAACCGACGATCGCCTCGGCCAGCCCCGATTCCATCTTTTGCACGAGAACGCGCTCCGCGTCGAGTGTCCTCACCGCCTGCTCGAACACATTTTTATCTTTTAATCCCAGAACCACGCCGCCGCGCTCGGTCTTGTGTGCTTCGAGCCGCTTGACCGCCACGGGGTAGGCGATCGGGTGGGCGAAGCCCGGCGCTTCGGCGATCGCCCACTGCGCCACCGGTATGCCGAGCCCGGCAACCACCTGGAAGGGGTCGTCGGGAATTCCTTCCGGGGGAGCGAGCCGGGGCGCCCGGCGGGGAGCCTGCCAGGAAAAGAAAGCCCCGAGCGCGTCGGCGCAAGCCTCGGGGGTGCGGAACGCCGGGATGCCCGCGGCCGCGGCGAGCGCGAGCGAGCGCTCGGCCTGCGGCGTGAAGAACGCGACCACCGGCTTGGTCTTCGCGCACTTCACGATCGGCTCGACCGCGAGCTCGGGATGAAACTGCGCCGACGAGCCGACCGCCGCGAGCACCACGTCGCAGTCGGACCCCAGGGCCTTCTCCAGCGCCGCCGAGTATGCCGCGGCCTGCGTGCCCGCCATGGTGAGATCCATGATCGGCGCCGAAAGCTCGACCCCGCGCATGCCGAGGCGGTCGACCACCGTCGCCGCGCCGCCGCCCGTGGTAGTCACCACGAAGACTTTTCCGGAACGATGAAGATTCGGTGGAACACGGCCGGCTACGAGCGGCGCGATCTCGAGCAGGGTCTCGAGCATGTCGACGCGCACGATGCCGCAGTCGCGGAAGTAGGCGTCGAGCGCGGCGTCGGCGCCGGCGAGCGCGCCGGTGTGCGTGCGCGCCGCGGCCTCGCCGAGCGCCGAGCGCCCGAGCTTGTACGCGACCACCGGTTTTCCATGAAGATCTGCTTTTCGGGCAGCGTTCGCAAGACGCCGGGGATCCCTGATCGTTTCCAGGAAGAGCAGGATCACGCGCGTTACCGGGTCAGCCGCGAGCAGCTCGACCAGCTCGCCCACGCCGACGTCGGCCTCGTTGCCCACCGACACCAGCTTGGCGAAGCCCAGGCCGCGCGCGGCGCCGCGCGACAGCAGCGTGCCGAGCATGGTGCCGCTCTGCGAGACGATGCTCGTGCTGCCCGCGGGCAGCGCCGGCATCTCGAGCACCGCGTTGACGCTGAGCGCGAGCCGCCCCGGGACGTCGATCACGCCCATGCTGTTCGGCCCGAGAAGACGAATGCCGAGCTCCCGCGCGCGCGCGACGAGGCGCGATTCACGCTCGAGTCCCCGCGTGCCGGCATCGGCAAACCCGCCGCTGAAGATGCTGGCCAGCGGCACGCCGCGGCGGCCGCAGTCCTCGAGCGCCTGCTCCACCTCGCCGGTAAGGATGTAGGCGTGGTCGACCGGCACGGGCACGTCGGCGACGCGTGGGTAGGCCTTTTCTCCAAGCACGTTCTCCCGTGTGGGATTCACGGGAAAAACCTTCCCGCTGTAGCCGTGCTGCTTCAGGTAGCGCTGCGGCCGCGCGGTGTTCTTCGCCGCATCTCCCGAGGCGCCCACAAGCGCCACCGCGCGCGGCGCGAAGAGCGCCTGCGCGAGGCTTACTTGAGCTTCCACAGCCGCTTGAGCAGGTCGCCCGCCTTCTTCTTCCCCAGCACCGGCGTCACCAGCTCGAAGTACTTCTCCTCGAGCTGCTTGTCGGACAGCGGCGCGTCCGGATCGCCGATGCGCGTCGGCTGCAGCCATTCCTCGCGCCGGCCGCGCGCGCGGATGGCGACGCGCGCCGCGCGCCTGGCGGGAAACGCGGCTTCGAGCCCGGGATCCACGGACAGCGAGATTTTTTGCATCAAGGCATTCGTCTCTTTGGAGCGCAATCTTTCAGGTGAAAAAGCGGCCAGCCGCACCGAGCCGTGGGTGAGCGCCGACGCGACGACGTATTTCAGCGAGAAGCGGCCTTCGGCGGGGGTGCGCGGCCTGTCGTAGTGCGCGACCTCGAGACCGGCGCGATAGGTCGCGACCTCCACCTGCTCGATATCCGAGGGCTCGAGCCGCATGCGCTTCTTCAGCTCGAGCGCGCCGTCGATCGCGGCGAAGGTATGGCCGCAGCACGCGTGGTTCTTGAACGTCATCTGCGTGATGTGGAAGTCCCTGCCGAGGGTGGCGAGGCCGCGCTCCCAGTCCGGGTGGTCGCCCATCGCCGCGGCGAAGCCCGCCATCACGTCGAGCGAGCCGGTGACGCCCTCGCGCGCCATCAGCGCGGCTTCGACGCCGGCCTCGGCGGCGCGGCCGGCGTGCAGCGGCTTGGACATCGAGTCCATGCGGAACGCCTGCTGCAGGCCCGCGGCGAAGGTCGTCACCGTTGCGAGCGCGTGGGCAAACTGTTTTTTATCAAGATGCAAAGCCTCAGCAGCGGCAGCGGCCGCGCCGAAGCAGCCGATGGTGCCGGTGTTGTGCCAGTGCCTGTAGTGCGCCTTGCCCATCGCCGCGCCGATGCGCGTCGAGATTTCGTAGCCCACGACGACAGGGCGCAGTGCGTCGCTCAGCGATCTTGCTGCGGCGATGGTCGGAGCCCCGGGGTGGTAGATCCCGTCGCGGTAAATGTCGTCCACCTCGACGGTGTGCGCAGCGGTGCCTTCGAGCAGCGCCTTCAGCCGCGGCGACGGCCGCTCGCCGCGAAACGCCTTCTTCATGAGCGTCGCCGGCGGGACCACCATTCCCGGGTAGAGCGCCGCATGCCAGTCGATCACCGCGCGGCGGGCGTGGTGCACCACCGACTTGTCGAGAGGTATTTTTCTGAAGGCGACGGCCCAATCGGCGAACCGCTCGACGAGCTCCACTAGTGGCGCTCCGCACAAGTCGTCCCCGCGAAGGCGGGGACCCATTTCAGAAAACCAGAGCCAGCTTGATCTTGCATCTCTTTTTTGAGCTGTCCACTGCCGCGCCTTGGCAGCATAACGGTTTAACTGGGTCCCCGCCTTCGCGGGGAAACGTCATCCCCGAGTGTTTTAGTCGGGGACGACCGTGCAGCGCTCTTCAAGAGCTCCTAGTTGAGCGCCTCCCCGGCGTGCGCGATGCGATTGCACGCCTCCTCGAGGTTGGCGATCGAGCTCGCGAACGAGACGCGGAAGTACGGCGACAGCCCGTAGTCGGCGCCGTTCGGCAGCGCGACGCCGTGCTCCAGTAGATGTGCGGTCACATCGGCATCGGTATTGATATTGCCCTTGCCAATCCAGCCAGCGCAGGAGACGTAGACGTAGAAGGCTCCGTGCGGCGCCTCGCACGCGAGCCCCGGGACCGCGTTGAGCCGCGGCACGATGAAGTCGCGCCGCGCCTGGAATTCCGCGCAGCGGCTGCGCACGATGTCCATCGGCCCGTTGAGCGCCGCCACGCCCGCGGCCTGGCTGACCGAGGACGGGTTGAGCGAGCTCTGGCCCTGCATGCGCGCCATCGCGCGGACCAGCTCCACCGGCCCGCAGGCGTAGCCGAGGCGCCAGCCGGTCATGGCGAAGGTCTTGGAGCAGCCGTTCACGGTGAGCGTGCGCGTGGCGAGCTGCGGCGCCACCGCGGCGAGCGTGGCGAACGGGCGGCCGTCGAACAGCACGTGCTCGTACATGTCGTCGCTGATCACCCAGAGCGACGGATGGCGCTCGAGCACCGCGGCGAGCGCGCGCAGCTCCTGCGCCGTGTACACCGCGCCGCTCGGGTTGGACGGCGAGTTGAGCATCAACCATTTTGTTTTTCGAGTAATCGACCTGTCCAGGTCCTGCGGCGCGAGCTTGAAGCCGTCCTCGGGCCGTGTCGGGATCCAGACCGGCACGCCTTCGGCGAAATGCGTGATGTCGGCGTACGCGACCCACGACGGCGCCGGGATCAGCACCTCGTCGCCCGGGTCGAGCGTCGCCATGAGCGCGTTGAAGAGCACCTGCTTGCCGCCGGCGCCGGCCGAGATGTTTGACGGCCGGCATTCGATGCCGTTCTCGCGCCTGAACTTCGCGACGATCGCCGCCTTGAGCTCCGGGGTCCCGTCCACCGGCGTGTAGTGCGTCTGGCCGGCGTGCATCGCGCGGTAGGCCGCCTCGATCACGTGGTCGGGCGTGTTGAAGTCGGGCTCGCCCTGCGCCAGCTCGATGATGCTCTTCCCTGCGGCGCGCAACTCGCGCGCGCGCTGCGCTGCCCGGGCGGAGGCCGAAATACGAGCGCGCTCGGCCCGTGCGGCCAGAAAACCC
>Ga0187893_10011627_pt1 | contig 12722 bp, 12 predicted proteins | sample MA1701074metaG_FD_139574 | JGI IMG/M metagenome (GOLD analysis project Ga0187893, IMG submission 139574) | White microbial mat communities from a basaltic lava cave in the Kipuka Kanohina Cave System on the Island of Hawaii, USA - MA170107-4 metaG ...
GTCGTCGACTATGAGCCCCTCCCCGCGGTCACCGACATGGAGCGAGCGCTGGACGCGGGTGCACCGGCCGTCCAGCCGTTCGGCAACGTGGTCATGCACACCCGGATCGAGCACGGCGATCCCGACGCGGACGCAGAGGTGTGGGTCGAGGGCTACTACGAGACCGGGATGCAGGACCAGGCCCCGCTCGGTCCCGAGGCCGGGCTCGCGGTGCCGGCTGAGGACGGCGGCATCGACCTGTTCGTTGCGACGCAGTGGCTGCACATCGACCGGCGCCAGCTGGCTCCGGTCCTGAACCTGCCCGAGGACAAGGTGCGCCTGTACCTCGCGGGCACCGGGGGAGCGTTCGGCGCGCGGGAGGACGTGAGCATGCAGATCCATGCCTGCATGCTTGCCCTGTACACCGGCCGGGCCGTGAAGATGTCGTACGGGCGCGCCGAGTCGTTCCTCGGCCACGTCCACCGACATCCATCACGGATCTGGATGCGCACCGGGACGACGCGCGACGGCTCTCTCGTCGCGGTGCGGGCTCGGATCTTGATCGACGGCGGGGCATACACGTCGTCATCGGCCGCCGTGATCTCGAACGCGTCGACGTTCGCGCCCGGGCCGTACGAGGTGCCGAACGCCCTCATCGAAGGCACGTGCGTGTACACGAACAACCCGCCGTGCGGTGCGATGCGAGGCTTCGGCGCGGTGCAGGTGTGCTTCGCGCACGAGGGGCAGATGGACAAACTGGCAGCCGCCCTCGAGATCGACCCGATCGAGCTCCGGCTCCGTAACGCCGCCGCGACGGGCACCGTCCTGCCGACCGGTCAGGTGATCGAAGGTGCGGCGCCGGTGCGCGAGGTGATCGAGCGGTGCGCCTCGATCCCGATGCCTGCGGACCCTCCGGCCGGCCGACGCGATGCGGTGGAGCTTCCCGGAGGCGTTGCCGGCAACGTCGGGCGCGGCGAGCACGTTCGCCGAGGCGTCGGTTTCGCGGTCGGTTACAAGAACCACGCGTACAGCGGTGGCTTCGACGACTACGCCGAGGCGCGCGTGACCCTCTCGACCGGTCCGGAGGGCCCCGTCGCAGAGATCCACAGCGCGGCCGCCGAGGTGGGTCAAGGTGTCCATACGATCCTGGCGCAGATCGCGCGGACGGTCCTGGGCGTCGAGCGCGTGATCCTGCACGCCTCGGACACACAGGTCGGCTCGGCCGGGTCCTCTTCGGCGTCGCGCCAGACCGTCGTGTCGGGCGGAGCGATGAAGGCGGCGTGCGAGGCCGTGCTTGAGGAGCTGTTCGACCGGGTCCGGCGGGATGGGCGGGTCGCCTCGTCGCAACTCGGTGTCGAGGACGGGATGGTGACCGCCGACGGCGAACGCGTCGCAGCCGTGGAGGAGTTCCTCGCCCAACCGATCGAGTGCACGAGGATCTGGCGGCATCGGCAGACCTCGCCGATGGACGAGAAGGGCCAGGGCGACGTCCATGTGGGGTTCCTGTTCGGAGCGCAGCGGGCCGTGGTCGACGTCGACGAGGAGCTCGGGCTGGTCCGAGTGGTGCAGCTCGCGACGGCACAGGACGTCGGCTTCGCGATCAATCCCCAGAGCGTGGTCGGTCAGATCGAGGGCGGCTCCGCGCAGGGCCTCGGACTCGCGCTCATGGAGGAGATCCAGCTCCGCGACGGCCAGATCGCGAACGCCTCGTTCACCGACTACCTGCTGCCGACGACCCTGGACATGCCGAAGGTTGAGGTCGAGCTCGTCGAGGAGGCCGAGCTCGGGACCCCGTTCGGGGCCAAAGGCGTCGGTGAACCGGCGAACGTCGTCGCCCCGGCGGCGATCGTCGCGGCCATCCGAGCAGCTCTCGGCCGCGACATCAGGCGGATCCCCGTGAAGCCGGACGATCTGGTCGGACTTCGAACGCCGGGCGACGTGCCGCCGTGGCCACCGTCGCCCAAGGTGCCGGGACCAGCCCCGATGGCCCACTACGCAGGCGTCCATCTCACGGGTGAGGTGCCCGCGCCCGATCGCTGACCCAAGACCCGCAACCTGCGATTGGGGGTCTTCCTCCACTCGGCAGCTCGTAGTCCTTTCGGGTGACTTGTCGTGCATCCGATCCGTGGTGACCATGACGGCTCGCGTTCGTTGCGCTCGTGGAGCGGGTAGGGAGTGATGTGAGTCAGGCGACCCCTCGAACCTTCGGACCGGTGATCGACGTTCGCAGGCCCAGAGCCCCCGCCCACCTATCGTCCGCGGCGAAGCGATGGTGGCGATCGATCGTCGAGGAGTTCGACCTCGAACCGCACCACGTGCAGGTCCTGACCGCCGCGGCCGAGGCCTTCGACCGCAAGGAGGAAGCTCGCCGCATCCTCGCTGAGGAGGGGATCGTCCTCCGGAACGAGAACGGAGCCAGGGTCGCGCATCCGGCCGTTCGGATCGAGGATCTGGCGGCCGTTCGGATGGCGGGCCTGATCCGGGAGCTCGGGCTCGACGGTGCGCCCGGTCCCGAGGGACGCGAGCGCTGACCAACCGGAACCTCTGCCTTTGACGGTCGGACGAAACCGCAGGTAGCATGGGCCGTCGGCCATCCTCTGGCCGGCGTTTTCCACGTATGAAGACCTACTCGCCGAAGCCGCGTGACATCGAGCGCCGCTGGTACGTCCTGGACGCCAGTGGGGCTGTGCTCGGGCGTCTGGCGACGCAGGCCGCCTCGATCCTGCGAGGCAAGCACAAGCCGATCTTCGCACCGCACATGGACACCGGCGACCACGTGATCGTCGTGAACGCGAAGGAAGTCACCCTGTCGGGGGAGAAGGTGCGGACGAAGATCGCGTATCGCCACTCGGGACATCCCGGAGGGCTGACGGAGACCAACTACGGGAGGCTCCTGGCCGAGAAGCCGGCGTTCGCCGTCGAGAAGGCGATCCGGGGGATGCTCCCGCACAACCGGTTGGGCAGGCAGATCGGCGGCAAGCTCCGCGTTTACGCCGGTCCGGACCATCGTCACTCGGCGCAGCAGCCGGAACGCCTCCAGCTCGGAGAGTTCCCGAAGTGGGACGGTTTGCCTGCCCGGAGCGAGTCAGGAACGTCGGCGAAGGAGACCGCGCCGAGTCCAGCAGAGCCGTCACCCGGGGCACCGTCGACGAGGACGCGGGGCTCCAAGGCAACGACCAGGCGGGCCCCCGCGAAGGGCACGAGCAGGTCAACCTCGACCGCCAAGCGGACGACCGCGAAGCGAGCCACGGCGAAGTCGACCCTCGCCAAGAAGCCCGCGGCGAAGACTACGGCCGCGAAGCGCGCCAAGAGCACCGCGGCGAAGAGCTCGGCAACCAAGACCGCGAAGCCGCAGGCCCGCCGCCCGAAGAAGGAGTCCTGAGGTGGCCCAGACCGCAACCGGACGTCGGAAGGAAGCCATCGCTCGCGTTCGGTTGATCCCGGGCTCGGGCAACTTCGAACTGAACGGACGGTCTCTCGACGAGTACTTCACGACCCGAGCCCACCGCATGGTCGTCTCGGCTCCGCTGCGCGCCGTCGGCAAAGACAAGGATCTCGATGTGGTGGCTCGGATCGACGGTGGCGGTGTCTCGGGCCAGGCTGGTGCACTGCGTCTGGGGATCGCCCGGGCGCTGCTCGAGCTCGACCCGGAGCTCCGACCCACCCTGAAGAGCGAGGGGTTCCTTTCGCGCGATGCTCGCGAGAAGGAGCGGCGCAAGTACGGCCTGAAGAAAGCGCGCAAGGCGCCGCAGTACTCCAAGCGCTGACCTCGAAGCCGTCGCCCCGCTAACCGCCTTCGGGCTCTCCGAGCACATCTGGCGACCGACCGACGCTGTCCAGCACGAGTCGAGCTTGGACTTCGAGATCCGCAGGAACGAGCAGGTGCACCGGCCCGGTGCGGTAGGGGTCGTCGCCAGCCCCTTTGATCAGCACCGGGATCCCCTCGTCCTCGAGCCGCGACCGGGCGATCTCCCCCTCGAGCACGGACGTCGTGGTGAGGACGAGGACGAGGTCGGCGGGCACGGGCCCATTGTGTCAGCGGAGCCGGAAACGGCCGTCCGAGAAGACATTGACGATCATCGATATCTCTGCCACCGTTGGCGTCGATGGAAGTCGATACGAAGCGTGGGGGGCGACCGATGCTCCGTGCCTTGACCGTGCTGGACCGGGCGCCGGCGAACTGCTGCACGCCGCTCGCCGCCCCCACCATGTCCGAACAGGACGCGGAGACGACGGCCCTGCTGTTCAAGGCCCTCTCCGATCCAGGGCGGGTCAAGATCGTCAACCTGCTCTCGAACGCTGAGGAGCCGGTGTGCGTTTGCGACCTCACCCCGCGACTCGGTCTTTCACAGCCGACGGTGAGCTTCCATCTGGGCAAGCTCGTTCGAGCGGGGCTGCTGGAGCGCGAACAGCGGGGCGTGTGGGCGTTCTACTCGGTGGACCGGCGGGCGCTCGCGCGCCTGTCGACGGTCTTCGACCTGGAAGGAGCGGCGGCATGAGCGACGTACGGGAGCGGGTCCGCGAGCATTACTGGGAGCTCGCCCTCGGGGTGCAGCCGGGGGGCTGCTGTGACCCTTCGTGCTGCGGCGGGGAGGAGGCGACGTTCGGCGCGGCGTTGTACAGGGCACAGGACCGGGAGGAGCTCCCCGATGCGGCGGTGCTCGCGAGCCTCGGATGCGGCAACCCGACGGCGGTCGCCGAGCTCCGAACGGGTGAGACGGTGCTCGATCTGGGTTCGGGAGGCGGGATCGACGTGATCTTGTCCGCCCGGCGCGTCGGCGCGGATGGGAAGGTGTACGGCCTCGACATGACGGACGAGATGTTGGAGCTCGCGCGCAAGAACGCGGCAGATGTCGGCGCGGCCAACGTCGAGTTCCTGAAGGGCTACATCGAGGATGTGCCGCTGCCGGACGGGAGCGTCGACGTCGTGATCTCGAACTGCGTGATCAACCTATCACCGGACAAGCCGACGGTCTTCGCCGAGATGCACCGGGTTCTCCGATCCGGCGGTCGGATCGGCATCACCGACGTCGTGGCGGCGGACGACCTCACCGCGGAAGAGCGTGCCGAGCGCGGGAGCTTCGTCGGGTGCATCGCCGGCGCGCTGTCGTTCGCCGAGTACCTCACGCAGCTCGAGGCCGCCGGTTTCGACGACATCTCGGTGGAGCCGACCCACGGCGTCGCCGACGGGATCTTCTCCGCGATCGTGAAGGCCCGACGAGCCTAAGGGCGCCCCTCCGCGTCCCGCGGTTGACTCACCGTACGCGCGACCGCGCCGAGGGCTCCGACGACCTGTGCGACCAAGAACGGCGGCACGGACGATGGAGCGATCCCGGAGAACGTGTCCGTGAGCATCCTGGCGAGGGTGACCGCCGGGTTCGCGAAGCACGTCGATGGCGTGAAGACGATCGCAGCACCGACGTAGGCCGCGACCGCGAAGGCCGTCTCGGCGGGCCGTCCATGGCGTCCCACGAGCTGCACGACCAGCACCAGGCCGAACGTCGCGAGGGCTTCGGAGAGCCACCGAGTCCCGCCGGTGCGAGCGGTCGTCGACCACGTCACGGCCGGCAGGCCGAAGAGCAGGTTGGCGGCGACCGTCCCGAGCACGGCCCCTGCGACCTGGGCGAGGACGTAGGAGACCGCGAGGGCGGTGTTCCGACCTCCTCGTATGCGGTCGCCGATCGTGACCACCGGGTTGAGGTGCGCACCCGAGACGGGCGCGAACGCGACGATCATCGCGGCAAGAGCGAGCGCGGTGCAGGCGGCGTCCCCAGCAGCTGGAGTCCCGGCTCGCCCGGGGCCGAACGCCCCAGCGCGATGCCCGAGCCGACGATCGCCGCGAGGAGGAACGCGGTGCCGACCAGCTCGGCGAGGGCCCGCCTGTTCAGGTCCGGGCCGGCGTCTCGAGTTCGGCCATCAGACCGCGAACGCGCTCGCCCAGCTCATCGCGGATCGGGCGGACGTGCTCGACGCCCAGACCGGCCGGATCTGGGACCTCCCAGTCCAGGTATCGCTTCCCCGGGAAGATCGGACACGAGTCGCCACACCCCATCGTGACGATGACGTCGGCGGCCCGGACGATCTCGTCCGTCCACGGCTTCGGGAACTCGGTCGAGATGTCGATCCCGACCTCGGCCATCGCGGTCACGGCAGCGGGGTTGATCTGGCTCGTCGGGTCGGAGCCGCCCGAGAAGATCTCCACCGCGTCCCCGGCGAGATGCTGCATCCAGCCGGCGGCCATCTGCGATCTGCCCGCGTTGTGGACGCACAGGAACACGACCATGGGCCTGTCGCTCGTGATCGTCCCCTCGACGCGGCCGAGGGCCCGGAGGCGCTGGCGCGTGAAACGCTCGACGAACAGCGGGATGAACCCCTTGACACGCGCCCCGGAGAGCGATCCGTAGGAGTCGGCCATGTAACGCTGGATCGTCTCCTTCGCGAAGATCCCCTCGAACTCGGCGCGCAGGCGCTCGGCGACGCTGCGGATCAGGGGACGCAGCTCGAGCGGCGCGGAGGCGAACGGGTCGGTGTTGGTCACGGGCGGGCTCTCCTTCCTCGTGGGCGGTGGGTGGGAGCGGTCTGGCGGGAGGACCGGGCGACCCGAGTCGCGAGCGCCGCGACGCGTTCGGACAGCAAGTGGATCGACTCCTCGAACGCCGCTGGGGTGCCGTCGGCGGCCGGATCCGGCGTCGACCAGTGCAGTCGTGTCGCGGCCACCCGGCCTTCCAGCTCCTCGTGCGCGCGGTCGCAGACGGTCACGAGCAGGTCCGGCGTGTGTTCGATCTCGTCCAGCGACCGAGGGTGGGCGTCTCGGATGTCCAGCCCTGCTGCCGAGGCCGACCTCACGGCCTCCGGGTGGATGCTCCGCGCCGGATGCGTTCCCGCGCTCTCGGCCGGCACGTCGTGCAGCGCGTTCCACAGGGCGGCGGCGAGATGCGACCGGGCGGAGTTCTCGGTGCAGACGAACAGGAGGCTCCGAGCGATCATCGGATCGATCGGGGACCAGATCGCGGCGAGCGTCCCCGGCACCAAGCGAACGTACCTACGTCGGCGATCCCCGGACGAGGGCAGGCGCTGCGCCAACCCCGCCTCCTCGAGCACGTGGAGGTGGTGAGCGAGCAGGTTGGACGGGATCTCCAGCCGCTCGACGAGGTCCGAGGGCGATCGATCCGAAAGGGCCAACTCGTCGGCGATGGCGAGCCGATGGGGGTCGCCCAGCGCGGCGTGAACCTGAGCCCGCCGCTCGATGCCCGCGGCCCTCTGGTCCCGCGATCGCTCAGTGGTCATCGACTCAATGATAACTGAGATACCGCGCCTTGGGCGGATCGGCCGGTACGCTGCCCTCCCTCATGGCCCGGCTGTTCGGCACCGACGGCGTCCGCGGCGTCTTCGGGCGCGACCTGACCACCGAGATCGCGCGGGACCTCGGCCGGGCGGCCGTCCGCGTCCTGCGTGAGGGGGAGGCCGCCCCGACCTTCGTGATCGGACGCGACACCCGCGCGTCCGGCGTCGCGCTGGAGGGCGCGCTCGTCGATGGGATCGTGCAAGCCGGCGGGGACGTCGCGCTCGCGGGGGTGGTGCCCACCCCGGCCGTGGCGTTCCTGACCGCCGCTCACGGCGCCACTTCCGGCGTGGTGATCTCCGCATCCCACAACCCGCCCGAGGACAACGGCATCAAGTTCTTCGGCTGGCGCGGCTTCAAGCTCCCCGACCGCCTCGAGGACGAGATCGAGGCCGAGATCGCTCGGGGGGACGCCGACGGACCCGCGGGCCGGCTCCTGGATGAGCCCGTGGACATCGCGTCGTACCTCGACCACGTGGCCTCGTGCGTCGAGGCGCCGCTGGACGGGATGCGGGTGGTTGTCGACTGCGCGAACGGCGCCGCCAGCCGGTTCACGCCACCGCTCTTCGAGCGCCTCGGGGCGCAGGTGGTCGCGATCCACGCGGACCCTGACGGTTCGAACATCAACGTCGGCTGCGGGGCGCTCCATCCGGAGGTGGTCGCGGAGGCGGTGGTCCGGAACGGGGCCGACGCCGGCGTCGCCCACGACGGGGACGCCGACCGGGCGCTGTTCGCCGACGCGGAGGGCAACGTGATCGACGGCGACCAAGTGCTGGCCGCGTGCTCGGTCGCGATGAAGGAGCGAGGGGCGCTCGACGGCGACGTCGTCGTCACGACGGTGATGTCGAACATCGGGTTCCACCGCGCGATGGAGGAACATGGGATCCGCGTGATCTCCGCGGCGGTGGGGGACCGCTACGTGCTGGAGCAGATGCTGGAGCAAGGGGTCGCGCTCGGTGGGGAGCAGTCGGGCCACCTCATCTTCCGGGACGACGCGACGACGGGCGACGGGCTCCTCACGGCGGTGCGGTTCCTCTCGCTCGCCGCCGCTCGGGGCGTGTCGGTGGCCGAGCTGGCGGCCGTGATGCGTCGGTTCCCGCAGGTCCTGGTCAACGTCGAGGTCGCGCACAAGGAGCGTCTGGAGGAGGCCTACGAGATCTGGGACGCCGTCCGTGAGCACGAGGCCGAGCTCGACGGGTCCGGACGGGTGCTGGTGCGGGCCTCCGGCACCGAGCCGATCGTCCGGGTGATGGTCGAGGCCGAGTCCGAGGAGCTCGCGCGGGGGCACGCGGACGCGATGGCCGGGGCCATCGCGTCCGCCCTCGCCTGAGGGCTTTCCCCCCGCTTCGGGCTCCGGACCTGGGCTGTTACCCTCGGAGCCTGATGTGCGGCATCGTGGGCTACGTCGGCCCCGACCAAGCGCTCCCGGTCGTCCTCGAGGGTCTCCGACGCCTCGAGTACCGGGGCTACGACTCGGCGGGCGTCGCGACGATCGACGGCGGGCTCACGGTGATCAAGCGCGCCGGCAAGCTGTCCGAGCTCGACGCCGCGCTGGAGCAGGAGGGCCGGCTCGCAGGGACCGCCGCGATGGGTCACACCCGCTGGGCGACCCACGGCGCCGCCAACGACCGGAACGCGCATCCGCACCTGGACTGCGAGGGCGCGGTGGCGGTCATCCACAACGGGATCGTCGAGAACTTCGGGCGGTTGCGGGCCGACCTCGAGAAGCGCGGCCACGCGCTCGTCTCGGAGACCGACACCGAGGTGATCGCGCACCTGATCGAGGAGAAGCAGGGTTCCCTCGCCGACCGGGTGCGATCCACCGTCCGAGAGCTCGAGGGCGCGTACGCGCTCGTCGTGGTCGGCCGGGACGAGCCCGACGTGATCGTCGGCGTCAAGGTCGCCTCGCCGCTCATCGTCGGTCTCGGGAACGGGGAGAACCTCCTGGCATCGGACATCCCCGCGGTGCTGCAGAAGACGCGAACGGTCGTCCCGATCGACGAGCGCCGCGTGGTCGAGGTTCGCGCCGATGGCGTGCGGATCACCGACTTCGACGGCACCGAGGTCGCCGCGAAACCGTTCGAGGTCGAATGGGACGTCGCCCGCGCGCAGAAGGGCGGGTTCGACGACTTCATGCTGAAGGAGATCCACGAGCAGCCCGCGGCGATCCGCGACACGCTCGTCGGGCGCGTGAGCGACCAGGGGCTGCTCGCGCTCGACGAGCTCCACACGGACACGGACGTCCTGCGCGAGGTGGACAAGGTGTTCGTCGTCGCCTGCGGGACCGCGTTCCACTCGGGCCTGGTGGCCAAGTACGCGATCGAGCACTGGACGCGGCTGCCGGTCGAGATCGACATCGCGTCCGAGTTCCGCTACCGCGACCCCGTGCTCGGGCCGGACACGCTCACTCTGGCCGTCAGTCAGTCGGGCGAGACGATCGACACGCTCGAGGCCGCCCGCCATGCCGCCCGGCAGGGTTCGAAGGTGCTCGCGGTGACGAATACGATCGGCTCGTCGCTCGCCCGCGAGGCCGACGCGATCATGTACACGCACGCTGGACCGGAGATCTGCGTCGCGGCGACGAAGACCTTCTCGACGCAGATGGCGGTCCTGCATCTGGTCGCGCTCTACCTCGCCCAGGTGCGCGGCGCGAAGTTCCCCGTTGAGATCGTGGACATCGTGGAGCAGATGCGGCGTCTTCCCGACCAGGTGGAGGAGACGCTCGGCCTGGATGAGCAGGTTCGGGCGATCGCCGAGGAGCTCCGCGACGCTCGCGACGTCCTGTTCATCGGCCGGCACACCGGGTACCCGGCCGCGCTCGAGGGTGCCCTCAAGCTGAAGGAGCTCTCCTACCTCCATGCCGAGGGGTACCCGGCCGGAGAGCTGAAGCATGGACCGATCGCGCTGGTGGAGGAAGGGGTCCCCGTCGTCGCCGTCGCGACCGAGTGCCACGTGTACCCGAAGGTGCTCTCGAACATCCAGGAGGTTCGGGCTCGAGGCGCGTTCGTCATCGCCGTCGCGAGCGAGGGGGACGAGGAGATCTCGGCCCACGCCGACCGCGTGCTGTTCGTGCCGCGGGTGCCCGAGCTCTTCGCGCCCGTCGTGGTCACACCGCCGCTCCAGTTGCTCGCCTACCACGTGGCCAAGCTGCGAGGCTGCGACGTCGACCAGCCCCGGAACCTCGCGAAGAGCGTGACGGTCGAGTAGCGACCCCCGGTCACGGGCGGGCGGCCGCTACCCTGTGCGGGTGGAGATCCTCGGCCTCGGGGTCGACATCTGCGAGATCGAGCGGATGGAGCGTGCCCTCGCGCGCCATCCGACGATGCGCGAACGGGTCTTCACGCTCGAGGAGCGCACCTACTGCGACTCCAAGGCACGACCGGCCGAGTCCTACGCTGGGCGGTTCGCGGCCCGCGAGGCGGTGATCAAGGCGCTCGGGGGCTACCGCGGCAGAGGGTGGCAGGACATCTCGGTCACCCGTTCACCGAGCGGCGCGCCGGCGATCCGGCTCGAGGGCAACGCGAAGGATCGCGCCGACGCGCTCGGGATCTCGCACGTCCTGATCAGCTTCACGCACGAGCGCGCGAGCGCGGTGGCGTTCGCCGTCGCGGTGTCCGCATGAGGCCGATCCTGTCGCCGGCCGAGGCGGCCGAGCTCGACCGGGCGGCCCAGGCACGCGGCGTCTCCGCCGATGCGCTCATGGAGGCCGCCGGCCGCGCGGTTGCCGGCGCCGCCGTGCGTCTGGTCAGCGGCGCGTACGGACGCCGGGCTGTCGTCGTCTGTGGGAAAGGCAACAACGGCGGCGACGGCCTCGTCGCGGCTCGATACCTCGACGCGTGGGGTGTTCGAACCACGGTGCTCCTGCTCGATGACGAGCTGCGCGACCTTGCCGCCGAGAACCTCGCGCGCCTGCGATCCACGTCGGTGCGCGTGCGGCCGTGGGCTCGGGCTTCGCTCGATCGCGAGATCGGTCGCGCGGACGTCGGCATCGATGCGATCTTCGGAACGGGCTTCCACGGTGTGCCCAGGGACATCCACGCGGAGGCGATCACCGGGCTGAGTGAGGCCGGCGTGCCGATCGTGGCCGTCGACATCCCGAGCGGCGTGAACGGAGCGACCGGCGTCGTCGAGGGCGATGCCGTGCACGCCGATCTCACGGTGACGTTCGGGGCGGCCAAGCCCGGGCTCGTCCTGTTCCCCGGGGCGGCGCGCGCCGGCGTCGTCGAGGTCGAACCGATCGGCTTCCCACAGGACCTGATCGGGAGCGAGCTGTCCATCGTCGAGGCCGGAGACGTCGCGTCGGTCCTGCCGCGCCGCGATCCGGACACCCACAAGCGCGCGGCTGGATACGTGGTCGTGGTCGGAGGTTCGCGCCTCATGGCCGGAGCGGTCGTGCTCGCGGCGAACGCGGCCTATCGCGCCGGCGCGGGCCTCGTCGCGGTCGCCGTACCCGAAGGCATCCTCCCCGTCGTCCAGGGCGGGGTCCGAGAGGCGGTGTTCGCCGCCCTCCCGGAGACCGGCAGCGGCGCCGCAGCCGGGCGCTCGGAGCGGTTCGACGAGATGCTGGCCCAGGCGGACGCCGTCGCGATCGGCCCGGGGATGACCGCCGACGAGGAGACGGCCGCGTGGGTCCGGGACCTGGTCCGCTCGAGCGAGGTCCAGGTGGTGCTCGACGCTGATGGGCTGAACGCGTTCGCCGGCCGGGCCGACGACCTGGCGGACCGCAAGGCCGAGATCGTGCTGACGCCCCATTCGGGCGAGTTCGCCCGGCTGGCCGAGGTCGGCGTGCCGGACATCGGGCGTGATCGCGTGCGGCACGTTCGCGAGCTGGCCGCCCGAACCTCGGCGACGGTCCTGTTGAAGGGCAGCCGAACGCTGATCGCGACTCCCGACGGCAGCGTCCGGATCAACCCCACCGGCGGTCCGTTCCTCGCGACCGGCGGGACCGGCGACGTGCTCACCGGGGTGATTGGCGCGTTCCTCACTCGCGGGCTCGCTCCGCGGGACGCTGCCATGGCGGCCGCGTTCGTGCACGGCGACGCGGGCCGACTGGCGTCGGAAGCAGGCGGCGAGGCGATCACCGCCGGCGACGTCCTGGCCCGGGTACCCGCCGCCCTGATGGAGGTCGTCGACGCGTGAGGAGGTTCCGTCCCACGGTCGTCGAGGTCGACCTCGACGCCGTCCGTCACAACGTCCGGCTGCTCTCGAACCCGGACGTCGAGCTGCTCGCAGTGGTGAAGGCGGACGGGTACGGGCACGGCGCCGCCGAGGTCGCGCGGGCCGCGCTCGCAGCGGGCGCGACCGGGCTCGGCGTCGCGCTCGTGGAGGAGGGCGTCGAGCTCCGAGACCTAGGGATCGACGCTCCCGTGCTGGTCCTGACCGAGTTCCCGCCGGGGTCGGA
>Ga0187893_10011628_pt1 | contig 12721 bp, 7 predicted proteins | sample MA1701074metaG_FD_139574 | JGI IMG/M metagenome (GOLD analysis project Ga0187893, IMG submission 139574) | White microbial mat communities from a basaltic lava cave in the Kipuka Kanohina Cave System on the Island of Hawaii, USA - MA170107-4 metaG ...
CTGATGTCGTCTGCTCAAATGTTGAAGTATTCTTGTTTACGATCTTCGATCTAAGAATCTAACACGAACTCGATCAGCGCCTGTTGCTCTTTCGAGGTGTATTCCAGTGAACCGAGCAGTTTGATTGACGCCATACTGTCACTCACTCCTGTCATAGGGCCTTGTCATGTCTACGTGCGCCGCGTCGAACTACTCCGATCTACGCGCCATTCCATCGATCTCCGATTGCTGAGACAGGTTATGCATTACTTCCTTGCCTCCCCTGCCGATTCACACCGCCGTTGCAGCAAGACTCCGGTACTTTCCGCGGCCGGCCCGTGCGATTCGATTCTGACTTGTCAATCGCGCGAGGGCGGACCGGATACTGTTGATGTTGCTCGCGCCCGGAATTTTCGCGAGCAGGTCTTCCGCCGAAAAATGCGCATCAGGTGTCGAATTGATGAGCCCAAGAACCGTGTCGTTTAGGCTCTGCCCATCACCCCCAGCCGCAGCGTGGAATCCCTGCGCGGCAGGGTCGCCGGACGCCGAGAACAACGCATCGAGTTCGGCTTCCGCGTTTCTCACCTCGGACTCCTTCGCCCTGACTTCGTCTCGGAGCACGGAGATCCTAGCGGATATCGCAATGATCTGTTCACGCAGTGGCCGATTCATAATTCATGCCTCCAGTACAAGTCGTAGCACGGAAAATGCAACATTGCATTCCTGGCTAGATAGATGCGATGGCGTGCTGCGTCGTGTGTGCATCGAACCCTGATCTAAGCAGGGGGTTGAGATGTCTGTCAGGAGAACTCGATCATCTCCAAGCTGCTAGATTGCATCAATCTCGACGGCGGATGGCTTGGATGTCGCCGCGAACCTCATCCGATTCACGATCAGCTTTGGCACCTGGGGAATCTGTCGGGGGATTCAGCTTGATTCGAATAGACAAGGTGCGGAAATCGCATTCCAGACCTTGATCACGAACGTTACGACTTTTCGCGGCGTGCTCGGAAGCCCTGACTCCTTGGGCTACTTGTGATCATGCCGACACACATCTAAGCTAGATCCCCGACGTTGAGGTCTAAAACTGGAAATTGCTTGTCCTTCCGTCGTTCGTGGCCGGGCTGATCTCGTTATTCGAACTCTGCGGAATCGAACTTCAGCGTCCGACAGTTCTCTGTGACCGTTCTCACAATATTGTCGGGAACACCTGACGTTGATTCGGCACGCAGTTCCAGCCGCACTTCAACGGTCACGTCCACCAGTCCCGCCAAGTGCTGTACGATCTCGTCGGCGATGCGCGAGGCGTCACGTGACATTCGCATGGGGTCCAGCGCGGTCGATGCGTAAAACCGCTTTACGGCACTCGCACCAGGCGGTTGAGGTGCGACACCGGCCGATCCGTCCTTTGGCGGCGGGTTCGTACCTCCGGTGGTCGTCGCCCCGGCGGCGGCCTTCTCGCGCGCAAACTGGGCCGAGGCGATCTCGGCTTCACGACTAGGCCGGTGATTGATACCGACGGACGCCCGTCGCCCGCGCGGAGTCCACGGTAGCGACCGGCCGCCTCGTCGTAGGAGTCGGCATATGCGAATCCTTCGCGCTCCCAGGTGAACAAGCCGGGCCCGTCCGCAATCGCCGTCAGGAGAACATCGGTGTTCTTCAAACGCGTCAGATAGACGTAGCGCGCGAAGTCCTCGGCCAGTTGCTTCACACTGACGTGGTCTCCGCGCCACAGTGGAACCTTGTCGATATCCATGCGAAGCAACGACCCGCCCCAGGTCACCGCCAGCAGCCCCTTGTTGACCAGCGTCTTCGACGCACGGCCGGCGAGTCCGTTTGATCCCTGAAGCTTCATCTCGGACCATGCCATCGGCTGGCGAGGGTCTGGCTGCTCAGGAACGAGCAACCACATGTAGGCTTCCGGGATGCGCTGAATCACGGAATCCTCCGCAGCCTTCTTGCGCTTTTCCGCCTGACTCTTCTGAAACTCATCGAGGTTCAGGCCCACTGGATCCTTCTCAATCGACTGCCACGCGAGAAACTGACGCACGGCGGTCTCAAGGTCGGCAAGTCGCGCCCGATCTGGCGCAAGAAAAACGAGTGCATTGGCACATTGCCGCCCAGCGCCACCGCGATCAAGGATCGCATGCGCGGCTGCCTTTGCCGGGCTGGTCGCGTCCTTGGGATCGTAGGGCGACTCCGGCCCAAGGATCACAAGTCGCACATCCGGGTCGTCCGCCACATCGTTCGGCGAACCAGGACAGGCCTGCACACGGACGAACTCGCCCGGCTGGCGGGCCTCCAGCCTCAAGCGCCGCCGGAGTTCCTCGCGAACTTCTTCAATGTCCCACCGCTGCGCTCGTTCGTCCGCGATACGATTCACGCTCGGTCTCGTGGAGAACCAGTAGCGGTTACCATCCACGAACAGATGGGTCGCCTGATCCGCCAACTTCCTCAGCGCGTCGCCGAATGTGCCGGACGACTCTCCAGGCTGCACGCACGCGAGCTTGACCTGCCGGTCCTCCAAGCCTTTGTTGGCCGCGTTCAGCGTTGGGGCCGAGCCGAGGTAGAGCGCACGCGCAACTCGGCGCGCAGCGGACAGTCTTCCGAACACAGGATTGTCGCGGTCCAGCCGAAGCGGCAGCGAACTGGGGCCATCGACGTCCTGCTCGATCACCGGACGCCACTGGTCCTCAAGGTACTTGGTGAGTTCACTGATTACATCGTGGTCGTCCATCGGAATCGTCGATGGCGCGATCAACAGGCTCTTGTCTTGCTTCTCCCAAAGCGAATGCACGACTACGGCCAACAGCCGCAGCACTCCGCGGGTTAGCTGGAACTTGTCGAGGGTGCCCCAATCCCTGTACAGCCGGTCGAACAATTCCGGGTGGATCGGATACGCTGCTCGCATCCGCTTCTCGTAGTCCGGCTTAGACGCCTCCGCCGGGTACTCGCTCGCGTTCTTGCGGTACTCTTCCGCGAAGCGAGCGACCACCAGATCCCGGCCCTTGTAGTTGTCCACTGGCATCGGTTGGAATAGCCGCCGCCGCACGATCTCAAAGCTCTCCTCTGCCGAGGCCGGTCTCCACACTGTCTCGACGCGCTGCACCACGTTCTTCGAACGTCGAAGCGCCTCGCGGCCGCCCTCGCCGCCGATCTCGTTGTCGGATGCCGGAATGCTGACCACCAACAGCGATTGCTCGGCGTTCTTGGCACTTTCACTCAGAGCTTGGGCGAAAGTGAAGTGCGCGTCGAAATCCCCAGCCGGCAAATCTGCCTTGTTGTAGAGCTGCCGGGCATACGCGATCCATTCATCGATCAAAATCAGGCACGGCTGAAAGCGGCGCAGGAGCGGAGTCAGATCGCCGGGCGCCACGCCGCATTCGTCGGCCGCCTTAACCATTGCGTAGCCTTCCTTGCCACCTAACTGCCAGGCCAACTCGCCCCATAGAGTGCGAACCTGGGTTCCATCCGGCTTAGCGTGCAGCATCGCGGGAGAGATCTTCTGGCCCACCAACACCGCGCGCTTGATCTCCTTGGGTGGTTTCGACAGGCCGACCTCCTGCGCCACCACATCCATTCCGGGTAGCTGGGCCGCGCCGAAACCCGCGCACAAGTGAAACAACGCCAGCATGGAGTGGGTCTTGCCGCCGCCGAAATTGGTCTGCAACTCGACCACGGGATCGCCGCCTTGACCGTTTAGCCGTTTCAGCGCATTCCCCAGCAGATTCTTCAACCCCTCAGTGATGTAGGTGCGCCGGAAGAACTCCACCGGGTCACGATATTCATCGACGCCCTCGCCCTGGAACACCTGCCACAAGTCCGCCGCGAATTCCGCGCGCGCATATTTACCACTTGAGACGTCCTGGTGCGGCTGAATCAAGTCCCGCCACGCGGCCAGACCTTCCACCGGACGGCCCGAGACGGCTGCGGCGGCTTCCTTGCGTTTTTCACTTCGCAGCGACTCCTCGAACCGCAGCCGCATCAACTCATCTTTCATCTGGCGGACGGCTTCCGCCTCGATCGCCGAGATGGCGTTTAGCAGCCTCTCCGCGCTGTCAAGCGCTCGGTACGTATCGTCGCCGGAGAAGCTCTTCTGATGAGCGTGCCGATTGCGAATGTCCCGCAGTTCGCTGACCAACGAACGCTCAGCGGGTCCAAGCGTCTTCTTGAATACGTCGTTCCAGTTGTCCCAGAGGATCGTGAGAAGGGCCTGAACATCGAACTCCACCGTGGCCTTCGTGGTCTGCCAAGTCGGCACCGCGAGCATTGCCGCCTTGATCCAATTGTCCTTATGCACGGCCCGGAGTTCGCGCTCGATATACGGGCGCAGCGCGGCCTTCAAGAGGTCCAGCGTGCGCCCCACGCGTTCGTTATTCGTGATCGCCATCTCGTTCTCCTATTCGCCGTCCTTCCGGGTCTTCTTGCGAGTTCGCGCCGACCCTGCAGATGGCGACTTGCCGGGTGCGGCAATCTGCTTCACGGCTTTTTCAAAATCGCTCACGTAGTTTTGATCCTCGGCTCGCCGGAACTTCTCGTATTCGGATTCGGCAAGCCGCTTGGCAACCTCGTGGGTCACCTTGCCCGCGTCGCGGAGAATCTCATATTCGTTGAATTGGAGAAAGGCGTCGAGCTTCGCGGCCCAGTCCTGCATCCGCATAGGGATTTGGCGGGCGGCCTGGTTCTCGGCGTAGTCCAGGTACATCGATACAATCCGTTCGAGTGACTTGATTTCATCTTCGGCCAGGTAGTTCTTCGCCACCGACACATCGGCCCGCGTGATGCGGCCGGCAGGTGCGTTCTTCCAGGTTTTCAGCCCCATGTTGGGCTTGGCGGCATCGGCTCGCCCGGCCACGATCTCCGCCGCCGTCTTTCCCGTGATCGCCCAATGCAACTTGTTCTGCACCGTCTTGAAGAAGCGCTGGGTCAACTCGGCGTCCTTGCGGTAGTCGACGCTGCACTGCTCGTAGATGTCCGTCACCTTCAGGTAGAAGCGCCGCTCGCTCGCCCGAATCGCCCGGATGCGGTCGAGCAGTTCCTCGAAGTAGTCCGCGCCGAAGCGCTTCCCTTGCTTCAGGCGTTCATCGTCGAGCACGAATCCCTTGACGATGAATTCCCGCAGCGTCCGGGTGGCCCAAATGCGGAACTGCGTCGCCTGGAAGCTGTTGACGCGATAGCCGACGGCAATCACAGCGTCCAGGTTGTAATACTCCACGTCGCGGGAGACCTTCCGCCCGCCCTCGTCTTGAACTGTCAAAATTTCTTTGACAGTTGCCGCACGGTCCAACTCTTTGGTTTCAAAGATGTTCCGCAGGTGGTAACTGATCACCTGTTTGCTCGATCCGAACAACTCCGCCATTCGGAGCTGCGTGAGCCAGAAGGTTTCGTCCTGGAAGAACACCTCCACTCGGACGTTCCCACCGGGTGTGCTGTAGAGGAGGATTTCTCCTTCTTTGGGGGGCTTCTGTTCCGGCATAATCGTTAGCCCCCGGTGAGCGTGAACTCTTCGGCCTGCTTCCGAATGTCCGGCCAGCTCACAACCAGCCCGTTGTACGCTTGCGCCTCTTCGGCCCAGCCCTTGCGCTCGCAGATCGTGTAGAGCCGGTAGGCGAGTTCGCGGGCCGTCTCTCCAAGGCCGCCAAGCCGCCCTGCAAGATCCGCAGCCTTGTCCACGCCCCGGTCGAGCGCGCGAATCAAGTGTTGGGTCGCTTCCCAGACCGTCAGTCGAGTATCGGCGGTCGGGTCCCAATCATCAGAAAGTTCGGAGCGTTGTAGGAGGCGGACGTTACCGGCGCGCACGTTTGCGATACCCGCATCGGCCAGCCCGGCCACGCTAATCGCCTTGGCCGTCGCGAGCACTTCAGCCTGGCCATACTTACCTTCGCCAAACTGGAACTGCTCGAACCACGCGAGGGCGAAGCGCGTGTCGGGATCGAAGTCGGACTCCTGCTCGGAGAGCGCTTCGTCGAGCATTTGGTTGATCAGTGCCAGCGCCGTGCGGACCTTCATCGACGTTCCATCGGTTTCGAGGACCTTCTGATAGCGGGAAAAAACCGCCATGCCGGGGCCAATGGATGCCTGCTGAAGGTCCACGGGAGCGATGTTTCCTTGTTGAAGCGTCCGGATGGCTCCAGGTAGTTCACGCTTGAGTGCGGCAAGAAAGTCTTTGCGTGTCGTAATTGGAGCCGAATCAGCCCTCGTGCGACAGACGAGCACTATGGACGACGCCAGTGCGTTGCTGTCGAAACTCCTCATCCGATTTCCTAGCTCGCTCCTCGACGGCCAAGTTCCATCGATCTGAAAGCCTGCCCGCAGCAACCCCTCCAGCATGGTTTCCCATCCTGTTGAAGCAACTGCCGACTCGTTGCTCTCGCTTTCATCGCCCTCCGACTCCGACTGCTTGAACGCATAGAAGATTGTCAGCGGGTAATTGGAGTCATGATTTTTGCGCATCTGGGCCACGGCCTGTCCGAAACCCTCTTCAAAAAACGTCTGGGCTTCTTGCTTGCCTCCGTGTCGCTCTGGCGTGGCGACCAACTCCTGCTTCTTCGGCACAAGGACAGTCGAGAACAGGTCCGGGTAAATAGGGTTGAGGCTACGGCGGAGCCAAATGTAAAAAAAGTCTGAAAGATCCGAGTACCCGATGTTGTCGTAGTATGGCGGATCTGTCGAGATCATGACGCGGTGTTGGGATGCACTAGTAGCATCAAGTTGCCTAGCTTCTCCCGCGCCTCTGGCGGGCAAAACCTCAAGGGCCTTGGCCAGAGTTCGAACACTTACTCCGAAGTCGCCCGCAGCATCGCCGAAGACGTTCGGCTCCGCGTAATCCCAAAGCATCGAAACAGCCTGCCTTGTAAAGAGATGCCGCACCTGAGTCTTCGTGTTTTCCCACATGCAGAACGCGTTGCAGATGTCGCTTAGCCTGCTGACTCCCATCGCAAGGTAAGTCGAAACTGCATCGGCAAGATTGGTCGTCCCGCCATCAGCTATGACTTGCCGCCGCGCTTCTCCCACCAGATCGCTAAACGTGGCGAGAGCAGTCAACTGGCGATCAGTGAAGAGATCACGATGCTTGGTAAATCCATACGCCTGGACCCTGAACCCAAGAGCCTTCTCTGGCAACTCTGTATCTGGTTGCCAGGGCGGCGTGGCATTCCCCGCAATGGCAGCGTGTTCTTCAGATGGTTCAACATAGGTGCGGCCCCGCCCGCTCTCGCAGACAATTGCCATCAACTGCGAGCCGATGCGTCTGGCGCGCCCCTCCGATCTGACATAGTCGAGGGCCACTCGAGTTCCGCATGCGATGCACCGGGCCCCCGTTCGCCCTACGGTGCCATCTGGCGGCTTGCCGCCGCCGCCCGCGATGCGGAATCGCACGGTCTTGGTTCCGGCCTCGATGATCGGCTCAGCCCATGCCTCCTGGCCCTTCTTAACCGAAAGCGCGAACTTGCTCGACAGCGGCATTGAGATGCCACATGCCGGGTTGGGGCATGTCACGGTACGAGCCCAAACCCACGCGATTACCGGGGCTTCAACGCCATCTTTCAACTTCACCGGCGGGTATAGGTGACCGATTTGCTCCTTTGCGCGTTCCCTCATCCAGGTACCGTAGTAGCGCACATCTTCTGCAAGGCCGGTTGCTCCCGGCCAGGTAGCCTTAATCTTCTTCTTCGCCTCTGGATTCACTGGCGGCTGCCCTGCGAACTTTGGCGGAATCTCAATTAGCGCCTTAGTGATTAGGACCGCGACCGGGTTCAAGTCGCTACCATATGCCTGCAATCCAAGCCGCTGTGCCTCGAGCGGAATCGTTCCACCGCCGCAGAACGGATCGTAGATTGCGGGAGGATCGCCGCCGGTCGATTTTTGAATTTCGGCGCGGGCCTGTTCGAGTAGAGTTTTGTTGTTGACGTTCTCCCACTGAACGAGATCTTCGATGAGCTTGAAGAGGCGCTGGCGTTCGGGTTCGTCGCCGGGGTCATCCACGAGCGATGCAAAAAGCACCGCACGCGCGGTAGCCAAGTGCTTTCTCGACCACCACAGGTGCAGCGTCGAGGGATGGCCGTGACGAATCGCCTTTTCCTTGGCGGACGCCCGGTTAATCGCCTCCAGCGGCAGCGCGACTTCGATCAGCTTCTTCTTCATTTCCAAACGATTACAGTTAGCGTACCGAATTACGGTGTGCCGACGTGAATTTACGGTTCGGCCCGCGTGAGCAAGTCCCCGATACGGAACGTCGCGGACACCTCGGCGAACCCTGGCTGGCGATCAAAAGGCCGTCGAACATAGTGAATCGACCGGCCCTCCCCATCGACTTCAACCACCGCGAGAATGAACTGGTCAGGCTCGTTGAAGCCGACCATCATTTCGTTGCGGGTAACGCTCACCGTGTCAGCGCCAGCGCCACGGCCCTTCACTTCAATGAATCGAAGGTGACCGCCATCAGCGGGGCGTGACTGAATATCGTAGCCGAGGTTCTGGGCGCTCACGTCCTCCGGCGCATGGCCGAGAATTCGCTCCCTCTCCATCACGGCGGTCATGGCCGCCTCCTCAACCAATTTGCGCGCCAACGGATCGGACGCCGGATTGCCCGCGAGTTTGCGCAGCAGGCCCAACGGCACCACGAGACAACCGCCAACAACGACGGGGGGCAGGGCAGCAATCTGACGCTCTTGCTCTAGCTCGGCGAGCCGGGCGGACAGCCGTGCCTGGAGTTCATCTGCACGCTGGCGGGCCTTGGCCGAGTTCAAGTTTGCGTTCACACGCCCCGCGAGTTCGCGATCTTTCAAATCGTTGGCGCGGCGGTCCCAGTAGCTGATCTCCTTGGTGAGCCGGTCCTTCACGGCCACCATCGTCTTGGTGACGAGATCTTCCTTTCTTTGCCGGACACGCGAAAGATGCTCGGGGACCAGTGTCTCCAGCGCCCGCCCAACGACGTTTGCCTCGAGGTTCGTCCGTAACCATGCTTCTCGCTCCAGGTGTTGACGAATGAGCGCAACCTCGTCTTGTGTGGCCGGGCGGTAGTCCAGAAACGGCGCGGGGCCGGATGCCTGGGCGATCCCTTGGCCGTCGGCGCTGATGAATTGAAGCTGCTTCGAAATCACACGGGCGTTACCCGACGCATCGCGGCGTCCGTCGCGGATCGAATGCTCCAAGTAGAACAGCGCGCGCACGTGATCGCCAGAAGCATCGCCAGAACTTTGGGGATCAACCAGTAACGCGCCTTGCCGCAGGAGTTCACGGTAGCGCTCAAGGATCAAGTCGATTGTCGCGGCCAGGAGTGGATGACCCGGCGTGAGGAACGCCGCCACAGGCTTACCGGCTTTGGTGCGTTCTTTCCGCTCGAAGGTAACCCGTTCGTAGCGGCTAATGACGGGCGCACCCCAGCCTATCTGTCGGTCCCTCTGGCGAACGGCAGCGGGAACGTGCGTGATCTCATAGCGCCGGGCCTCACGTTCAAAGACTGAGCCACCCAACCGCTTGAACGCATCCAGGAAGAAACTCTCAATGAAGTGGGGTTGGAGCCGCAAGGCTTGCGCCCGCTCCAGATCGTCGCGAATCTGGCGCACCTGGGTCTGGTCCATGGCCTCGGCCGCCAATCCATGCTGGCTGATGAGTTCTCGGCAACGGTTGGTATCGGTGAGGTTGTCGATCTTTTCGTCCAGCCGCTGGCGAGTCTCGGGAGCATCCCCGTATCGAACGGCCTCAATGAGAAGATCGCTGAGGCGCACCTCACTGAAGAGTTGCCCCATGATGTCGTAGACCGCCCCGCCGAGCGCCTTTCGCTCCTCCTCGATTTTGGCGAGCAGGCGGCGGTAGACTTCGCCTTCTCGGGTCTCCTCGGCCAGAAGATTCCACAGGTGGCACACTTCGGTCTGCCCGATGCGGTGGATGCGGCCGAAACGCTGCTCAATCCGGTTCGGGTTCCAAGGAAGGTCGTAGTTGACCATCAAGTGGGCGCGTTGAAGATTGATGCCTTCTCCGGCGGCATCGGTCGCCAGGAAGATGAGCGTTTCCTTGTCCTGGGTGAAGGACTCCTGCGCCTTGCGACGCTCTTCGCGCGCCATCGAACCGTGGACGGTGACAATCGCGTCCGGCTTGCCGATAAGCCCGCGCAGCTTTCCCGCGAGATAGTTCAGCGTGTCGCGATGCTCGGTGAAGATCACCAGCTTGCGGCGGTGCGCCTCCGAGTGAAAAACGCCGACGTCCTTGTTGAGGATCGCGGAAAGCTCGTCCCACTTCTTGTCCTTGCCGCTTGCCTTGACCTGGAGAGCGAGGGCCTCAAGGCGCTTCAGTTGCTCGATTTCCGCGGTCAGTTCCGAAATCGTCCGCGCAGCAGTCGCCTGGTCAACAACTTGCTCCTCCGTCGATTCCGCTTCGGCTTCCGGCAGATCGTCGATGTCGTCTACATCCTCAACGTCGGCGAATCGAGCCGATAGTTCCTCGCCACGCTTAAGCAGCCGCTCTTCGCGCAGTCGCGATTCCAGGCGCTCCTTGCGCCGCCGCAACGACTGGTAGATCGCCTCCGGCGATGACGCCAGGCGCCGCTGCAAGATTGTCAGTGCGAAGCCAACCGTTCCCTTGCGGGTTTCGTCGAGGTTGTCCGCGCGGTTGAACTCCTCGCGGACATAATCCGTGACCTCTTTGTAGAGCTGCGCCTCCAGGTCGGAGAGCTTGTACCCAACCGTGTTCGCCCGGCGCTCCGGGAACAAGCGGGTGCCGTCAAACTTGAGGAGTTGCTCCTTGATCATGCGGCGCATCAGATCGCTGACGTCTGCCGAATGTTCGCCGTCACGGAACTTCCCCTCGAATCGATCCCCGTCCAGGAGTGCCAGGAACAGGTGGAAGTCTTCCGACTTCCCGTTGTGGGGCGTCGCAGTGAGCAGCAGGAAGTGGTGTGTGATCCGCGATAGTCGCTGGCCGAGCCGGTAGCGCTTGGTGTACTTGATCTCGCTACCGAAGAAGCTCGCCGACATCTTGTGGGCTTCGTCAACGACGACTAAGTCCCAATCGAGGCCGGGCGCTTCGAGCTTGCCCTGCAGATCCTCGTTGCGGCTCAGCTTGTCGAGCCGGCAAATGGCGAGCGGATGTTCAAGAAACCAGTTTCCGGTTGCAGACGCTTCCAGAGCGTCGTTAGTGAGGATGTCGAAACGAAGATCGAAGCGTTGCCCGAGTTCGTCCTGCCACTGCTCGACTAGGTTCCCAGGACTGACGATCAGGACTCGTCGCAGATCTCCACGAGCGAGCAACTCCTTGATCAGCAACCCGGCCATGATCGTCTTGCCCGCGCCAGGATCGTCCGCCAGCAGGTATCGAAGGGGCTGCCGGGGAATCATCTCGCCGTAGACCGCAGTGATCTGATGCGGCAGCGGATCGACTTCGGAAGTGTGGATGGCTAGATGTGGGTCAAAGAGGTGCGCCAGATGAATTCGGTAGGCTTCAGACGCAAGGCGGAAGAGATCGCCGTCGCCTTCGAAGCTCCATACGCGACCAGGCTCGACGATTTCGATGCGAGGTTCGTCGTCACGATACAGAATGTCGTTCGCCACCCGCCCATCGGCGGTTTTGTAGACGACGTCGACGCAATTGGACCCGTACCAATTGACGTTGATGATCGTCGCAATCGCGTCGCCAGCGACGCCCCGAACGGACGCGCCAGCCGAAAGTTCTTCCAGCTTGGCCATTGCAGAAACTCACCAACCGACCAGTATCGCAAGGGGATGCCGGTAACCGCCATCTGATTTGGCGGCGCGTTCCTGATGCTACCTCGGGAGTCGTCTGAATTGCACGCGCTGGGCGTCCTAGTTCACAAGGAGCGTGACTGGTCGAAGGTTCGCGAAGGGGAGGATGTCGTTGGGTCGAATCGTCGCTTGAGAAGAGGATCTGCTCCTGGATATCCGGTGCGAGGTTCAGCAGGTTCATGATCTGCGTGATCCGCGCCCGAGAGACGTAGCCGAGGCGGGCAAGATCAGCATAGTCGCAGACCTCACCGCGATCCACCATGTCTTGGAACTTGATGGCGAGAGCCATCAGGCGGGTGATTCGCGGGATTCGTGGGCCGGACGGCGGTTCAGGTTGGCCTTTCGTCCGGGACCGTCCTTGTGGCCGGATCGCGATTTCAATATCAACAGTACTCATGGAGTCCTCATTTCGCGCAAAGTTCCTTTACGCTTGCCGACTTGAAACTGACGGTCACTCTTCCCGAGCGCCCCTCGTAGCCGACCTTCTCGACAAGCTGCTGGAGCATATGGCCCTGTTGCTGGACATTCATCGTCGCCCACAACACCTCGAACGAGACCATTGTCTTGCGGAGTTCTGCCTCGTCGAGCGGGGACCGTTCCCGCGACTGGATCTCGTTCTTCAGTGCGGCCGCGCGCGCCTCGCCGGCGGCAATCTGCTCCTTCAACTCGGTTTCGCGCCGGACGTCGGCGTTGCGAAGCCGGGCGGATTGCGACTTGAAATTCTTCACGCGGACCTGCATGGCAGCCAACTCCTCGCGAAGCCTGCTGATCTCCTCCGTCAGTCGCTGGCGGATGACCCGCTCCGTCTCACTCAAGACACGCGGATGGACACCGACGCGCCGGATGCTCTCGACCACGGCGTCCTCGATCGCCGGCGCAGATGTTAGTGCCGGAATAAAATGAGGCCATTATTGCCGCTTTTGGCAAGGCCAGCGGCCTCGGAATTTCGTGGGGTGACACGACGGGCACGACATCCAGCGAAGGATGTCAGCGGGACAGGAAAG
>Ga0187893_10011629_pt1 | contig 12721 bp, 8 predicted proteins | sample MA1701074metaG_FD_139574 | JGI IMG/M metagenome (GOLD analysis project Ga0187893, IMG submission 139574) | White microbial mat communities from a basaltic lava cave in the Kipuka Kanohina Cave System on the Island of Hawaii, USA - MA170107-4 metaG ...
CACACCGCTCGTATCCTTAGACCTTTGAGCTGTGAATACCCACAACCTACCGCGTAAGCGGTTTAGTTCAACTTAAAGTCGACCTCCTAAATGACGCCTGTGCTTTACGTCAAATCCGAAACCTATTTCGGTACTGCTCTAGGCGCCGCTTAAGTTTCGCCGCCGTCCGCCGATAATAGATCTCAATTCCCTAAGGTTTTTTAGATCTCAACGCGATGGCTCCCAAACCCCGCCTGTTAGAGCAGGTCCGCGAGCGCTTGCGGCTCAAGCATTATAGCATCCGCACCGAACAGTCCTACCTCGATTGGATTAAACGCTACATCCTGTTTCATGGCAAGCGCCATCCCGCCGCCATGGGCAAGCTGGAGGCGGAGGGCTTTCTCACCCATCTCGCGGTTGACCGAAAGGTCGCCGCTTCCACCCAGAACCAAGCCTTAAGCGCCATTCTCTTCTTGTACAAGGAGGTGCTCGGCCGCGAGCTGGAATGGCTAGACAATGTGCAGCGGGCAAAACGCCCGGCCCGGGTGCCGGTGGTCTTGACCGAGGCCGAGGTACGGGCGCTGCTCGGCCAGCTCCAAGGCCGCCACTTCCTGATGGCAAGCCTCCTCTATGGTGCCGGGCTGCGGCTGATGGAGTGCGTGCGTTTGCGGGTCAAGGACATCGACTTTGGCTACGCCCAGATCACGGTTCGAGATGGCAAGGGAAACAAAGACCGCGTGACCATGCTGCCCGGCGCACTGCGCGAGAAGCTCGAAGAACACCTTGGGCGGGTGCAGCCCTTGCACCAGAAAGATCTAAAAGAAGGTTTCGGCGAGGTGTATCTGCCCTTCGCCTTGGCCCGCAAGTATCCGCGCGCCGGTCGCGAATGGGCGTGGCAATACGTGTTTCCGGCTTCCAAACGTTCCATCGATCCGCGCTCGGGCGTCGAACGGCGTCATCACATCGATGAGCAAAGCCTGCAGCGCGCAGTCAAGACGGCCTCTCGGCAAGCCGGGATCGCCAAGCCCGCAAGCTGCCACACGCTGCGCCATTCTTTCGCTACCCATCTGCTTCAGTCAGGCTATGACATCCGTACCGTACAAGAGCTACTCGGCCACAAGGACGTGACCACGACGATGATCTACACTCATGTGCTCAACCGCGGCGGTAAGGGCGTGCGCAGCCCCCTAGACGTATTATCGCAAGGCGCTTCCGGCTAAAACCGCGCCGTGCGCTTTCGCAGGTGCTGGATCGCTTGCAATTGGGCGGCGGCCTCGACCCATTCCACTAAGGCCTTGGCGCAATCCATCTGGGCGCTGCGCTCGTACAGGCTCGCGCGTCACCGTGAGATGAGGTCTGGAGGAAGCGACGGGAAAGTTGGGCCTCTCCGTATACCTCGCTGTACCTTGGCGAGTCGTTTGCGGCGATCGCACCAGCCGCCAGGGCCGTTACGATGGGCGTGATCGACTTCATAAGCACTCCATCTTTTCTTTCTAGGTGCAGGCCGCCGTTTGTAGGGGCCTGAGCGCGGTATCCGGATCGTGTTCGGCGATATAGGTCATCCCCTGCTCTTCCTTGGCGCGGGTAACGGTAAAGCGCTCGTGCCCCCATTTATCTACGGGCGCGGTGGAACCGCCGTAATAAGCTGAGCCAGCAGGCTGCGATGACAAATGCGGTAGTCCGGGCAAGCACAAAGCAAGGTGAACGAGAGGTCGAAGTCTCGGTGTAGGGAAGCGAAGAATGCGATCAAATGGCGCTGTTCTTTCATTTCACGATAGTAGCGCCCACTGTATACTTTCCAAAAGCGCATGATTTCTTGCTCGTGGCGGGCGGGATCGCCGCGTTTCCACTGCGCCTCTATTGCTTTCAACTGTTCATGGTACCAGTGCACGAGCGGCAAGCTCGGTGCCAGTGCCGGAACCCAGGCGTGGACTCTGGATTTGGGCACACCCCGCGGGTAACGACGCATGACGATAAGACGCATTCCGTCTTCGGCGGCTGGCGCTTCGTAGACGGTTTTCTTGCAATAGATCCCCACGTTACCTCCCAATGCCGACACTGATTTAAACCGAGTACTCGGTCTGTGTCACCAGCGATTGCGTAGCTCGCGCAGTCTTAAAAACACGGTTTTAGCGTCCGGTGTGTCAGGAAGGTCAGGGAACAGTTCTCTCAGTTTAGCGATGACGGTGGCGCTGTGTAAGCGAAAGAACGTATTTACCGTCTTCTCGGTGGCTAAGGTGGAGACGAAAGGAGCATATGGGTTTTGATCCCGCACCCGGGCCAGCAGGGCGGCGGCGGCCGTGTTGTCGGGTTCGCGATCCAGGGTGAAGGACAAGTTTTTTTCGATGTAATCGTGTCCCGGATAGACTCGCGTATGTTCCGGCAGCTTTAACAATTGATCCACAAAGGTCGAATACAAAGCCTCGGGATGCCCGCCGTTATGGCAGTTCCCGGCACCGGCGTTGAACAGCGTATCGCCGCAAAAAAGCGCCGGGGTGGAGGCATGCGCCAACAGGCAAATATGGCTCATGGTGTGGCCAGGGGTATCTAAACACTCCAGCTCCACCGTCTTACCCACGCGGATAATATCCCCTGCCGCCAACCCTCGGTCCAGGCCGGGGATCTTGGACTTTGCCTTGCAATGCGCGAGCAAACGTGCGCCGGTCGCGGCGCGCATCGCGCGATTGCCGCCGGTATGGTCGCCGTGCTCATGGGTGTTGAGGATCTGGGTGATGCTCCACCCTCTTTCCCTTGCTCGATTCAAGCATTTTTCGTGATCCAAGGGGTCAATAGCCAATGCCTCTCCCGTATCCTCGCAAGCGATCAGGTAGTTAAAGTTGCGAAACGCGTTCCCAGTAAAAATCTGCTCGATGATCATGGCAGGTATGCTTAGCGAATTTGACACCTCAGTATAAACTGAACGAAGCCGTAGCCGCGATCCCGGCGCTGTCGGGTCGCTTTGCTGATCAAACTACTCGCACAAGAACAGGGGTTTCTATGCTCACGACTCGCCGCGTTGTCTTAGTCTTGTGTTTTTGCCTCGCCGCCCACTCGGTCTCGAGCCGACCGACGTTTGGTAAACGCGGGCTCGTGGTCAGTGATTCCGATCTGGCCTCACAGGCCGGAGTGCAAACGTTACAAGCCGGTGGGAATGCGGCGGATGCCGCGGTGACCACGGGGTTTGTGCTGGCAGTCACGCGTCCCTATTACGCTAGTTTGGGTGGCGGCGGATTTATGATGGTGCGGTTTAATGACGAGGTCTTGGCACTGGACCATCGGGAGTGGGCGCCGTCACGTGCAACGAGAGACATGTATCTAAAGGCTCCCAAGACCAATGCCTCTACGGTCGGTGCGCTGGCGGTGGCCACGCCGGGCACGGTTCGGGGTCTTTTCGAACTCCACCGGCGCTTTGGCAGGCGCTCCTGGCAAGCCGACATAGAACCGGCCGTGGCCCTCGCGGTGCGGGGTTTTATGGTCAGCGAAGGATTCGCGCGCATGATCGAAGAAAACATTGAGCACTTCTCGGTGGCCGGGAAAAAGTACTTTTCTGATAACGGAAAGCTTTATCGGATCGGTGCTCGCTTCAAGCAACCCCAGTTAGCCAGGGCCTTGATGCTCATTCAAAAGTACGGGGCCGATGGGATTTATGAAGGCGCGATCGCGCGAGACATCATCGACACCATAAGAAAGGGAGGCGGGATCCTGGAACCCGATGATCTCCGTTTTTACCGGGCCCGCTGGACTAGGCCGCTGCACGCGAGGGTCTTCGGCGCCGATGTCTACTCCATGCCCCCGCCCTCGAGCGGCGGGACGTTGCTCATCAGTGAGCTAAAGATGGCGGAGTCGATTAGGCTTAGCCGGTTTGCTCCCTTCGGCAGCCACGAGCTGCATGTGATGGCGGAGATCATGAACCGGGCCTTTTTCGACCGCCAGTATCTGGCCGATCCGGATGATATGCGGATCAAACCCGATGCCATTTTTGCGTCCGAGCGCATCCGCAAATGGGTTGCAACCATCGATATCGAGAGAAAAACGGCTTTTGAGCGCGAAGCACTCGCTATCACCGACGCCGTTGGAGGTCCCGTGCATGAAGGTGGACATACTACGCATTACAGCGTGGTTGACGCAGAAGGGAATGCCGTGGCCGCCACCACCACCCTCAATAGTTCTTGGGGCTCTGGTGTAATCACCGAGAGGTTTGGGATCGCGCTCAATAACGAAATGGATGATTTCACCACCAAACCAGGCCAGCCGAATCAATTTGATCTGACCCAAGGCCCGCTCAATGAGGTCCGTCCCGGAAAAACACCGTTGAGCAGCATGACCCCGACCATCCTCGAGAAGGATGGCAAACTTTTATTAATCTTGGGTGCACCCGGCGGGCCATCCATCATCAACGCCGTCTTTCAGGTCAGCTATCGGGCGCTCAGCGCGCCCCGTTATGATCTTGATGAGCTGGTTCAGGCACCGCGCATCCACCATCAACACAGTCCTGACACCCTGTTCCATGACAGAATGCTCTCGCCGGATATCCGGCAAGCGCTGCGAGAGCGAGGTCATGCGCTCTCGGAGCGACGCGTGGGGCGTGTCTACGCCATCCGCATCACGCCAGAGGGTCTTTTGGAAGGCGCTTTCGATGCCAGAGAGGAAGGGGGAGCCGCCGGCTATTGATTTGTCGGCAAGGGAAGAGGGCCGCGACCAGCAACACCGGAATCGCGATCCAGACTAACTCCGCGTTGAACTCTGCTAGCACACCGAGATCCTCACCATGGTCGCTGGCGGCAGTTGTGTTCCTTTATTCCTGAAGTTCTTAAGCAGCACCAACGCCCAGACGGCGCATACGATATCGGATTTATCCTATCTAGGGCACTTCGATTAATTCGAAGTGCCCTCTAATAATCGGCCCACATGCTCGCGGCCCAAGGCGTCGCCTATTGACAGGTGTCCATTAGTATTAGACCTTTGTGCATCTACGCTTTACGATGTCATCGCAGGCCAAGCTAGGATCATGGCCACAGTTTCTCCAATGGATTTAGCGTATTACGTGAACTTATTGACCCACATGCAATAGCTACTTATTAAATTACTCGTTTTAGGAATGTTGATCTCTGGCAAATACGCAGTGCTGGGCCAGCTAGGCCAGGGGAGCATGGGGGTGGTATACAAGGTCGAGCATATCGCGCTCGGCACCATCTCAGCGCTCAAGGTGCTGAAGACGCATTTACTGGGGAACCCCGAACTCGTGAAACGCTTTTACCGCGAGGCGCGGGTCATGGCCAGACTCAGGCATTCTAACATCGCGCGGGTTGTGGATGTCGATCATGATGATGCGCTTCAGTTCCATTACTTCGTCATGGAATACGTCGAGGGAAAGACTTTGCGCCAGTACCTGGAGGTTCAGGGACCCTTATCTATTCGGGGGGTTCTTGATATCGGGTGCCAGGTCGCACGCGCTTTGGAATACGCCCACAGTTATGACCCGCCCGTGATCCACCGTGACATCAAGCCCACCAATATCATAATCGAGAATGGTTCGCAGCGGGTGGTGGTGACCGATTTCGGTATCGCCAAAGAAATCGCGGAGGAAGTGGATCAGACCGAGATCACTCGGGCCGGGACACTGCTGGGGACACTCAAGTACTGTCCCCCGGAACAGATGCGTAATGAGTTACTAGACGGCAGCGCCGACATCTATGCCTTGGGGATGGTCATGTACGAGGCCTATACCGGAACACATCTTTTTGACCGACTAACTGAGCATCAAATCGTCGCTGAGGTGCTTCATCCTGGGGAATACGAGTTGTCATTCAGGGAACCGACACGTACGGAGTTTGTCGCGCTCGTGCGCCGAACCATCGCGAAGACACCGGCCCGGCGCTACCGACGGATGGCCGATCTGCTAAGCGATCTTGAGGCTTGCCGGATCGCGTTGGATAAAACTACAGCAGGTATGGTCTCCGCTGTGTCGCGCAGCGCGCTGAACACAGATGTTACTCTGCTCGAAGCGCAGCTCCAAGAGTCAGGGGCAGAGCGAGAGCGGCGCCTTTCTGTGCAGTTACAGGCCAAGGCCCGGGACAGCCGAGAGAAAGCGGCCCGTGAAGGCGCGGGACAGCTGGCACCAAAACTGTTCAAGGAAGGTTGCGCGCGCGAACAGATCGGCCTCGAGCATCTGCGCCAACACGAGTTTTCTCTTGCACGGGAAGCCTATGAGGAGGCTGTCCGACTCTTTGGGCAGGCTTGTGAGCAAGCGATCACCGAAGCCCTAATCCAGCGCGCGGAGCAAGCCCGGCAAGATATGGTATCAGCAAAGACGCTGGCGGACCTTTACCAGGCCAAGGATTGGGCAGCGACTACCTACGAGCGTGGATTGAAGCTAGAGAGCCAAGGCGACGAGATGTGGGAACACCAATCCTACACGGAGGTTTGGCAAGTCTATAGTGAAGCGCGAAGTCTATTCGAGGAGGCTCAGCAACTTGCTTACCGCAGCCTGATCGAAGGAGCGAAAGCGGCGCAAATTGACGCTAAAGACGCACGCGGTCGAGCCATCAAGGAGGCGGCTGAGGAACTGGCTCCGCAAGCGTTCTGGCAAGCGGTCGAAAAAGAGGGGGCAGCCGACGAGGCGCTTGAGCAGGAGGATTTCTCTCGAGCAGGTGAGCTCTACCAGGCGGCCAATCAACAATTCGAGCTTGCCAGACAACACGCAAGCAGGGAGCGCCAACTGCGACAAGCAGCGGAAAAGGAGGCGACAGGAGGGAGGCCTAGGCAAGTCCATAAGGCCCGCCATGAAACACAAGCCTTCGAAAAGGCGGCGGTGCCCTATGGAAACGACGGTCATGACCGTTGGGTAGCAAAGCAAAGGGCCGAAGCTGATAAAGAGGCTAAACTCGTTGCCGAGCCGGAGGCTGAGGAAGGAGGAGCCACAGCTGTTGATCGGTTGGCTGAGGCTATGGCGAGTACGCGCCCCGCCGAACAAATGCTCGGTCAACCGCAGTACGGTAACGCCCAGACGGAGTTTGAAAGAAGTATGGGAATGCTGCGGCACATAGAGTTGACCGCGCTCGCCGATCGGCAGCGAGAGCAGGTGAAGCGAGCGAAAGCTCGGGTCCAGACCCTGCAGAAAAATGCCTCGCGCGTTAAGGGGGGACGGCGGTACGAAGCAGAGGTCCAATCGATGGTTTCGCAAGCGGACCGCCTGTTTCAACAAGAGCGCTACCCCGAAGCGCTGGCGAAGTTTGAAGAAGCGGCTAGCTTGCTGAACGCACAATCCAATGTTTTGGGCGTCGTGGGCACAATCCACTTTGGACCGTTCACTCGTAAGATCAGGCGTTACTCCGGGCCCCTGCTGGTTCTGTTCGTTGTGGTTGCGGTAGCTTCGATGATCCGATTTCCCGCTCGCCCGTTGGGCGAAGATTTAGCGCCACCCTCAATAAGTGCCTGGAGCCCTAAGGAGGGGGAGGTGGTGGTTGTTGTACCCGGTCAAACCCAAATATTTGCCGTCGAGGCGAAGGGGAGTCCACAGGCACCTCGGCTGAGGTATGCTTGGTTTGTTAATGACGAAAAGCAGGCAGAGGGACCGAAATGGGTCTATCGGCCGGAAATGTGGGAGACCGGGAGACAACCTAAAGAGGTAAAAGTGGTGGTGAGCGACCGCAATAACCGGGTGGTCGAAAAGCGTTGGCAGATGCAAGTAGTCAGTGCGAGCGATAGGCCAAGGATAGATGGAATCTCGCCGTCTGCCGACTCGCTGGATCTCCTAGCCGGGGAGTCCCAAGAATTTTACGTACGGGCATCGAACCCGGACCCGAGCGATGCTCTCACTTTGGCCTGGTCTTTGGATGGCCGCCGGATGGCCGAGGGTGAGCGGTGGAAGTTTCAAGCGCCCGCAACCGAAGGGTCGCACCGCGTGACGGTGGAGGTAAGAGTTCAGACAGGGTTGGTCGACGAACGGTCCTGGCAAGTGCGCGTGAAGGCTGTTCCATCCTCGTCGGGACAGCTGGCGATTTCGCAAGTAAGCCCGCCGGTTGGATCCGAGCGGGAGTTCATCATCGGTGTCGGGCGGAGACAGATTTTTGCCATTAAAGGCGAGAGCACTGAGGGGCATGCGCTCTCCTACTCCTGGTTTCTCGATGGCAAAAAGCGGGGGGAGGGGATGCAATTCGTCTATCGACCCCGCCCGATGGAAATACAGTTGGGGACCAGGGAGCTCAAAGCGGTGGTTGCCGATGATCAGGGCCGGTCACTGGAAAGAGTCTGGCGGGTGCGCATCCAAGAGTCCGGCGGTGGCCCCGAGATCATAGCGGCTTCGCCCCTTACCACGGAATCGATCACCCTCCCGGTCGGCAGGCTGCAGGGTTTTTCGGTACAGGCTTCGGACCCGGAAAACGGCGATCAGCTAAGCTATGTGTGGTCGCTCGATGGGCATGAAATGGCGCGCGGAACGAGCTGGAGCTGGAACCCGCGGGGAGCCGATGAGGCTGGCATGCATACCGTGGCAGTGACGGTCTTGAATAAAGCGGGCTTGAGCACGCAGCGCCTATGGAACGTTAAGGTGCCGGTTCTCTCAGAGGCTGAGGGTCCCCGCAACCAGCTAGCTTCTCCCGTTCCGAGCAAGCCGCAAGGTATCCAGCAAGGCAATGCCTCGGTTAGAATCGAGAGGGCGATTTCTTCACTGGTGACAGCAAAACCTGGAGATACGGTCGAATTCCAGACCGAGTACTTGCTGACGCTCCCGGCTGGGACTCGGCAGGAGTTCGTGAAGGTAACGTGGGCGCTTGAACGCAACGGAAAGAAGCTGGGTGAGGAAGGCATCAATACGAGAATGGCAAAAGCTGGTGTGCATGGGGCTTCCAATCAGTTAACTCTCCCCAGATATATGAGACCGGGTCGCTACGACGTGGAACATAAAGTTCAAGTGGGTGACAGTTACGACATAGCTCGGTCGCACTTTTCCGTAGCGCCAAACTGATCACGCTGAGGCGGCGCTTGACTTGTTTCGGGTCACGAGGAATATAACAATAACGCGTTTTGACAACTCGTAGTAAAGCAGATAACCTCTTTCTATCAGTAGGTTGCAGTTGAGCGCGATTGGGCTTCGCCGCTTTATTGAGGCCTAACGTGATGGCGCCGCCTCGATTGCTTGGGCGGTTTTCTTATTTTGAACGCCGATGGTCTCGTAAGGCCACGAAGATAGCTCATGCCGATAGTCACTCTTCCTGATGGGAGTAAGCGGAATTTCGAGAACAGTCTCACCGTCGCGGAAGTCGCCCGCTCAATCGGTTCGGGCTTGGCGCAGGCCGCTTTGGCGGGCCGAGTGAACGGCCGGCTCGTCGATACGTCGTGGCTCATCGAACAGAATGCGCAGCTTGCCATCGTGACCGGCAGCGATCCGCAAGGCTTAGAGGTGCTGCGACATAGCTGCGCCCATCTTCTGGCTCAGGCGGTGAAAACGCTTTATCCGAGTGCCCAGGTGACCATCGGGCCGGTGATTGAAGACGGCTTTTATTACGACTTTGCCTACAAGCGTGCGTTCACCCCAGAGGATCTGGAGGCGATAGAAACTAAGATGCACGAGTTGGCCAAACAGGACCTTCCGGTTAGACGCATGCTAATGGCCCGGCAGGAAGCGGTCGCGTTCTTTCGCCGCATGGGAGAGGAATACAAAGCTGAGATCATTCAAGCCATCCCGGAGGGCGAGGAGATATCGCTCTATGCTCAAGGGGATTTCGTAGATCTTTGCCGCGGTCCGCATGTACCGAGGACCGGCAAGCTCAAGGCCTTTAAGCTCACCAAAGTGGCGGGTGCCTACTGGCGAGGTGATTCGAACAACGAAATGCTGCAGCGGATCTACGGAACCGCATGGCCGGACAAAGAAGCGCTTAACGCCTATCTGCACCGCCTAGAAGAGTCCGAACGCCGCGATCACAGAAAGCTGGGAAAACAGCTGGACTTGTTTCACACCCAGCCAGAGGCCCCGGGAATGGTGTTTTGGCATCCCAAGGGTTGGACGGTTTATCAGCTCATTCAAGACTATATTCGATCTCGGATCGGCCGCTGTGGCTACCACGAGGTGCGCACTCCGGAGGTTGTGGATCGCGCCCTATGGGAGCGCTCCGGTCATTGGGATAAGTTCCGCGATGACATGTTCACCACCCACTCGGAGAACAGAGAGTATGCGGTCAAACCCATGAATTGTCCTTGCCATATCCAGATCTTTAATCAGGGGATAAAAAGCTATCGGGATCTTCCTTTGCGCATGGCGGAGTTTGGATCCTGTCACCGTAATGAGCCTTCGGGCACCCTCCACGGTTTAATGCGCTTGCGTCATTTCGTGCAGGATGACGCCCATATCTTTTGCACGGAGGAGCAAGTACAGTCCGAGGTATCCACCTTTATCGATCTGCTGTTCCAAGTCTACGCAGATTTTGGTTTCACCGACATCGTGGTCAAACTTTCGACCAGGCCCGAGAAGCGGGTCGGCAGCGACGCCGTCTGGGATAAAGCGGAGCAGGCGCTTACGCTCGCTTTGGACAATAAGGGTCTGGTGTGGGCACTGCAGCCTGGGGAAGGGGCGTTTTACGGTCCTAAGATCGAATTCTCGCTTAAGGATTGCATCGGCCGAGTTTGGCAATGCGGGACCATCCAAGTGGATTTCGCCATGCCGGAACGTCTCGGCGCAGAATACATCGCCGAGGACGGCAGCCGCAGATCGCCGGTCATGCTGCACCGCGCGATCTTGGGGTCGTTAGAGCGGTTTATCGGGATCTTGATCGAAGAACACGCTGGCGCGTTCCCGGTGTGGCTTGCGCCGGTGCAAGCGGTGGTGCTTTCGATCACCGATCAGCACCGCGAGTACGCCGATAACGTGGCAGAAATCTTAACAAATCAAGGCTTCCGCGTGGTTTCGGACTTGAGAAATGAAAAGATCGGGCTTAAAATTCGGGAGCATACGCTGCAGCGCGTTCCTTATATGCTGGTGGTAGGCGACAGGGAAGTGGGAGAGCAGACACTGGCGGTGCGGGCGCGCAGCGGCGATAATTTGGGAATAATGAGCCTGGGGCAGTTTAGAGAACGGCTTTGCGCCGAGGTACTGCACCATGGGCTCTCTTATAGTTGAGGTATCGATAGATCGCTGCGGAAAAAAAGAACCGTGTAAACAGTCAGATCACGTCCCCGAATGTTCGTTTGATTGGGGAAGACGGCAACCAGATAGGGGTCGTTACACTAGATGAAGCGCAACGCGCCGCGGAAGCGAGCGACTTAGACCTGGTAGAAATCTCCCCCGCCGCCGACCCGCCGGTATGTCGGGTAATGGATTACGGCAAGTTCCTCTACGAGCTGAATAGGAAACGTCAGGCGGCGAAGAAGAAGCAGAAGCAGATCCAGGTAAAAGAGGTCAAAATCCGTCCCGGGACGGAAGAAGGGGATTATCAGATCAAACTGCGCAATCTGATGCGCTTTTTGGAAAATGGAGACAAGGTAAAGGTGACCTTGCGATTTAGGGGGCGCGAGATGGCGCATCAAGAGTTCGGGGTAATGATGCTGCAGCGCATTGAGCAAGATGCGGGAACGCTGGGGGTCATCGAACAACACCCCAGACTGGAAGGCCGGCAGTTAGTAATGTTGGTTTCTCCGAAAAAGAAACCCTGAGCTTGCCGCACACGTCTAACGAAGCCTTGTAGGGTTTAGGTTCTCTTTTCAGTTCTCAATGGCTGGAGGGGGAGGCTTGTTTTTCTTTACGTGCGGCCCTGAAATTGTTTGTGTGATTCGGGCTTTGAGGTAACCAACGTGCCAAAACTGAAGACCAATCGAGGGGCGGCGAAGCGCTTTAAGCGAACAGCATCTGGGCGCATCAAACACCGGCAGTCACACCGAAGTCACATTCTGACCAAGAAGAGCGCAAATAGAAAACGTCACTTGCGATCGAACATCCTAATGGATGTATCGGACGAAAAAGCAGTTAAGCGGATGGTCCCTTACCTTTAGTAGGATATTGAATTTGGAAGTAATTGAGGTAACCCATGCCGAAAGCTAAAAGGGCCGTCACGGCCCATGCCAGGCACAAAAAGATAATCGCCCAAGCCAAAGGTTATCGCGGGCGGCGCAAGAACGTGTTTCGTGTAGCCAATCAAGCGGTCATAAAGGCAGCACAGTACGCGTATCGCGACCGGCGCCAGCGTAAACGCCAATTTCGGGCTCTGTGGATTGCTCGCATAAACGCGGCGGCTCGACAATATGGACTTTCGTACAGCCGATTCATGGCGGGGCTCAAAAAGGCCGCAGTAGCGCTGGACCGTAAAATCCTTGCGGATATCGCGGTTTTCGACCGGGCGGCCTTCGCCGAATTGGCAAGCAAAGCCAAAGGTGCCCTGGATTAGATCCGGTCCCGCTCCGCCCTGCATGCCCTTAGATAGTGGAGCCGCGCCGCAGCGGCGATCCACGCGATGCAAAATCTACAAGAACTGGCCCGACAAGCCCAGGTTGAAATCGAAGCGGCGACAGATTTGGCCGCACTAGAACAACTTCGCATACGGTATCTCGGCAAAAAGGGCATCCTAAGCGCACAACTTAAGCGGCTCGGTGAGTTATCGGCGGCTGAACGCCCTCAAGCGGGCAAGGCCATTAATGACGTCAAGGTCCAAGTCAGTGGCGCGCTCGAACAGCGAAAAACATCGCTTCAGGAGCAGCACCTCGCGAGGCTCCTCGAAGAGCAGCGGATCGATATTTCCTTACCGGGTCGAGGAGA
>Ga0187893_10011631_pt1 | contig 12719 bp, 12 predicted proteins | sample MA1701074metaG_FD_139574 | JGI IMG/M metagenome (GOLD analysis project Ga0187893, IMG submission 139574) | White microbial mat communities from a basaltic lava cave in the Kipuka Kanohina Cave System on the Island of Hawaii, USA - MA170107-4 metaG ...
ACGCGGGCTTTGGAGCACCGCAGGCATCGCCCTCGAATACCTGGGCTCGCACAGCTATCACCTGGACCGCAGCTTCTTCAACAATACGCCGTCTCCCGGACAAGGTGATATCGACGCCCGACGACCAAACCAACTGTTCCGGTCGATCCGGACCATCCAAAACGACCTCATCGCCAACTATGAGGCAATGAGCATCGTGTTTCGGCAGCAAGGGTTCAAGGGGCTGACGCTGCTTTCAAGCTACACCTGGTCGCATACCACCGATGTGAGCACAGACTCTAATGGTGGATCCAACGTAATGAACCCTTACAACTGGCGCCTGGACTACGGCAGTGCCAACTGGGACGTTCGTCATCGCTTCGTCAGCAGTTTTACCTACGAGCTGCCATTCTTCGCCAATGCCTCCCAGAAGGCAGTTAAGAACGTGTTGGGTGGATGGCAGTTGAATGGAATCTCGACGCTGCAGTCAGGCTTCCCGTTATCGGTCACCATTTCGGCTGACAGGGCGAACGTGGGTCAAGGGACTCAGCGAGCCAACATCATTTCTCCAGCAACCGTGAACTGCGGCGGGGATCCGAGAGTGAGCTGCATTCCGATTTCGTCGTTCGGTTTGCCCGATCTCTACACCTATGGCAACACAGGCCGCAACATCTTCAACGGGCCGGGCCTGGTGAACTTCGATCTCTCGTTGTTCAAGAACATTGTTCTTACGGAGCGAGCGAGGCTGCAGTTTCGCACCGAGTTCTTTAACTCGTTTAATCACCCATCGTTTTCAAATCCGAACAGCACGTTCGTGCCTGGGTCCACCAACTTTGGCACCATCACGAGCACTTCGACCAACAATCGACAGATTCAGTTTGGTCTGAAGATCCTGTTCTAGAGCCGGCCGCTGGCGTTTTGACACTCCCTGACCTTGTGGTCGGGGAGTGTTCCGCCCCTTCCGATCAGCCCGCTCGAGATCAAAACGCATCCTTCCGGACTTCAACCAGGCCCCAATCTGTTCCAACTAAAACACGGTCAGCCGCGACGGATTTCTGCGAAGGCAAGCCCTCTCACAATTGCCGCCAATGGCCTTGACGACCGTCGTAAATCCGCCCCGACCTGTGAGGGGGTAACGGAAAGAGGAGCCCTAGGGAATCTCGTCCCAGTCCTGTCCGGCACAAACATTTAAGGGCTTCCCCCAACTCTCCCCGTGTCTTTTGACGACTTGCCCGCATCCGCAGCGGATTTGGAGTCGCTGCGATTCACAGCACGACTTGCCGTCAAATGCCTAATGCTGCTATGATTTCGGGAAAAACGCACAATTCTCTTGGCTGTTAGCGAAAGCGCACGAAAACCCTCCTCGATATATATGACCCCAAACGTGAAGTCGCGGACCGCTTTGATTACTGGTGGTACCGGTTCCGTAGGTAGAGCACTGGTGCAGGCTTTTGCTTTGAACGGTTATCGCGTGAGTTTTCAGTATTGCCGCAACAAAGCTACTGCCAGTCAGCTGAGCAAGCGATTTAATGCCGAGCCAATCCAACTGGACTTTGAGCAAGATTTCAAGCTGCCAAAGTCCGATTTTGATGTAATCGTAAACAACGCAGGAATCAACATTAGCGACAGCCCAACTCACAAGGTGACCGTCGAGAATTGGAATCGGACCTTGCGAGTTAATCTCACTGCGCCGTTTCAAATCGTTCGACAATGCCTGCCCTCGATGATTCGGAAGCGATGGGGACGAATCATAAACGTTTCTTCAATCTATGGACTGCGGGCAGCGGAAGGAAACTTTCCCTATACGGTGTCAAAGCATGGATTATCAGGGTTTACAAAAACCATAGCGAGAGAGTACGCAGTTCACGGGATTACCTGCAATGAGATCTGTCCAGGGCCTATTGACTCGAACATGATGAGAGAAATCGCCAAACGCTCAGCTAAACAAGGTGGTGGAACAGTTAAGGACTACCTAACCGAAGTCTGTGAAGAAATTCCAGCCAACAGAATGCTAAAGCCCTACGAGTTAGCTACATTGGCAGTTTTCTTAGCATCTCCCGAGGCGGGATATTTGACCGGAACATCCATTCCAATGGATGGCGGCATGATTACATAAGTCGTGGACCGGACCGGTTTGCCCACAACATGGTCGTTGAGAAATCCATAGCCCAGAGTTTCGCTGGAGCCGGAAAAATCCGCCGAATGAAGCGTCTGTTTTCGCCCGTTAGCGGAAGAAGCTTGATTGTGCCGGTTGATGACAGTCTGATTTTCGGCCCGGCTGCAGGTTTGGAGCAGGTGCAATTCAAAGTCAAGCAGATCCTGATGGACCCTCCTGATGCCGTGTTGGCGTTTCCCGGGCTGTTTCGAAATCATGCTGAGCTACTTTCGGGCGTTGCCGGGATTGTGAATCTCACCGCAAGTACTAGCCGTTCGGCGCATACACGAAAGGCCCAGGTTGGAGAAGTGCATCAAGCTGCTCAGCTTGGACTCGATGCAGTTGCTGCTCACGTCAATATCAGCAGTAGATACGAATCGGAAATGCTCCAAATCCTTGGATCAGTTTCACGCGAATGCGAATCGTACGGTATGCCATTGCTGGGGATCATGTATCCGCGTTCCGAAACTGAACTGGGTGACAATAATTACGAGGAACTCAAACAGCGAGATCGAAAGCAGTATGCAGAGCTTGTAGCTCACTCTGCCCGTGTCGGAGTAGATCTCGGCGTCGATCTGATAAAAACCAAATACACGGGTGATCCAGAATCTTTTCAGATGGTCGTCAATGCCTGCAAGCCGGTGCCCATCGTGGTTGCGGGTGGTCCGATACTGCCTGTTGATTCGATGCTGCAGATGGCTTTTGAGGTAATCCATGCTGGGGGGGCGGGTATTAGTTTTGGCAGAAACGTATTCGGTAGGGATTTACCTCAACCGATTGTCTCGGCTCTCAAAGCGATTGTGCATGAAGGCGTTACACCTCAGGAAGCACGCAGACATGTCCAGAGCGACGATCTGACTGGCGGAAAAGAACAGCCCTATGAGTGTCAAAACCAAACTGATAAATCCTGATTTCCGGCATGAGAAGCTACGTCGTAGTGTGATGAAGATCCTGAAGAAGACCCAGCTTTGGTCGATGGCGACGGTTGGTCAACAAAACGAAACCCACATTAATACAGCATATTTCTGCTACTCCGAGACACTGGACCTCTACTTTGTTTCAGATCCGTCCACGAAGCACATTCAGAATATTACGAGTTCGCCACGCGTGGCTGTTTGCATCTTCGACTCCCACCAGCCTTGGGATTCTTATCATCGTGGGTTGCAGTTATTCGGAAGGTGCTGGAGTGCGAGCACCGCTGAATCTAAAAAGGCAGTCTCAATCCACAGCGATCGTTTCCCGGCCTACGGGGAATACATCAAGGGACTTAGTCGTGAAGAGCGGGAATCGACTCGCTACCGGTTCTATGTATTTCGTCCCGATCGCATCAAGATCTGTGATGAGAAGGCATTTGGTGAAGAAGTATTTGTCGTAGCAGATGTGGTCAGGAGCTCATAAGGCGGATGAATACATGGGATTTGATGAAACATTGGTATCTCGTCCTTCCACCATCGAGACCGTCCGCCCTGCAGTTGACTCGAATACAATCTCAGCTTTACAAGATTGACCGCAGTCTTCCTATTGCTGTGCTTGGTAGTACACCGGAGTTTCGAGACCTGTTGTTTGAATGTGGATTTCGTAAGATCTATGTTCTCGAGAAAAACATCGGTTTCTATCAAGCCATGTCGGAAGCTCGGATTTACCGCAACGCAGAGAACTTCGTCAACGGAGATTGGCTGGAAACGTTACCCAAACTGAAGGGTATGTTTGCGGCTATTCTTTCTGATCTGACAAGCGGGAATATACCCTACGATCAGAGACGGCTCTTCTATGATGGGATCAGCGAAGCATTAGTGGACGGGGGTATCTTCCTTGACAAGGTGCTAACTCATACCGGTTCCAACCGCTCTGTTGATGGCCTAGTAGACAAATACTCTACCTTGCCGCTGAATCTACTTCACATAAACTTTTTCGCGTCGGAAATGTTGTTTTGCAGCGAACTCATTGAGCTGAAGCAACTCGTAGATACCTCGTTGTTCTACGGAATTCTCGAGAGTCGTATAAGAAACGAACGTGTCAGAGTGTTCGCTGAACGTGCGAAGAGTATCACCCCTCCCGGTTGCACATGGTGGTATGGGCGAAAATGGGCAGAATTGAAGAATGATTATTGTGCGAGCTTGAGACAGGTTCGAGTTGATGAAGACGAAGGATCTAGCCCCTACTATGGCTTTCTGAAGTTCTTTGAATTCTCAAAGAGGCAATGAATGAGAGATACACCTGAGCTCTGGCGGCAAGTCGGTATCCTGCTGCTATCCTTGTTGATACCGATCGTGATTTTGAAGGTGCCGGATTGGACGAGCTTCAATTTCTCGAAATCGGACGAATTCATTCTTGGGATACTCCTCTTCATCGCTTTCTTGCTTATAGACATCTTTTGGCTCGCCAATAAGATTGCTGCTAGAGAGGCACGCGAGGAACAACTCTGGACGTTTCAGGAAGCATGTGACAAAGAGCTACTCTGCGTTCGGGCTTGTTTCGTCCAGATCTTCAGAGAGTCTTATGGAACAAGAGACTTGTTTGTCACTCACTTTGCTAAGGAAGTCCATCAGCTTGTGGAAAACGTTAAGCAAGTTGCAGAGAGACGGGAGTTACGGGTGCAGGCGGAGCATTTTTTGAACGTGGATAACGTCCTCGACGCCTTTCAGGGGGATAGTGAGCGAATCTGGAGGTACACGTGGCCGATTGAAGGTACTCAAAGGCTATTTGACGAGCTTGCTTGGAAACGCTACTTTGAAAAAACGGTTCGAATGGTGGATGCAGGAGAAATCAAAGAGGTTAGATCTGTCTTGGTTCTTAGCGAACCGCAATTGGTTCAATCCCCTCGCGTGAAAAAGCTGCTCGATTTCTTCCATACAAACAGAGGATTTCTGTGTTTTACCGTCAATCGTCAGGACTTTCGGGCCATATGTGCTGACAATGGTATGCCTGCAAACTATATCGACTTTGGAATTTACGGGAGTCGCCTCTTGTTTCTAACCGAACAGTACGACCCAGAAATAATTGGTGTCTTCACCAAAGACTCGACAAGGATCCGGCACTATTGCAATCTTTTTGATTCGATGTGGGGATCGCCAAGTGTTGCCAAAAAAAACCCCTCGAAGTGCGACACAAAGGTGACACTCGAAGAGCTATATGAGTTCGATGAAACTGAACCCGTGGGCGCCGACCAAAACATCTAGAATGCAATCTCAAAGAATCCTCGGTGAACTAGTCACAGTCAAGAGCGCAAGTGGATTTGAGCTGGACGGCATCGTTTATAGAAATGATTCGTTTCGGACGACTGTTCTGCATATACATGGAAGTTTTGGGAACTTCTACCAGGGCCGATTCATCAGGCTCATGGCGAGCGTATACCACGAAGCAGGCATGAATCTTCTCTCAATAAACATGGCCAGTCATGATGGACTTGTGGAAGGGTACGGAGATCGCGATGAATTTCGGTATGCAGGCGGTGCGGTCGCGGACTTCAGCGAGTGTACAACCGATATCGAGGGTGCCCTGACCTTTGCGAACCAGTTCAGTGATCGTGTCATCCTGCAAGGCCATAGTCTTGGTTGCGACAGGATTCTACAGTTTTTGATCAGCCATAGTGCTAATTGCGATTTCATTCTGCTTGCACCTTGCGATAGCTACCAACTACAAGCAAACTGGATTGCGCCCGAAACCGTCGAAGATCAAATCCAGCGCCTTAGGGCAGAAACTCCCCGGGATCCCCAATTCGATTGGCTTCCGACACGGGAATATGGAATCAAGGAAGGCAAGGATTGGACGTACCCAATCCCAATTACCCGAAGGGCCTTTCTTTCGATTGCGGAGGGGCCCCCTTACCGTCTGATAAAAATAAAGGATCCAGCGACGTTTCATCTTGACGGAAGAGCACTAGTTTACATCGGCGGCCACGATGCTCTTCAAGTTTGGCCACACCCGGTCATGTTCAAGTATCTTCGGGAGCGAGTGAGCTACGTTGAAGAAGTCTACCTGCCCGAGGGAGATCACATGCTTGCTGGCTGCGAGATGGAGGTCAGTAAGAGAATCATCGAATGGGTATTCAAAAAGGCCCCAACGATTTGATCAGGGATCTCGCTGCGCGAGCAACTCATCAACGGTTTACGGATATCGATGCAACACTCGAGCGTCAGAACGTTCATAAGAACTCATTTTCGACACTTTAATGCTGCCGCTTTGCGAGACGCAGCCGAAGGCTATAAGGCGCATCTAGAAAAGGGTGGGAGGATGCTTGTCGCGCTTGGTGGAGCGATGAGCACGGCTGAAATCGGGCTTTCACTGGCCGAAATGATCCGACAAGACAAGGTGCACGCCATATCCTGCACGGGTGCGAATCTTGAAGAGGACATCTTCAACCTCGTTGCTCACGACTTGTATGAGGCTGTGCCAGACTATCGTTGTTTGACTCCCCAAGACGATCACGACCTGTTTGTGCGGAAACTGAACCGGGTTACAGACACTTGTATTCCTGATACTGCGATCTGGGATCGCTTGGAGCGGCCCTTCATGGATCTGTGGCGAGAAGCAGACAGAACGGGTGAGCGGCTTTTCCCGTATGAATTCGCTTTCAAGATTCTGAGGAGTGGTTGTATCAGGCAGCACTACCAAATTGACCCAAGTGAGAGTTGGTTGCTGGCTGCTATGGAACGGAAACTGCCTGTGTTTGTACCTGCCTGGGAAGATTCATCTTTGGGAAACATGTACGCTGGGGCATGCCTGCGTGGGGACATCAAAAACGTAAGATCGGGGACTCAACAACCAGTTACGGCTCGTATTCAGGGGCTGCGCCAAGCGAAAAGATCTCCTGGGGCAAGTTGGATGCTACCACGCCTAGCCATATTATCGAATCTGACGCCACGATCGTCGTTCCTTTGATCTTCGCATATGTCCTTGATTGGTAGCTGAGGGCTAAGACCAGACCCACCTCACAATCTCATCGCTGACTTCCCGCTCGCAGCCCCAGAGGCTATGGTCGCCGTCAGGGAATAGAGAAATCCTAGTAAGCTCGTGCACACGCTCCTCAAAGTATCTGAACATGACCTGAGCTGGCGCTGTTTGGAGAGTGTCGTCACCGCCTATGTAAATTAGGACTCTCTGATTGATGCGGAAATCCGCTGGGTGATCAATTCTGATCAAGCGGAATGCCGGCCCCTCCATCACCCGAAGCAAGCTTTTTCTGGTGATTGGAATTAGATAGTCCCAGTCTCCTTGACGAATCCCGTACTCACCCATTGGCAACCAATCCAGTGCGCCTTCGATACTCAGTCTCCCTTTCAATCTTTCTATTTGCTGCTCTATGGTTTCAGGAGCAATCCAGTTTGCTTGCAGCTGATAACTATCGCAGGGAGACAGGAGAATGATGTCGTGCTTACTCCTGGTGGCTAAGATAAAATGCAGCACCCTATCGCATCCCATGCTGTGCCCTTGCAGAATTATGCGGTCGCTAAATTGCCTTACAAAATCAATCGCTCCTTGGATATCAAAGATGCACTCATCGAAGTCCATTACAGCTCCACCAACATATTCAAAGTCCCACTCGTGACGATATCCTTCTGCCAGGGCGTCATGTCCTGCCAAATTGAACGACAAGAAGTTTATCCTAGCGCTCATATATGCCTTTGCCATGATGCGCAGAAATTCGTTTTGATAGAAATTCCCAAAGCTACCGTGCACGTGAATGATTGTCGTCCTATGTGAATCGTTCTGATAGAGAATGCCGTCGTGATGGAGTTGTTTCGAGTTTTTGAAGCTTACCAGTTCCCCTAGAACGTTGTGCCTTTCCATTCTTCGACCTTTCCCGAGATCCGTCGCTCGTCATCTCAGATGCGTCGGGTCTTCGGACAGATCTTCCCATCTGGCTCTCAGTTTGTGGGCCGTTTAGTGTTGGCGAGTTATGTGGATCATATTTCCAGCGAATACTGTCGCTTCAATAATCGAGCAGTGACCGTCGCTCGATAGATACGAGTCAGAGTCGGTACGAGTCGGCCCTTAATTTGTCATTTAGATATTAACCTTGCTCGCTGCGACGAAAAAACTCGACCCTGCTTGGATCAGGCCCTTTCAGAACGCTGGTCTGGACCAAGTACACCTGCCACGCGCCGCTGGGCCACGCGGTTCGATTTGGCCAACCGAGATACTTCTGAATTCGCTGCATCCTTTTGCTCATGCCAAGGCTAAGCGAGAGCTGCCACTCCTTTAGATCAAAACGCATCTTTCCGGATTTCAACCAGGCCCCTATCCGTTCCGACCAAAACACGGTCGGATGTAAAAGCAAAGGCTGTGACGTTCTGCGAGGGCAGCCCTTCCTGTACCACCTGCCAACGACCTTGACTGCCATCGTAAATCTGAATACCTCGATCGAGAGTACCAGTGTAGAGACGCCCGCCATCGACTGCCATCGCGTTGGGGTTTACTTCGAACCGGCCTATCGACTCGCCGTAGTCGGTCCACTGCCCATCGCCTTCCACACTTTGAATGCCACCACCATAGGTCCCAACAAACAGCTTGGGTCCAAGCACCGCAAGAGCGTTGACCCAGTTGGCCGCTAACCCAGAATTAGCCGTGTTCCACGAGAACGCAATCCGACCTTCCTCCAGAACACTAATGCCTCCCAGCGTTCCCAGATAGACACGCTTCCCCAGGATTCCGGCGCAATAAACGTGGTTACTGGCGAGGCCGTGCAACGCAAATAGATTCTGGGTCGGCCGATTGCCTTCAAAGAGACTGACTCCTTCGGCGGTTCCTGCGAGCCAGCGTTCGGTCGTCCCTCCAAGGCTGTGCGCCATCGAGACGGCCCTGTGGATGAGCCCCTGCTTCTCTGTGATGAAGTGCTGAAGTCGCGTTCCGAAGTAGATCGCCAAGCCGTTCGCCGTTGAGACAACCATCCGACCATCTCGAAGCGTCAGCATGTGATTGACACAGAAGATGCGGTCGTCTTCATGGTGAAGCAACCGACTCCCCTGCGAATTGAACACATCGAGTCCGCGATCGAAATAGCCCACCCAAAGATTGCCGTCTTGGTCAAACGCCAAAGCTGAGATGTTTGTGTCTGAAAGTTGAAACGGCTCTGCCGCTCTTACCGAGGAATGGCGTCCGTCCGACGAATCAATGCCGAACCGCTTCCACGAACCGCGTTCCAGCGAATCCGTCGCGTAGATCCCACGGTCAGCCAGCGCGAGCCACCCATCAGAAACTGGCAGCAAACCGTTGATGCTAGATGGAGTGTCACCAGGCGGACTGAACGACCGGCGGGCAGTCTCAGCTGAACCAGAACGAGCCGATTCCAACCGAAGATTTGTGCGGGGATTCAGCAGCACGAGTCCTTCATCGGTGGCAGCTACAGGCTTCGCGGCTATCGTTAGCGATCGAATTGCCAAGCCCTCCGCAAAGTGTTGCGAAACCCGGCCATTTTGAATCTCCGTCACGCCGAGAGGTGTTCCCACGTAGACGGCTTCATGATTGCCAGCCACGGCAGTGACCTGATCGTCGAGCAAGCGGCCGCTATCGCCCGAGGCCTTCGTAAACTGAGAAAGAATCCCCTGTCGGTACACCCACGCGCCATCGGTAAAGGTCCCGACTACCGCCTGTCGATGGTCCCCTTGCAGAGCGGTGATGAACCGGGACTTAATCCGTGGTGCAAACTCAACGGCCCTGTTTCTTTGAAAAACCAGCAGCCCGCGCTGCTTGGTTCCAATCCAGAGCTCTCCCGAAGGCAGGGCAAGCAACGACGTAACCTCAAAGTCGCTGGCCTTCTCAGCGTAGAAGTACTCAAACTGGCTGCCAGTGAATCTCAACAAGCCTTGGGGACCCACACCGATCCAAAGGGCGTCCAGAGCACTGGCTATCGCCGTCAGATGGTTGCTGGGAAGACCGTCGAGAGCCGAGTAGCGCCGTACTTCCCGGCCACTTTGGTCAAACTGCAGAAGTCCTTGATTGGAGACGACGAAGAGATGATCCTGATAAAAGACCCCTGCCCTCGCTGAGAGCGTCGCGGGGAGCAGGGAGAAGCCGGACCTAGCCTGAGGAATGATCACCCGTGATTTCAGATAGACCGAATGCTGATCGATGACTTCCTGGTGGGACGATGTGAGCGTTCGGTCAACGCTGCGTTTGAAACGGAACAACGCGAGTGCGGTGCCAAAGAGAAGCAATAGGCCGATAGAGAGTGCTACCAGTCGAGGTCGGCCATGCATCAACACTCGGTTCTCCGTTAGGAACGAAACGGCGAGGTCGTGTGGCTGTTACAGCATGCCCAGTTGGAGTTTTGCAGTTTCCGACATCATGGCTGGTGACCAGGTTGGATCCCAGACCAGATCAACTTTGACATCAGTGACGCCTGCGACCCGGCGAGTCTTGTCCTCGACCTCTCCAGGCAAGGTGCCTGCGGCGGGACAAGCCGGTGAGGTCAGAGTCATGCGGATATTGACTGCGTTAGCGGGATCGATATCCACCGAGTAAATCAAACCGATCTCGTAGATGTTGACAGGAATCTCCGGGTCGTAGATCGAACGCAGCACATCAACAATTTTTTCGCGCAGTGCATCGGTGTCTTGGGTTTGAGGAACTGCCTCCGCTTGATTTTGCATCGCAGGGCTTTCGCTAGGTTTAACGCTGGATTCCATGGGTGTATCCCCCCAAAAAGGGTCTCTCACAAAAGAGACAAAGATGAAACAGAAAGCGTTGAATCGAGTCGCAGTTGGTTGCGTAGGCGCTTGCGCTAGAGCATCTACCGCTATTCTGTCGATGCCGGCTCGGTTTGGTGTTTCAATGCGGCATTCAGAGTATGCCAGGCCAGCGTGGCACACTTCACCCGAACTGGAAACTCCTTAACCCCGGAAAAGACCACCAGTTTTCCGAGTTCGTCGCTGGCTTCCAACTCAACGCTCTGTGGTCCAGTCAGCATGTGATGAAACTTGTCAAAAAGTGCTTCCACTTCCGCCCGTGTCTTACCTTTGATGCTTTCGGTCATCATCGAAGCCGAGGCCGTCGAGATTGCACATCCCGAGCCCTGAAAGCGAACGTCCCTTACAACGCCGTTATCCACATCTAAAAAGACTGTTAGCTTGTCACCGCAGAGCGGATTGTGGCCATCTGCCCTGCAGTTCGCATTCTCCATCTGGCCGAAATTTCGCGGGCGCTTCGTGTGATCAAGGATCAGGTCCTGGTAGAGGTCACGCAGATCTGACATCAGCCGAAAACCTCCATCACAGCACGGATTCCGTTTACCAGGGCATCGACCTCTTCCTTCGTATTGTAAAACGCAAACGACGCCCGGGCCGTCGCCGGGACTTTGAAACGATCCATCACCGGTTGTGCGCAGTGGTGGCCTGCCCGAATGGCAATCCCTTGTTGATCGAGGATCGTTCCGATGTCATGAGGATGGACGCCCTCCAGCGTAAAAGACAAAACACTGGCTTTCTCTTTGGCACTCCCGAGGATGCGTACTCCGGCAATCTTCGAAACCTCGCGCGTCGCGTAGGCCAATAGCTCATCTTCGTAGGCGCTGATGGCAGCGAGGCCGATCGCCTGCACATAGTCGATGGCAGCACCAAGCCCTATGACTCCCGCAATGTCGGGTGTTCCAGCCTCAAACTTATGCGGAATCTTGTTGTAGGTAGTCTTCTCGAACGTTACAGAAGCGATCATGTCTCCACCACCTTGAAAGGGAGACATGGTTTCCAGCAGACTTGCCTTGCCATACAAAACCCCGATACCCGTTGGGCCGTAAAGTTTGTGGCCTGAAAACGTGTAGAAGTCAGAATCCAGGGCCTGCACATCAACGGGGAAATGGGGAATTGCCTGGGCTCCGTCAACGAGAACCGGGATCTGCTGTCGATGGGCAACCGCGATCATTCGTTGAACCGGGTTGATTGTCCCGAGGGCGTTGGACACATGCGTGACCGCAACCAGCCGGGTCTTCGAATTCAGTAATTTCTCGTACTCTTCGAAAATCACTTCGCCGTCATCGTTGATGGGAATGACGCGCAATCGAGCATTCTTCTCCTCACAGAGCATCTGCCAAGGCACGATGTTGGAGTGGTGCTCCATGCCAGAAATCACGATCTCGTCCCCAGCATGGAGACGGGGACGGAGGTAGCCAAATGCCACCAGATTGTTTCCTTCGGTGGTCCCGCGAACAAAAATGATCTCACGGTCTTCCGCAGCGTGAATAAACCGCTGCACTTTGGTACGCACGGCTTCATACGACTGAGTCGATCTCTGACTCAAGGCATGCACTCCACGATGAATGTTGGAGTAGTCCTCGGAGTAGAAACGGCTGATCGCTTCAATCACCTGGCGTGGTTTCTGCGATGTTGCTGCATTGTCGAGATAGACCAGCGGCCGACCGTTGACGTGCTGCTTGAGAATCGGGAAGTCATCTCGGATTCTGGCAACGTCCAAAGATGTTTTCGGTCGCCGGGTTTCTGGTGAAAGTACTTCAGAGAGGCCTTTCATGGGTTTCCTTAACGCTCTTCCTGGCCCTCGGCCAACCGGGCAAAGAGGCTCGCTTCCAGCGCCACCCGCAGGGGCTCGATTTTCAGGCGATGAATGAAATCGCCGGCAAACGCATAGGTCAGCA
>Ga0187893_10011632_pt1 | contig 12719 bp, 6 predicted proteins | sample MA1701074metaG_FD_139574 | JGI IMG/M metagenome (GOLD analysis project Ga0187893, IMG submission 139574) | White microbial mat communities from a basaltic lava cave in the Kipuka Kanohina Cave System on the Island of Hawaii, USA - MA170107-4 metaG ...
ATCGCCGACCCGGCGCTCACCATCGACGAGCTGATGACCCATATCCCGGCGCCGGACTTCCCGACCGCCGGCTTCCTACACGGCCGGGCCGCGATTCGCGAGGCCTATCACACCGGGCGCGGCGTGCTGCAGATGCGCGCGCGCACCGAGATCGAGGACGGCGGCGACCGCGGCAAGACCAAGATCATCGTCCGCGAGCTGCCCTATCAGGTGAACAAGGCGCGGCTGATCGAGCGCATCGCCGAGATGGTGAACGAAAAGCGGCTCGAGGGCATCGCCGATCTGCGCGACGAGTCCGACCGCGACGGCATGCGCGTGGTGATCGAGCTCAAGCGCGACGCGGTGACCGAGATCGTCCAGAATCAACTGTTCAAGCTGACGCAGCTGCAGGAGTCGTTCGGCGTGAACATGCTCGCCATCGTCGGCGGGCGCCCGAAATTGCTCAACCTGAAGGACGCGCTCCAGGTATTCATCGACCACCGCAAGGAAGTCGTCACGCGGCGCACGGTCTACGAGCTGCGCAAAGCGCAGGAGCGCTTGCACATCCTGGAAGGCCTCAAGATCGCGATCGAACACCTCGACGCCGTCATCGCCTTGATCCGCGCCGCGTCCGATCCGGTGACGGCGCGCACCGGCCTGATGAATCAATTCGGGCTGAGCGAGGTCCAGGCGCAGGCGATCCTCGACATGCGCCTGCAGCGCCTCACCAACATGGAGCGTGACAAGATCCTCGAAGAGCACGCCGAGGTGCTGGCGCAGATCGCGCGCTTCCAGGCAATCCTCGCCGACGAACGCGAGGTGGCCACGCTGATCGTCGAGGAGCTGCGCACCGTCCGCGCGCAGTATGCCGACGCGCGCCGCACCCAGATCGTCGACTACGACACCGACCTCAGCATCGAAGATCTCATCGCCGAGGAGGACATGGTGGTCACCGTGTCCCACGAGGGCTACGTCAAGCGGAACCCGGTGGCGGAATACCGGGCCCAGCGGCGGGGCGGGCGCGGGCGCATCGGGGCCACGACCAAGGAAGAGGACTTCATCGAGCATCTCTTCGTCGCCTCGACCCACGCCTACATCCTGGTCTTCACCACCATCGGCAAGCTCTACTGGATCAAGGTGCACGAGCTCCCGCAGGCCAGCCGCGCGGCGCGCGGCAAGCCGATCGTCAACCTGCTCAGCCTGGGGAGCGAGGAGAAGGTGTCGGCATTTCTCACCGTGCGCGAGTTCCAGCCCGGCTGCCACGTGCTGTTCGCCACCAAGCAGGGCATGGTGAAGAAGACCTCGCTCGACGAGTACGCCAACCCGCGGCCGTCGGGCATCATCGCGATCAAGCTCAACGCGGGCGACGAGGTCATCGGCGTGCGCCTGACCGACGGCGAGCGCGAGGTCATCCTCTCGACCGCCGAGGGTCAGGCCATTCGCTTCCGCGAGTCGGACGTCCGGCCGATGGGCCGGAACACGGCCGGCGTCCGCGGCATCCAGCTCGAGAGCGCCGATGCGGTGGTGGCGGTCGACGTGGTCGCGCCCGAGGCGACGCTGCTCGCGGTGGCCGACCGCGGCTACGGCAAGCGCACCGCGGTCGACGAGTACCGCCTGACCGGCCGCGGCGGCAAGGGCATCATCACGATGAACGTGACCGAACGCGTCGGGCGCGTCGTCGGCGTGCGCATGGTGCGCGACGACGACCACCTGATGCTGATCACCGACGGCGGCAAAGTGATCCGCATGTCGGTGCGCGACATCTCGGTGATCGGCCGCAACACGCAGGGCGTGCGCCTGATCGATCTGGCCGAAGGCGAACAGGTCGTCGGCGTCGCCTGCGTCGCGGAAAAGGAAGGCGACGAGGGCAAAGAGACCGAGCCGCCCGATCCCCAGGCCGCGTGAGCCGCCGCGCCGGCTCGCTGTGGCGCCGAGGGAACGCTCGTTGCGCGGAGCGACGAGGATGCCGTTGCCCATACGATCCCGACGTCCCCGAGCTTGATGTGGAGCGTGCCGTCAACGACAGGGCCCGGCCCGGGCTCGATGCGGCGCTAGCCCTGCTGATCTTCGCCGTCTGCGCTGGCCGCCTCGCGGCGTTCCCACTGCAGCCCGGACACGCTGACGAGGCGCACTATCTGCACGAAGCCAAGCGGGTGCTGCAGGGCGAGCGGTTGTACCGCGATGTCTTCGAGCTGACGACGCCGGGCTGGGTCTACTTGATGGCCCTGCTGTTCGAGGTCTTCGGCGTCACCCTGCGCACTGCGCGAATGGCGGCGGCGGTCATCCACGGCGCAACGGCCGCGCTGCTCTTCATCGTGTGCCGTCGGCTCGACGTGCGCCGCGGGTTCGCGCTCGCCGCGGCCGCAACGTACCTCTGGGTCTGCCCGCAGATGTTTCCCGTGGCGAGCCAGCATTGGCTGGCGACGCTGCTGGGAGTGCTCGTGCTCGCATTGTGCCTGCGGCCGCTGCGGCCGTGGCTCGGCGGCGCGCTCGGATTCGTGGCGGGCCTGATGATCGCGGTCCACCAGGCGCGCGGCCTGGCGATGGCGGCTGGGGTGGCGGCATTTCTCACCGTCGACTCGCTCGTGCTGCAACGTGACCACCGGTCGCAGCCGCTTGCGGTCGGGATCGCGTTCGCCGCCGGGCTGCTTCTGGCGACCGTGCCGATGCTCGGCGCGGCGACGGTCAGCGCGGGTTTCGAGCCGGTCTGGTACGCCCTCGTCATGCATCCGATGCAGAGCTATGCCTCGACGTTCGTGACCTCATGGGGACGGGGCGGCAGCACCGTGTTCAGCGTTCGGGGGCTGGTGACGTACGTTCCGCTCGCGCTCCTCTGCGTCATTCCGCGCGTGCTCTACGGCAGGCACTCGGGCGCCGACCCGCGCAGCGTGCGCGCCGGCGCGGCGGTGCTCCTGCTTGGAGGGGCATCGGTCGCCTCGGTGTGGTACTACCCTGACGCCATCCATTTGGCCTTCATCGCACCGCTGTTCTTCGCAGCCGCCGCCGACGGGCTCGAGCGGGCGGTGCGGCGACTTGCGGGTCCCGTCCAGAACGGTGTGGCGTGGGCGATCGCCGTGGCGATCGTGGTGCCGATTGGTGTCGGGATGACACGGGAGCTGGCGGCGCGGTCATCGCGGCGGTTGACGACCGTGTACCGAAGCGCATTCGGCCCGGTCGAAGTGTTTCCGAGCCACGCGGCCATGCTCGATGATCTCTCGCGCCTGCTCGACGCGGTGCCATCGCGCACGCTCTACTGTCACGGGTACTCCGCGTACACGTATCTCCTCGTCGACGGCCGCAATCCCACCCGTTTCGAGTTCGTCAGAGCGGGCTACACTACCGCGGCCCAGGTCGAGGAGATCGTGGCGGTGTTGCGGACCCAGGACGTGCCCTACGTCTGGATCAACCCGCGGGACGCGGAGGCGCGCGACCCGATCACCATCTTCATCCGCGATCACTATGAGCGCGTGGAGGATGCGGCGCTGCAGCGCTGGGGCCTCTGGCAGCGCCGCGCGCCCGGGGCCGCCGGTAGACACAGTTCAGCGGCGCGCTTAGGCTGAGCGTTCCACGCGAGGCGAAGCCCAGAGGCAGATGGTACGCCGCCCGGTCCACGACTGGGCCCGGGACGGGCTCGACGCCGCGCTGGCGCTGCTGATCTTTGCCGCCTGCGCCGGCTACCTCGCCGCGTTCCCGCTCTTCCTCGGGCACGTCGACGAGGCGCACTACCTGCATGAGGCGAAGCGCGTCCTGGCGGGCGAGCGGCTCTACCGCGATATCTTCGAGCTCGCCACCCCGGGATGGGTCTACCTGATGGCCGGGCTGTTTCGGCTCTTCGGGGCCACCCTGTCCACCGCGCGCCTGGCGGCGGCGGTGATTCATGCGGGCACGGCGACGGTGCTCTTCCTGGTGTGCCGCCGGCTCGGCGTGCGCCGCGGCCTCGCGGTCGCCTGCGCAGCCACCTACCTGTTCCTCTGCCCGCCGATGTTCCCGGTGGCGAGCCAGCACTGGTTGGTCACCTTGTTGGGGGTGGTCCTGCTGTGGCTCTGCCAGCGGCCACTCGCGATCTCGACCTGTGTGCTTCTGGGACTCGTGGACGGCCTCGCCATCGCCATGCACCAAACGCGCGGGCTCGCGATGGGCGTCGGGGTGGCGTGCTTTCTCGTCGCCGACACCTTCCTGCGGCGGAGCAACCGCCAACCGGCGCCATCCGCGCGGCTGCTCGCGTTGGCCGCGGGCGTGCTCATCGTGATGGTGCCCCTGCTGGGCTTCGTCGTGGCCACGAGCGGGCTCGAACCGGTCTGGCAGGCGCTGGTCGTGTACCCGACGCAGGGGTACACGGTGGGCCTCACGGGCCGCTGGGGATGGAGCGGCAGTCCGACGTTGAGCTTGAAAGGGCTGCTGAAGTTCCTGCCGCTCGCCCTGCTCTGTGCCGTTCCGCGGGCGGCGGGGTGGTGGCGACCCGAAGCCGACCGCGATGACGTGCGCGCCGGGGTCTTGCTGATCGTTCTGGGGGCGGCGTTCATCGCATCGATCTGGTACTTCGCTGACTACATCCACATCGCCTTCATTGCGCCGCTCTTCCTCGTGGCGATGGCCGACGGGGTGGAGCGGGCGTTGCGCGCGCTCCCGGCCCACACGCAGATGGGCCTGGGCTGGGTGGTGACGGTGGCGATCCTGGCGCCGCTCGGCGTCGTGCTGTCGAACACACTGGCCGATGAACGGGCGGATCGAAAGAACACCTGGTCGTATCTCAGCGCCTTTGGGCCGGTCGAAATATTTCCGAGCCAGTTCGACCCACTCGACAAGCTGTCCGTTCTCCTCAGTCGCACGCCGTCGCGAACGCTCTACTGTCACCCCCATTCCGGTTACACGTATCTCCTGCTCGGCGCGCGCAACCCGACCCGCTTCGAGTTCATCCGGCCGGGGTTGCCGAACGCGGCGGCGAATCTGCCCGACGGCTCCAGACATTCGCCGGCGCAGGTCAACGAGGTCATCGACGTGCTGCGCACGCGAGAGGTTCCGTACGTGCAGATGCATCCGCAATACATGAAAGCGATCGATCCGATCGCGGCCTTCATCCGCGAGCACTACGAGCTGGTCCCCGACGACACGTTGCGACAGTGGGGCGTCTGGCGGCGCCGCCCAACCCGGCCGCCGGCGACGATGGACTCCCCCACGGCGCGCGAGTAAGGGGAGCCATCTCACCTGTGATGACCGCTGCACGGTCGACCGGCCGCTGGCTCGACCCGGTACTGGCGGGGCTGGTCTTCGCTATCAGCGCCGGCTGCCTGGGCGCGCGCCCGCTCTATCTCGGGAATCTCGATGAGGCGCACTACCTGCACGAAGCCAAGCGGCTCCTTGGCGGCGACCGGCTGTATCGCGACATCTTCGAGCTGACGACGCCGGGATGGGTCTATCTCATGGCGCTGCTGTTCGAGATTTTCGGCGCCACGCTGCGCACTGCACGCATGGCGGCGGCGGTGATTCAGGCCAGTACGGCCACCTTGGTGTTCGTCGTGTGCCGCCAGCTCGCCGTGCGTCGTGGGCTGGCGCTCGCCTGTGCGGCCACCTACCTCTTCGTCTGCGCTTCAATATGGCGGGTCGCCAGCCAACACTGGCTGGCCTGCTTGCTGGGGGTGGTGGTCCTGCTCCTCTGCCTGCTCCCGCCCCGCGCTTGGTCGGCCTTTTCGCTGGGATTGGTGGTTGGTCTCGCCATCGCGGTACATCAGGCGCGCGGCATCGCGATGGCGTTGGGAGTCGCATGCTTCCTCATCGTCGACGCGCCGTTGCGGCGGCGTGGCGACCGCCCCTCGCTGACTACTCTGGGGACGGCGTTTGTGGCCGGAGTGCTGATCGTGACCGTGTCAGTGCTCGGTGCCGCCGTGGCCAGCGCCGGCCTCGAGCCCGTCTGGTATGCACTCGTCGTGCACCCCATGCGCAACTACGCAGTGGTGTTCCAGGCGCCGTGGGGATGGAGCGGGACGGCGCCGGCGCTCAGCGTGGCGGGCGTGTTGAAGTACATGCCGCTCGCGCTGCTCTGCGCCGTTCCGCGCGTGGTCGGGTGGGGGCGACCTGGCCGCGACCCAGCGCGCGTGCGCGCCGGCACGGCGCTGATCATCCTCGGGGTGTCGTTGATCTTCTCCGTCTGGTACTTCCCGGACTTCATCCACCTCGCCTTCATCGCACCGCTCTTCCTGGTGGCGCTGGCCGACGGGGTCGAACGCGCGTTGCACCTGCTGCCGGAGCGCGTCCAGCTCGGCGCCGGCTGGGTGGTGTCCGCGGCGATCCTGGCCCCGGTGGGCGTGTCGCTGGCCAGCGAGCTCGGGGTGGAGGCGCGGCGCATGACGACGGTCCATGACACGGCCTTCGGTCCGATCGCGATCTCTCCGGCCGCGGCGGCCCAGATAGAGAAGCTGGCGGCATTCCTGAACGCGGTGCCAGCGCGGACGCTCTACTGCCACCCGTTTTCCGGCTACACGTATCTCCTGCTCGACGCTCGCAACCCGACGCGCTTCGAGTTCGTGCGGCCGGGGGCATACAACACCCCGGCGCAAGTCGGGGAGGTCATCCGCGTCCTGCGCACGCAGCAGGTGCCGTACGTGCAGATGAACCCCGCATACGCCGACCCGCGCGACCCGATCAACGCCTTCATCCGTGAACGGTACGAGCTGGCGCCGGATGCCTGGCTGCGCGGGTCGGGCATCTGGCGACGCCGCCCCGACCCGCCCGACGCGCCGATGCCTGGCGAATAGCGCTCCGCATGTAGACACCCGCGGCGGCGCCGACTAGGCTGCAGACGCACTCATCGGGGAATCGCATGACGTCGTGTCCAGAATGCGGCAACCCACAGGGCGAAGACGTGGTTCGGGTTCGCCGCGTGCTCACGGTCGCCCTGTATGCCGCCGGGTTCGTGCTCGCGTACGCGCTCGGCGGCCAGTTGCTGCACGACCTGGTCGAGGGCAACGATCGCACGCGCTTGCCGCTGTGGAAGCTCGCGGTGCCGGCCGCGGTGTTGGTGCTCGGCGTGGTCGCCAGCTTCCTCCGCCTGCGCCGGCAGGTCTGCGAGCGCTGCCGCGCCGGAGCGCTGCTCGAGCCGCTGGCCTCGGCGAAGAGCGCCGCGATTCTCTCCGGCCAGGGAGCCGGGCGGCGGCGCGCGCTGCGCGCGCTCGGGGCGGGCGGCGCCACGGTGGCGGCGGCCGCCGGCGGCCTTGGCCTGGCGGTGTTCCGCAACCGCGGCTGGCTGCCGGTCGCCGGGGACTTCTTCGCCACCGAGGTGGAGAATACGGCGCCGCACGCGCGGCCGGAGTGGGACACAGCGTACATCAGGAACTACCGCCGCCTCGGCCGCACCAACGAATTCGTCTCCGACATCTCCCTCGGCGCCGGCCAGATCAACGACAAGGCCGTTGCCGTCGCCGCGCTCGAGCGCGGCGTGAATTACTTCGACACCTCGCCCGATTACTCGCACACGAGCTCCGAGCAGATTCTCGGCGAAGTGATGAAGGGCCGACGCGACAAGCTCTTCGTCGCCACCAAGTTCTGCGTCGCCGACGGTCACCTGCTCAACGACACGCCGGTGCCGCAGATCATGGAGGCGGTGAACGGCAGCCTGCGCCGCCTGCAGACCGATCACGTCGACCTCATCCACATCCACTCGTGCGACCGCGTCGAGCGCCTGCTGGCCCCGAACATCCACGAGGCCTTCGATCGCCTGAAGGAGCAGGGCAAGGTGCGCTTCCTCGGCGTCAGTACCCACACGCCGAACCTCGAGGAGGTCGCCAACGCGGCGATCGATTCCGGCCGCTTCGACGTGATGATGCTCGCCTACCATTTCGGCATGTGGCCGAGCTTCGGCCACATCCTGGAGAAGGCGAAGCAGCACGACGTCGGCGTGGTGGCAATGAAGACGCTCAAGGGCGCCAAGCACACCAACCTCGCCGACTTCCAGGACGAGGCGGGCGTGTACTCGCAGGCGGCGTTCCGCTGGGTGCTGTCGAACCCCAACGTGTCGTGCTTGGTCGTGTCGTTCTACAAGCCCCAGCACGTCCTCGAGTACGTCCACGCCTCCGGCACTCAGCCGACCGCGGCGGACGTGGCGTTGCTCGAGCGCTACGATCAGCTCACGCGCGGCGACTATTGCCAGCCGCATTGCGGGCTCTGCCTGGATTCCTGTCCCGAACAGCTCGCCATCAACGACGTGCTGCGCCACCGCATGTACTTCCGCGATTACGGCTGGGAGAAGGAAGCGATGCGCCTGTACGCGCGCCTCGATCGCACCGCCGCGCGCTGCGTGACCTGCCCGGCTCCGTGCACCGGCAGCTGCCCGATCGGCGTGCCGATCCGCGAGAAAATGCTCGACGCCCACCGCCTGCTGACCATGCGCGCATAACGGTGGGCCAACGCCGTGGGGACAGGCCTCCGTGCCTGTCCGGCGTGCTGAGCACGCCGCGCGCGTCCATGCGCATAACCGGTGGCGCCCTTCCGCGCGCCGGCAGCCGCGGAGGGCTGCCACCACGGGCGTCTACGGAGCACCGGCTGGATTTCAGGGCGCCGCGTTGATGCGGTCGATGAGCATGCGCAGGCGGCCGAAGTTGCGGCGGTTGAAGCGGAACGCCAGTCGGGGCAGGTGCATGGCGCTCGGGTCGTCGCGCTCGACCGGAAAGGGATTGACCGCCGCCAGGGTCCCTTCCTGGCAGATATCGGCGAACTCCTCGCCCAGCGCCGCGACCAGCTCGGGCGGCAGCGAGCGGCTGAGGCGCAGGACGAGCAGATCGCGCACGTAGCGTGCCGAGTGGTAGACCCGATAGTACGCGGTGATCTCGCCGACCGCCTCCTCGACCGAGTCGGTGACTTTGTAGAGGGCGAGATCCTCGCGCGAGATCATCTCGCGGCGCAGGAGATGGTCCTGCACGTAGCGGTGCCAGGTCTTCCAGTACGTGCCGCGCGGCCGGTCGAGCAGCACCAGCGGCAGCGGTTGGCACTTCCCGGTTTGCAGCAGGGTGAGGACCTCGAAGCCCTCGTCATGCGTGCCGAACCCGCCCGGAAAGAGCGCCACCGCATGCGCTTCCTTGATGAAGAAAAGCTTGCGGGTGAAGAAATAGTTGAACGGGATGAGCTTGGCGTCGCCGTGGATCACCAGGTTCGCCGCCTGCTCGAACGGCAGGCGGATGTTGACTCCGAAGCTGCGCTCGCGTCCGGCGCCGCGCTGGCACGCCTCCATGATGCCGCCGCCGGCGCCGGTGATGATCATGAAGCCGGCGTCGGCGATGGCGCGGGCAAAGTTCTCGGCCGTACGGAAGATGGCGTCGTTCTCCTGCGTGCGCGCCGACCCGAACGTCGCAACCTTGCGCGCGTCGCGGTACGGGGCGAACATCTCGAAGGCGGCGCGCATCTCCTGCAACGCGCGGGCGACGATCTTCAGATCGCCGATGCTGGCGCCGCCCTGGTCCATGGCGCGGACCGTGGCAAGGATCTCTTCGATCAGACGTTGGGCGCGGGTGCGCGCGCGCTTGGCCTCGCGGGGTACATGGCTGGGCAGCGTGTGGGACATTGCAGCCACGGATTACACGGATTGCACGGATTCCGGAATCTCGACGGCCGAGCAATCGGCGTGATCGGCGGTGTTCTAGTTGGTCAGCAGCGGCGCGATCGCATCCCACGTGGTGGCGGGTGGCGAGCAGGTCATGCGGTGGCAGACGTACACGGTCGGCTGGCCGCCGATTTGGTCCTTCCCCTCCAGCAACGGAGGACGGGGTGAGGGATCGCGCGGGTCGAGGACCACGACGGTCCGGTTGGGAATGTACAAGGCGCGAATCTGAGAGAGGAGCGCCGCGGTCTGCGGTGACGCCGGATCGCCGACCAGCGCGATCTCGCGCGGACCGCCGGCGTGGAAATCGACCGCCGCGAGCAGATTGGCGAAGCCGAACGGCTGCGCACGCATAGGCTCGGCGAACAGGCGCAGCACGGTCTCGGCGCGCTCGGCGTAGACGGCTCCGCCGGTGTAGTGGAAGAGGCGCAGCAGGCACATCGCCGCCACCGAGTTGCCCGACGGGATGGAGCCGTCGAAGGCCGGTTTGCTGCGCACGATCAGGGTCTCGTGGTCGTCGCTGGTGAAGAAGAATCCGCCGTCGGCGCTGTCCCAGAAGTGCGTCAGGGTGGAGTCCATGAGACGCGCCGCGCTGCTGAGATAGCGCCGATCCTGCACGGCCTCGAACACATCGAGCAGCGCGGCGGTCAGGAAGGCATAGTCGTCGAGATAACCGTTGAGCTTGGCGACGCCGTCCTTCCACGTGCTCAGCAAGCGGTCGCCGCGCTGCAGCTCGCGCTCGACGAAGGCGACGGCGTCGATCGCAGCCTGCCGGTAGCCGGCGTCGCCGAACAGCTCGGCGGCGCGGGCGAAGGCGCTGATCATCAACCCATTCCAGGCGGTGAGGATCTTCGCATCGAGGCCCGGCTTCACCCGCCGCTCGCGCACCGCGAACAGCGCGTCGCGCGCTGATGCCAGCTGCGCCCGGACGGTTTCCTCGGGGCGGCGAAAGAGCTTGGCGAGCTGCTCGACCTCGAGCGTGACGTGCAGGATGTTGCGGTGCTCGAAGTTGCCGGCCTGGGTGACGTCCCAGTAGCGGCAGGCGAGCTCGCCGATCTCGGGACCGAGAATCTCCATGACCTCGCCCTCGTCCCAGAGAAAGAAGCGACCCTCCTCGCCTTCGCTGTCGGCGTCCTGGGTCGAGTAGAACCCGCCCGACGGGTCGCGCATCTCGCGCAGGACGTAGTCGAGCGTCTGGCGGGCGATGGCGGCGAAGAACGCATCGCCGGTCTGCTGGTACGCCGACAGGTAGAGCGGGACGAGCTGGGCGTTGTCGTAGAGCATCTTCTCGAAGTGCGGCACCAGCCAGCGCTGGTCGACCGAATAGCGGTGAAAGCCGCCGCCGAGCTGATCGTACATGCCGCCCTGCGCCATGCGGCGCAGGGTGAACAGCGCCATGTCGGTATAGCGCGGCTCGGCCCGGCGGTGCCCGACGCGGAGGAAGACGTCGAAGACGGCGCTGTTGGGGAACTTCGGCGCCTGGCCGATGCCGCCGTATTGGCTGTCGTAGGCGCGCGCCAGCTGCGCGGCCGCTTCTTGTACCGCTTCGGCGCCGGGCACGCTGGCGGCCGGGCGGGGTGACTCCATCGACGCGAGCCGCTCCATCAGCTGATCGACGGTGTGCTGCACGTCGCCGGCCTTATCGCGATACGCCTGGGCGACGGCGCGCAGCAGGCGCGGAAAGGCCGGCATGCCGTGGCGATCCTCGGGCGGGAAATACGTCCCGCCGTAGAACGGCTTGCCCGCCGGCGTGAGGAACACGGTCATCGGCCAGCCGCCATGGCCGGTGAGCATCTGCACGGCGCTCATGTAGATGTGGTCGACGTCGGGCCGCTCCTCGCGGTCGACCTTGATGTTGACGAAGAGCTCGTTCATCAGGCGCGCGGTGTCGGGGTTCTCGAACGACTCGCGCTCCATGACATGGCACCAGTGACAGGCCGAGTAGCCGACGCTCAGGAGAATCGGCTTGTCCTCGGCGCGCGCGCGCTCGAACGCCTCGGCCCCCCAGCCGTACCAGTCGACGGGATTGTGGGCGTGCTGGCGCAGGTAAGGACTCGACTCGTGAATCAGACGGTTGGTGTGCTCCGGCATACGCACCAGATGAACACAGATCCGTGCCGATGAACATCGCCCTCCACAGGACGCGCGATCTGTGCAATCGGTGGGGCGATGAAGATGGCAGCCGAGCGGCGCGAATCCGACGCGCCTCGCTGGGGCGAGGCGCCCTGGGACAGCTCCGTGGTGCTTCCCGAGGGACCGATCCCACAGCGCTGCGATGTGGCGGTGATCGGGGCGGGGCTCGCCGGGCTTTCGACGGCGTGGCACCTGGCGCGCCGCGGCGCACGCGTCGTCGTGTTCGAGGCCGGGGCGGCGATCGGGGCCGGCGGCAGTGGGCGCACCGGCGGGCTCGTCCTCGAGGGAACCGCGGTCGGGCCGCTCGAGCAGGTCGATCGGTGCCTCGAGACACTCGCCGCCGTGGTGGGGGAGGCCCGGATCGACTGCGATCTCACCCTCGACGGGTGCCGGCTGGTCGGACATGAGGCGGAGCCGGCGGGGCACCGGTCCGCCTGGCGCGACGGCGACCAGTGGATCGTCGCGCGCGGGATCGAGCCGGGCGGCACGGTCGACCCCGGCCGCCTGTTGGCGGGGTTGGCTGCGGCTGCGCGCGCCGCCGGCGCCGACATTCGGCTGCAGTCGCCAGTGAGCGGGATCGAGCCCGGGAGCCATCGCGGACACGCACTGCGCATTGGCGACGCCGACGTCACGGCCGATCGGGTCGTGGTTGCCCTGAACGCCTACACGACCCAACTGCTCGCCTTGCCTCGCCGCTTTCGCAGCGCCCTGACGCTGGCGCTGTGCACGGGCCCGGTCGACGGCTCCGCGCTCGAGGCGATCGGTTGGGCAGACCGCCTTCCCTGCTACACGCTCGACCTGCCCTACCTGTGGGGGCGCTGCGTTGCCGATGGACGGCTCGTGTTCGGCGCCGGTCTGGTCTTTCCGCACGACGGCGACGTGCGCAGCGTGGCGCTCGACGCCGTTGAGGCCGCAGACTCGATGAACCGACTGGAAGCGCGGGTGCGCGGTCTGCACCCCGCGCTTGCAGGGCTGCAGGTCACCCATCGTTGGGGTGGCCCGATTGCCTTCCCCCCCGGCG
>Ga0187893_10011633_pt1 | contig 12718 bp, 9 predicted proteins | sample MA1701074metaG_FD_139574 | JGI IMG/M metagenome (GOLD analysis project Ga0187893, IMG submission 139574) | White microbial mat communities from a basaltic lava cave in the Kipuka Kanohina Cave System on the Island of Hawaii, USA - MA170107-4 metaG ...
CGCGCCGAGGCGACGGGCGACGCCTTCACCTTCGTCTCGCCGCAGGAGGAGGGCGACCTCCGCCGCATCGAGCGCGCGCTCGGGAAGAAGCTCCCGCGCGTGAGCGTGCCGGGCTTCGAGGCGGCGGCGCCGCCGCCGGCTCGAGGGCACCAAGGCGCGCGCCGGCGCGCCGCCCACGGCCAGCGCCGGGCGCGGTACTAGCGCGTCGGTGCTCGCGTCGTAGAAGTCCCGCGGAGGCGTCGGTGCCGCCGGCCGTAGCGCACTTCTCAGCCTGCGGTTGGCGATCGACGGTGGCTCGACCAAGCGGCGCCGTTTCGTGCTGCCAACCGAGCGAGCGTCACCACGAGAGCACCCGCCACGACCGCACCGAGGGCCACGTCCCCGCCAAGAACGAACGGGGTCAGGATCCGCGAGCGGCGCACGGATCCAACGAGAACTCCCGGGTCACCGATGGGCGCGCTCGCACTGATGCGTCCGTGGGGATCCACGATCGCGGTGATTCCGCTCATGGTCGGGCGGAGGAGCCAGCGGCGGGTCTCGATCGCGCGGAATGCGGCGATCTCGAGCTGCATCTGCGCCGCGGGAACGGCGAACCAGGAGTCGTTCGCGGGATTCGCGAGTAGTTCCGCGCCGTGCCGCACGAGCTCCCGGGCCGGCCCGGCGAGCATGGCCTCCGAGCAAAGCAGGATCCCAACCGGTCCGCCGCGGGAATCGAGAGGTCGTCTGCCGAGACCTGGCGCGAAGGCGCTGCGACCAACAACAAGCCAGGACCCGAAGGGGTTGCGCTCCGAGAATGGCATGAGATCGACCTTGTCGTACTGGTCAATCGGGGTCTTGCCACGCAGGATGAAGAAAGAGTTGAAGGTGCGCCGCAGCACGAGCAGGTCCATGGTCCTCGGCGCACCGACCAGCACGTCTGCTCCCGAGGCCTCCGAGATACCGCCGAGCGCGACGCTCTCCGGTGAGCCTGCTCGCAGGGGCACGTCGATGGCGAGCTCCGAGAGGAGGATCATGTCGGGCTTCGCGTGCCCGGCCCGCGAGATCAGATCCGCATGATGCGCAAGGTTCTCGTTCCGATGGCGGGCGTCGAAACGTCGGTCGCGAGGGATGGCGCTCTGGACGAGCGCGACGCTGATCTCGTCTCCGTCCTCGAAGGAGCGCGCGAGCTGATGCCGACCGTAGAGCAGCGCCGCAGCCACGCTCAGTGCAACCATCCCAGTCTCCAGCCGGTGGCGGAGCCGCCGTGACGGCGGCTGGAGAAAGCCCGCGATCGCGGCGCTGCATGCAACCATGAGCATGCCGACGAGAATCACACCCCCGAGGTCGGCGATCTGAATGATCGTCTCGAAGGGCTGCTGGGAATAGCCCGAGATCACCCACGGGTTCGCGAGAGCCGTCCGGGTGCGGAGGTATTCGCACGCGCCCCAGACGAGCGCCGTCTCGAGCGGATACGGCAGCCCCTGGCGCGCTAGCACGCAGAACCAAGCACCGAACAGGCCGTAGAAGGCGCCCGTGGCAAGGACGGAAAGGGCGGCTGCGAGCCAGGCACTGGCGGTGCCAATGAGGAAGTACGTCTCGATCATCCCAGGCAGCCACCAGGAGGTGAAGAGGCCGACTGCGAGCGCCCAACCCAAGCCGAGTCCGAACCCGGCCAGCGGCCCGCGTCGCGCAAGCGCTACGAGGAGCGGCACGAGAGCGAGCCACGCGAGCGGATACAGGCCGAGCGGCGGGAACGCGCCGGCATAGAGCGCGGCTGATACCAACACGCCGCAGAGCGTCCATGCCATGGGCGGTCGAGAAGCGTCCTGTTTCAAGCCGGGCGCGGTGAGCCTGGGATTCAGAGGCGCCGCCGTCGATGTCCCAGGAGCAGGAGAGTAAGCGCGGGTACGAGCTCGATGCCAAGCCCGCAGGTCCAGTTGGGCCGCGGCGGTGTCTCGCCCACGGTGAACGACGAGCAGGTCGTGTCGCTGACCCAAGGCGGTGGCCGACCCACCGATTGCCCGCCGTCGAAGTCGATACCGCCATCGCCGTCGTTGTCCAAGCCGTCCTGGCACTGCGGAGCCTCGCTGGACGACTTCGGGGCCGCACAGCCCGGGTCTATGGGGAAGTCTTTCATCCCGTCGCCGTCGTTGTCGATGTCATCGTCGCAGGCGTAGCCGGAAAAGCGTTCGGAGAGGTCAGAGCTGTCGGAACAACCCGGATCGTCGCCGTCGGTGCGACCGTCCCCGTCGTCATCCAGTGTGTTCTCGCAGTCCGTCTCGACCGTGCCGCAACCGCCTGGAGCCGCCAGGCGAAAGGCGTACGCGGCACCCGGGTTCACGACAGGCGCCCCGACGATCGCCGAAACTCCGTCGGTCGCCACGGCCCAGCCGAAGAACGCTTCCCCGTTCAAGTGCCGGTCCGAGGCGTTCAGCTCGCGCTCGAAGCCCCAGCTCGAGCCGTCGAACCGAAACATGTAGGCCGACCCCTTGAACTGGTCCGCTCCGCGCTGACCCACGATCGCAACGCCGTCTGCTAGCGAAACCGAGGAGCCGAAGTAGAAGCCATCCGCGCCCGCGAGCTCTTGTATCTCCTCCCAGCTCACCCCGTTGAATCTGAACGCATATGCCGCTCCATGGAATCCGTCCGCGTACGGAGCACCAACGAGGCCTACGTCATCAGATAGATCGACGGATAGACCGAAGTTATCCTGCATCTCTCCGTCCGCTGCGAAGAGTTTCGGTCCTTGCTGCCAAATAGAGCCGACCCGTGTGAAGACATACGCAGAGCCACGACCATCATCCCCATTGGCGCCGATCAGGATCGTGTCGCCTGACACGGAGACGGAGCTGCCGAACGCATCGCCCGGCTGGCCATCGGAGGGGACGAGCGTCTGCTCGAGAGCCCAGCCGTTCACACCATCCCGGTACACATAGACGCGGTTGTTTACTCCACTCAAGACGGCGACGACACTGTCCATCGCCACGGAGCAACCGAAGCTACCGAGTTGGGGCGGAACCAGGGCTGATTTCGCGATCCAAGTCGCGCCGTCGAACTCGCGCGGAAAAGCGAGGTTCGGAGCCACAGTGATCGCGCGCTCGCCCGACACGGCCACCCCGCAGCCGAAGCCGGGTGTGAAGCCAGGCGGTGGTGGAAACCATGTCGCTTCCTCGATCCAACGCGAGCCATCGAACCGGAGGACGGACGCAGATCCTCCCGGAGAGGTAGACCCTTGGGCGCCGACGATCGCGACATCATCGGAGGTGTCTACCGCGCCGCCGAAGAAGCACCCGGGACAGGTGCTCGAGGCGCTGAACGGCAGATGCTGCTGGGCCGCGAGCGCATAGCGAACGTCGAGCGCGTACCAGCCGCTCCGGGTCCCGGCCACAGTCCGGCCGTCTCGAAGCTCATCCGGATCGAGCACGAGAGCATCCCCCGTCACGAAGGGGGGATCCGCGTCGGCAAGCATAGTCACGGGGAGGACCGATCCCGACGGGAAACCGCACTCCGCGCCCGCGAACTCGACCAGCTCCTGCTCGAGGGGGGCTAGCTGATCGCTCCCGGCGGGCGGAAGCGAGGGGTCGTTGCCCGGGATCAGCAAGCCATCGAAGTTGATGCCGAAATCGAAGACGCACTTGGGAGCTGGGAAGGGGAACCAGTCCGACACCCGCAGTCCGGAGGAGTCGTCGTCGTTGCACACATCGTCGTTGTCACGCCAGAAATCCTGCTCGAACTCGCTCTTCGGGTCCTGGGAGAAGAGCGACGCGGCGGCCTGAACGTCGAGGCGTGCGTCGAGCTTCAGCTTCACGCACGTCGAGCCCAGCTCTGGCGCGCCGCAACCTTCGCCCGGAGTCTCCTGCGCCGACAGGTGGAGCGCCGCCGGGAGTGCGTCCACGATCACGGGAACGCAGGCCGAGTCCAGCCCCTCGGATCCCTCACAGTCGAGGTTCGGGTTGCAGACGGGATGGAAGATCAGGTCATCTTGGAACCCCTTGATGCAGTACTCGGCATCGTCGCGATCTGTGGGGCACGGGATCGAATCATCGTGCGCGCAGACGAGCTCCAGTCGGGAGATCACCTGTCGCTGTTGATGGCCGCTCTCTGCGGGACCCGATTCCGCCGACCGTGCGACGAGCAAGAGCGCCACAAGAAGGAACGTGTGGCCGGCGAGTCGTCCCAAGGATTTCGCCATCTGATCTTCTCCAGGCTTCGACGATCGAGCCGAGGCTACCACGATCTCGGCGGTTCTCGGTGTGTCGCACCCCGAGGAGATGGGTTCGGGGCTGGAACCCTCTGCCTCATCCTGCGCGTCTCCGGACACGCGCCCAGCGCAGCGCCGGCAGGAGCAGCGCCAGCTCGACGCCCAAGCCGCAGGCGGGAATCCGCTGAGGTCGAATGGGCTCTGCGGGCGCGGCCAGACGGAGGCCCGCGGCTTTCGTCCCGGCGGGGTACGAGAAAGGCACGTACGCCCCACCCGCGAGACTCGACGCATACGAATCGAGACTCGCGTAGTCCCCTCCCCAGAGTTTGCGCTCGGGGTTCGCCGGATTCCCAGCCGTACCCTCTGTCCACTCCCAGGCGTTTCCCCCCTGGTCGAGCGTCCCGAACGGGCTCAGCGTGAGCGCGTAAGCACCCACGTCCGTCCGGCGCGGCGGCTGGAAGCTGCCAGCACAGTTCATAGCGCTGCCGTCATCCTCCTCCGGCGGGAGGCAAGACGCCGGCCCGAACGCGCCGATCGGGTAGAAGTAGTAGAGGCTCTGGCTCGGATCGTAGTAGGCGGCCTTGTACCACTCGTCCTCGGTCGGAACGAAGAAGCGAGCCGAGGCGTTGCGAGTGACCGAGTCATTCGCCAGGGCTCCCGCCGTGAGCGTGTAGGAGCCATCCTCCGTCGTGGTTTCGTCCTGCTCCCCGACCGGCTGGCCGTTGTGGAGCCAGTTCGCGAACCGCATGGCATCGTGGAAGCTGAGGTTCGCGACGGGCTGGTTCTCGAAGCCCGCACGCGGCCCGTACGCAAACGAGCAGCTCGTGTTGCCGCAGAAGACGAGGCGGATGATGCCGGTGTACGGCTCACCCGGGAAGGCGTGGGGGTCGGGGGCAGGAAAGAGATCGTTCGGATCGCTCTCCGTGGCCACGGCGTTCAGGAAAGACGCATACTGCGCATTCGTCACCTCGTACTTTCCGATCCTATAGTTGTAGGGGACGGACCCGACGCCGGAGGCGTCCGCACCGTTGCCAGCGCTCCCGATGGGCACGAGCGAAAAATCGACCCGCTCCACGGTCGGCACTCGTCTTGCGATGCGAAAGCCCGTTCTCGCGTCCTCGGAGAAGGACGGGGTGTCCGCGTCGTCGTTGTAGCTCGCCCGCAGGCGTTCCACGCTGCCGAACCAGTCTCCGCCGCGTCGCTGGACGACACTGTCGAAGAATGACCGTTCGGTCCACTCCCTCACGTTCCCACCCTGATACACCGTGCCGGACGGGCTCGCGGGGCCGTTGTGTACCTCCCTGGTCTCGCCGATCTGGGAGTTGCAATTCGCAGAACCGCAACTCGGCTCGGAGTCGGAGCCGGTCGGATAGAAGAAGTACGCCTCGCGTTCGGCGTCGTAGTACGCGGCCTTGTACCACTCGTCCTCGTTCGGGAGGAAATAGAGGGCGTAGGGGTTCCTCTCAGGGATCGTCCCCGGAGTGATCGTGTAGGCGCCGTCCTCCGTGCTCGCTGCGTCTTGTACCACCCCCCCAGGCTTCCCATTCTGGAGCCAGTTCACGAAGCGAATCGCGTCGTAGAAGCTCACGAAGGCGACGGGCTTGTTCTGCGCACCCGATCCAGGCTCGATGTAGTAGCCGGTGGGGACGACGCCTGTCGTCTTGATCGGCATCCCCGGATCCCAGAGTCCATTGGGATCGCCCCATTGGGCCACGGCGTTGAGGAACTCGAGGTACTGGACGTTCGAGATCTCGAACCTCCCGATCTCGTACTCATACGGCACAGCTCCCACCGCCGTCGATCCATCGTTCATCACACGGGTGTCGGAAGGGTTGTTCTCGAAGGCGATGCGAACGAAGTCGAACTGGCCGCGTGCCGGGTCCGCTGCGAGCGAGGCGACCATCGCGCACAGAGCTCCGATCCATCGGATACTGCAACTCATGGGGAAGTCTCCTTCGTTGGAATTCCGCTCGACCTTGCTGGGATGCTCCACGCGGTCGCGGGCTACTGAAACCATGCCTTTCTCGCGTCGAGGGAGTCGCGGAGAAGCATGAAATCAGCGCCGCTTTCTCTGAAGAAGTGTGAAAGCAGCCCACCAGTTCCTCCGCTCACGAAGTCGTGCGAGGGAACCGATTCAGTCCACGATTCGAGTGGATCGCCCGAATCTGTCTCAGTAGAGTCCTCACGTGCCTCAGCGTTCGAGCCGCAAACCGTGGCTCTTGGTCTCTCTCGTCACGCTGTGGTTCCTCTGCGTCGCGCTTCACCTCGACCGCCAGCTGAGCCCGGCGCCCCTCGCCTGGGTCCCGCTCTACGTGGACCCGACGCCAGGCGGCTTCCCCATCGTGCGCGGCTACTGGCCCGAGACGCCCCGGAACGAGCACGCCTTCGAGCCGGGCGACCGACTGCTCGCCGCTGGCTCCAGCAGCTTGCGAGGGGTGAGCCGCTTCGGCTTCTGGGCCTCGGTGCTCGAGGCGGAGGGCGCTGGCCTGATCGTCCCCGTCCGCTTCGAGCGCCGAGGGGAGGTGCACCAGGCGGGCCTGACGCTGCGGGCCGTGGATTTTCCGTGGCGAACCCTCCCGCTCAGTCTCGCGTTAGGCGTGCTCGCGCTGCTCGTCTTCGCTCGTGCGCGGGGAATGGCCGAGGCGCGAGCCTTCGCGTTCGGGGCGATCGCCTACAGCATCCAGTGGTCGTTCTTCTTCGGGGGCGCGCCGTGGCGCACGCATCTCGGCCTCGCGGCGTTTCTACTCGCCGGGGCCTTCTATCAGCCGTTGACCTTGCGGGCAGCGCTCCTCTTCCCGCAGGACGTCGCGATCCGCTCGCGCCTCGCGCACGGGCTCTGCTGGATCTTCTCGGCCACGGCGTTCGGCCTCTGGCTCTGGCTCTTCGGTTCGCCCCTCTCGGGTGCGATCGGCCTCCGGATCCTCGCCCTCTCCTACGGACTCTGGATCGCGATGTTCTTGGCGATCGTCCTGCGGAACTACCGGCGATCGCGAGGCCGGGGACGGCGCCAGCTCCGCTGGGTTCTCTACGGATTCACGGTCGGCCTCGCACCCGCGCTCGGGGGAGCCGCGGTACTCGGCGCTCGACCGGACCTGCGCTGGGTCTACGAGCTTTCGCTCGTGCCCACCGCCGTGATCCCGGCGTGCATCTTCATCGCGCTGGCACGGTATCGTCTCTACGACATAGACCGGCTGATCACCACGACGATCGCCTACGTCGCCCTGGCACCCTTGCTGCTGGGCGTGCTCTTCACCGCGGGCGTCCCCTTCTCGGAGTGGGCGAGGGACGCATTGGGCATCCACCGCATCACGGCGCTGTGGATTCTCGCGTTCGCCGTGGCGGCGCCGCTCCCTCTCCTCGCGCGCCGGCTGCGTCCGCAGGTGGAGCGCCTCTTCTTCCGCGATCGGTTTCGCTTCGAGTCGGGGATCCGAGCGCTGCGGGACGACGTCATGCGTCTCGCCAAAGCCGACGAGGCGTGGCCCAGGCTCGGAGAAGGGCTGGATGCTCTCATCTCGCTGAATCACGTCGTCATCTTCGCGCGCGCGGGTGACGTCTTCCTGGCCGTCTATGCACGGGGCACGGTCGCACCAGACGGCTTCGATGCCGAGTCCGGGCTCTGCGCGTTGGTCGCCGACGCGCGCTCCGTGGTCGGAACGGAGCGAATCGCCCAGTGGGTGCGTGCGGGTGCCGTCACACCGATCGATCGCGTCTCGCTCGAAGCGCTCGAGCCGAGCGCGATCCTGCCGCTCTACCGGGGTGACGTGCTCGATGCGTTCGTCTGCCTGGGCGAGAAGCGGTCGGGTGACGTCTTCACACGCTCGGAGCTCGCCCTGCTCGAGTCGCTCGGCGAGCGTTTCTCGCTGGTGCTCGGCCGCTTCGACGAGAAGCAACGTTTCTCGAGTGCGCTCGAGGCAGTCGAGTCGTCACAACGAGAGCGCATGGAGTGGCTCGAGCACTTCGCACGCTTTCTTCGCCATGAGCTCAAGAACCAGCTGATCGGGATGGAGTCGTCGCTCGATCTCGCACGACGCGCCGGCGACACAGAGCAGAGGGCACGCCTGATCTCCCGCAGCGCGAAGAGCGCCGGCGTCATGATGCGCATTCTGCGTGCCGCCAGCGAGGCCACGTCGCTCGAAGGCGCGCTCTCCGAGGAGGACCTCCAGCCCGTTGACCTCTCCGGGATCGCGGAGGCGAGCGTCCGCGACTGCCTGGCTGCGCGCTCGGATCGAGACGTCGACTTCGTCGGGGAGAACGGTCTCCAGGTCCGCGGGGACGAGGCGCGACTGCTCCAGATGTTCGAGAAGATCCTGCAGAACGCCTGTGACCATTGCACGGCGGGAGAAAAGGTCCGCGTCCTCGCCGACCGAGTGAACGGGTGGGCCCGCGTTCGGATCATCAACCCGGGCGAAGCGCTTCCCGCGGACATCGACTCCCTGTTTCAGCCGTTTCGCTCGCAACGCTCGGCCAAGCTCCGCGGTGAGGGCAACCTCGGGATCGGTCTCTATGTGGCCCGCCAGATCGTGCAGGCGCATGGCGGTGAGCTGTCGGCGCGCTCGCTCTCCGCGCCGGCCGGTGCGGAATTCGAGGTCCGCCTGCCGCTGATCCAGCCCAGCTAGGGACGGACGCGCCGGCGGAACGCGGCCTCACTGCAGCCGCTGCCCCGCGAAGCTCCCGGTCAGCGTCACGTGCCCCGAACTCACCAGCTCGCGAGCGACCGCCTCGAGCTGCTGGCCGGGGACGCCCAGCCGATGCAGGACCTGCACCAGACCGAGCAGAGTCGAGAAGACCGGAACCTCGAGCACGACTGCTGACGTTGCGTCCGACATGACTTGCTCCTCCGCTCGCCAGGTCGCTCGCGGGGCCAGATTCGGCCCACGACTCCAATCGCCCGCGATCCGCTTTCAGGCTTCTTCAGCGAAGCGATCGGCTTTCTCATGGTTCCTCCGATCCAGATCGACTTACCAGCTCGACCATCGGGTCGACCGCCAAAGGGGTGGTCATCGCGAAACCGGGTCCTCGAGACCCGAACCAGAGGGAAGCCACCATGAAGCCTTCGATCCGATCGATCAGGAAGCATCTCGTCCTCGTTGCCTCCGCCACGGCTCTGGCGCTTGCCTGTGCCACGGCGCCCAAGCCCAGCCTGGTGGCTCGGCCGAGCGCCAACCAGCAGGTGATCTACGAGGACGGGGCCGAGAAGATCATCTCCATGCGGCCGGGCTCGATCGTGTCGCTTCGGGTCGGAGAGCCCACCGCTGGCCGCAGCGCGTTCGTCCTCGGCGTCGCGAATCAGATGAGCTACCCCGTCGTGATCGCGCCCGAGATGGTCACCGTGTTCCAATCGGGCCGCAGCCTCCGGGTCTTCCCGTACGAGGAGGTCGCGCGTCTCGAGCGCGAGAAGCGCGACCGCGACGTCATGGTGAAGACCCTGCTCGGCGGCCTCTCTGCCGGCATGAGTATGGGCGGGTACTCGAGCAACCTCAGCCTCGCGAGTGCCCAGAACAGCCTCCAGGGCGTCCAGCAGGCGCTGTCGATGAGCGCATCGCAGCGCGAGACCACCCTCAAGGAGATGGCCTCGACCGCGCTCAAGAAGAACACGCTCTTCCCCACGCAGCAGGCCGCCGGCGTCGTCTACGCCGAGAAGCTGGGCGTCGGCCCGATCCAGGTGCGAGTGCAGATCTCGGAGGACATCCACGACTTCGAGTTCGGCCTCTGAACCTTGAGAAAATGAACTCGAGAGGAGATCGCCATGTACTCCCAGATTCGATCGGTGCAGGTTCTCCCTGCACTACTGCTTGGACTGCTGCTCGCCATCGGTGCGGGGAGAGTGGGAAACGCAGAAGGGGACGCAGAAGGAGCTCCGTCCGTGGGCCGCACCTCGACCGGGGAGGCGCCGTCCGCTGCACCGACGGACCTCCTCTGCCCCGGCGGCGTCACGCTCGCGACCGCACTGTCTCCTTACGCCGCCCTCGACCAGCAGCGCAGCGAACTGGAGGCAGCGCTCACCCGGGCTAAGGGTGCGGTTCAGATGTTCAACCAGTTCAAGGCCGACCACATGCGGAGCCAGCGTGTCTGGGGCGCCTTCCAGGCCACAGACGTCTCAGTCGCAGCAATCACAGCCCTCTTGGGCACGCTGAAGACCAGCGCCAATCTCGTCCGAGACATCGCCGCCGAGGTCGACAATTCGGGCCTAGTCAAGGCACTGGAGGTCGGCTCCTCGGCGATCGAGGACTTCGTTGATTTCGCACGGAACGAGGAATCCGTCTGCGAGCCGGTGAATATCGGGCCGATCGAGAATCTCCTGACGGACCCCGTCCCGGGCCTTGGAACTGCGAAGAATCTGGCTACGAACGTCTGCAAGACCCTCGAGCACCAGACCCAGCACGCCGAGCTCGTCCGGGAGCACCGGCAGGCGCTCGGACGCCTAGAGGCGGAGGTCGCGAAGTGGAGCGAGCGCGCCCGGGCGCTCCGCTCGCAGCTCGCCACCGTCGAATCGAAGCGGCGCGGGCTCGAACGGCAGTGCACGGAGTTCACAGAGCAGCAGCGCAAGATTCCAGACCCCCGCCTCGTTGACTTCGCCCTGGCCGACGCGGAACGCTCCCGCACCATCGCGGCACACCAAGGCGACGCGGCGGCGGAGCGGCTTGCGCAGTCGGGTGCGGCTATCGATCGGGCGCTACAGCGAATTCAATCGAACGCGGCTCAGATGAGCATGCAGCAGCAGATGCGCGCCTTCGACACTTCGCGGTCGAAGCCAACCTCCAACCGCGCCACAGTAATGCCCTCGTCTGGTGCACCGGCATCGACCACATCCTCGGGGCACTGGGAGTGGACGTGCGCGGGCTGGTCGGACGCCCCGGCGAGTTGTAGCTACATGTGTGTCGGTGGTACCTGCCTGGGCGATCCGCCGCAGCCGCCGATTGGCGAAGCCGGCTGGCGAGGAAACGAAGTCTCCTGCACTTCAGGCGCCACTTGCGGAGAACGGTAGCGATCGTCGGGTGAGGAAGAACAATGCGGCGACTAGCTTTCTCGATCGTGCTGATAGCCATTCTAGTTTCGGCGGACAGGCTCCCGGCTCACGCTACGCCCGAAGGCAGACCTCCGCCGATCGCCAGCAACGGTTCAGGGCAGATCGAACGCTTACTCGACCGGATCGGCTTCGATGCTCTGCTGGAACAGACGCAGTCTCGAGCCATGTCGCAGTTCTTGGATCCCAGCGTCTCGATGGATGAGGATGTACCCGCGCTGGCGCGCGGAGTGCTGCGTGCGGCCTTCTCGCCGCAGCGGGTCCGCCCAATCGCCGTGGCAGCGTTGCTGCGCAGACTCGAGTCGCAACACGTCGATACGAGCCTCGCCTTCCTCGAGTCTTCGGCCGCGCCGATGGTCATCAGCTCGAGCTCCTTCTCCCTCCTGGCTTCCAGTGGACCCTCCGAAGCCTTCCCGGCCACCTCGGACCACGCCATTACCGCAGCCCACGAGCGCGAAGCTCTGATCGAGCGGATCCTGGATCTCGGCCGAATTCGCACCGTGGCGCTCGACAGGTCTCTCGCCGTGACCGTGTCGATGTGGAAGGGCGCCAACGATCGGCTGCCGCCCTGGAAGCGCCTGAGCCGTGACCACCTCCACGCGGTGCTGCGTCAGCAGCGGGAGCACGCCGAGCTCGCGTTGACGACGGAGGTTATTCCCGCTCTGCGTCGCGTTCCGGTTCACGAACTCGACGCTTGTGCGTCTTTCTTGGCTTCTGAGGCAGGCCGGTCACTGACCGTCGCGATAAACGAGGTAGTCATCGAGAGCCTCTCCGTCGCAAGCCGCGAGGCCGGTGCAGGACTAGTCGATGCCTTCAGAAAGCGCGACAGGCAGTGAAAGTGCCGCCCTCTTCAGACGACCCAGCGGTAGCCGAGGCTCCGCTCCGTTCGAATCGCATCGAAGGTCGGGTCCACCGCGCGGAAGCGCTGCCGGATGGACTTGATGTGTGCCGCAATCGTGTTCGGCTCCACCACGATCTTGGCGGCACGCATCAGGTCCGCATGGCTGCACGCGTTCCCAGGGCTCCGGGCGAGGGCTGCGACCATCCAGAGCTGCGTGAGGGGTAGATCGATGAGCTGATCCTTCCAGAAGGCCTGCGACCGCTCGCGGTCGATGCGCAGATCGCCCGCGACGAGGGAGCGCCCGTCTCCTCCCTCGCGCAGGGACGCAACTCGGAGAAGGTCACATCGGAACGTGGCGCACCATGCGGGCCACCTAACCGCACGCTCGGTGTCGTCACCCACGGGTGCTGAGTTCGAGGTGCCCCTGCCGCTCGTCGATCTGACCGAGCGCACCCAGAAGGCGAACGCGATGTCATTGGAGCCGCTAGCCCGCGAAGCTCCCATAGATTGACTGTACCGTCGCTGAAGCCCAATCAGCGCACCGTCAGGCTAGAACACATCTCAGAAATGCCTCAGCAGGATGCAGATGCACCCCAGCTGGAGGAAGCCGAGGAAGTTGTCGGCGTGGCGCTCCCAGCGGGTGACGAGGCGTCGGAAGTTCTGGAGCCAAGCG
>Ga0187893_10011636_pt1 | contig 12716 bp, 8 predicted proteins | sample MA1701074metaG_FD_139574 | JGI IMG/M metagenome (GOLD analysis project Ga0187893, IMG submission 139574) | White microbial mat communities from a basaltic lava cave in the Kipuka Kanohina Cave System on the Island of Hawaii, USA - MA170107-4 metaG ...
ATGACAATAGTTTTGACCTGCAGGACATCCTGCAAAAATTATCAGGGGGTAATGGAGGGCTTGATGTACAAAAAATTATTTCCCGGTTCCAGGGAGGCAACAGCAGTGTCGGGCTTATGGATACTGTAAAAGGTTTATTCAAATAATGCTGCAAATACATTTGGTTTAACTTCTGCCGGTAACAATTTTATATGTTACCGGTTTTTTATGTACCCGCCACTAAAACTGTTCCCACCAGCGGAAAAAAACATTATGAATCAGTTGCAGTGATATTAAATCAATAAAAATTAAAATCAATAACTTTTAAATATTAATTTCATCCCTTATTCAATTTATGACAATACATTTTCTATGAAAAAAATTCTAATCCTGCTCGCAGCCTGCATATGCATACTGCAATCCCATGCGCAAAAGAAAACTTACTGGAAGCCCTTAACAACATTTGAAGCAGCCAAAACACAAAACTTTTGGGGAAATAAGTTTAAACCTGCCGCTTACAAATTATTCCGTCTTGATGAAGCTGTTCTAAGCAGTGAGCTAAAAGCTACTCCTTCAGAAAACGAAATACAAGCAGGTAAACAGGGGAAAATTATTACAGTGCCAGATGCAGATGGCAAGCTGCAGGAGTTTAGAGTTGGAAAAACTGCTTTAATGGAACCGGCGCTCACCTCAAAATATCCAGGAATAAAAACATATACGGGTAAAGGTATTGATGATGCATCTGCGGTGATACGTTTCAGCATTACACCTTCGGGTTTTCATGCAATGGTTACCGCAACCGGCAAACCAACCTTCTATATTAATGTACTTGATAAAAAAAGCAATGTGTATGCAGTAAATGCAAGAAATGAGAATGATGCTGTAAACGGTTTTACATGCAGTATAGATCAGTCAGTATTAAAGCATAATCCTTCCACATCAAAAGCCAGTACGCTTACAGGTAATGCCGATGATAGCAAACTGCGCCAATACCGCCTGGCACTGTGTGTAAATGGGGAATTTTCCCAGGTATTTCTTGATGGCTCAGAGGCCGATACAGCAGCAATGAAAGCTAAAGTACTGAATGCTATGATTGTTTTACTGGAAAGGGCCAATGAAACTTATGAAAGGGATTTTGGTATAAGGATGGTATTTGCAGATAATGAAGATACACTTATATATCTTAACCCTTCCACTGACCCATGGCCCACAAGGCCACCCCTTTTTGGTTCTTCCTGGAATACAAAAACACAGCAGGCAATTAATTTAAGAATTGGTGCAGCAAATTATGATATAGGGCATCTTCTTGGCAAAGTGCCTTTGAGCAGCGATAACAATGGCAACGCTAACTGCATTGGCTGTGTATGCAATAACGCAGATAAAGGCAGTGCATTTACCGCATACAACAACCCTACATTAACCGACTATCTTGTTATTGACTACTGGGCGCATGAAATGGGGCACCAGTTTGGAGCAAACCATACGTTTACCTTTACTGATGAAGATACACAGGCACAGATAGAACCCGGCAGCGGTTCTACTATTATGGGTTATGCCGGTATTACCGGTAATACAGATGTGCAGGAGCACAGCGATGATTTGTTTAGCGTGGTAAGCATAGCACAGGTTACTGAAAATATTAAAAACGGCGTTAGCAGTGCCTGCGCGGCAGTAAGCAGTACAAACAATAATATACCTGTTGTAGATGGTGGCGCAGATTATACAATTCCTTTTTCTACTCCGTTTGTTTTGACCGGTACGGCTGCCGATGCCGATGCAGGTGATGACCTGGCCTATATATGGGAACAGGCAGACTTTTTCCAGGCCGGTTCCAATAAATTTCCAAACACTCAAGCCATTACCGGCCCTATTTTCAGAACATATAATTACACCACGAGTCCTGTACGCTATTTCCCTGATATGGCGTATATACTTAATGGCGACCTTGGCTGGAAATGGGAAGTACTACCCGGCGTAGGCAGGGAACTTAATTTTCGTTTTACGGCAAGAGATAACCATGCCGGGGGTGGCGCTAATAAAAGCGATGAAGTGCTTCTTACAGTTGACAGCCTCTCCGGCCCGTTCCAGGTAACAGTTCAAAACGCATCTTCCGCAGAAACATGGCATGGAAATGAAACTAAAACCATTACATGGGATGTAAACAATACAGATGCTGCACCTGTTAACTGCAGCAATGTAAACATCTTATTATCTCTTGATGGTGGTTTAACTTTTCCCACCGTGCTTGCGGCTAATACAGCTAATGATGGTACAGAAGATATTACAGTTCCCAACCTTAGTACAACACAGGCTCGTATAAAAATTGAAGCAGTGGGCAACATATTCTTTACCATATCAAACATAGATTTTGCTATTGAATCCACACTCCCTGTAACATGGCTTTCTTTAACTGCGCAGAAATTAAACAATGCATCTGTGCTGGTTAAATGGAGCACAGTTAATGAATTGAATAATAAATTTTATGTAGTGGAAAGAAGTACCGATGAATTTAATTTTTCTGCCTCGGGCCAGGTTACTGCGGGTAATAACCCCGCAACTGTACAGCAATACAGTTTTACAGATTTTAAAGCAGTGGCAGGCGTAAATTACTACAGGATAAAACAGGTAGATGCGGACGGAAAAAGCAGTTACTCCGGAATTGCAAAAGTTATTCTGCCCGGTGATATACTTACATGGAGTGTGCAGCCAAACCCGGTAAAAACTTATGCGTCTTTCTATGCACGTAAAAACATGTCTGGCGCTTCTGTTATACTTGCAGATATGTCTGGAAAAATTGTTTATACATCTCAGCGGAAACAAATAGCAGCGGGTGAGCAGATATTTATTCCTGTAGCACACCTGGCGAAAGGCATATATATTATCAAGGTAAGCAGCACAGAAGAAACCCGATCAGAAAAATTAGTGATAGAATAGTATTGTTATTCATATAAAAATACCCGGGTAAGTAAATTGCCCGGGTATTTTTTTGTACTGATCTGCAATTATAAATGTTGAATTGCGCGGCATGCATAAGCTTACACTTTTGTCTTTGAGATATTGCTGTACCGGTCTGACGGCTTAAAGTCTATTGTGTATCCACAAGTTTCTATCATCCTGTTTTGTATTGCCCCGCTCTAAAGAGCGGGATAATAGTTACTAAATTTTATTGCATTCCACGCCCTGAAGGGCGTGGCAATACATAGCGAAAAGATATGGGTACACAATAGACTTTAAGCCGTCGGACCTCTTTCACTTTTCACCTGTTCAATAAAGTTCCGGACGTACAAGAGTGCCCCGATGCAACGCACAAACCTAACTCGGGGTCGGTGCCGACGCAACACCCCGAAACTTCGGGGGATGCCATAAAATACTATTGCCGGGCTCACAAAAAATACTTAATCAAAACTCTGGTTAGCGGTTTTGGCAAGTTTTAAAACCTGGTCGTATTGCTCAGGTGTAAGATCGTTGTAGAAGAAATAAACAGGATCTACCGGCTGGCCGCTCTTATGCACTTCGTAATGGCAATGCGGCCCTGTGCTTTTGCCCGTACTGCCCACCCATCCTATTACTTCGCCACGTTTTACTTTTTGCCCTGCCCTTGCTTTAATGCGCACCATGTGGCCATATAAAGTCTCGTAGCCGTAACCATGATTAATAACAACATGATTGCCATAACCGCCTGCATCGTAAGTAGCTTCTTTTACCACACCATCCGCGGTTGCATAAATGGGCGTGCCCTGCGTAGCTGTAAAATCAAGCCCCGCATGAAATTTTGTAATCTTATACACAGGGTCTACACGGTAACCAAAACCTGATGCTATGCGCCGCAGATCTTTATTGCTTACCGGTTGTATAGCTGGTATGGCAGCCAGCAGTCTTTCTTTGTTTTTGATCATACCATCAATATCATCATAAGATTTTTGCTGGTACGAAACCTGCATTGTAAGCGTATTCAACTGGCCTGTCAAACTCTTTACCAGTTCTGTTTCGCCCATGCTTTGCACTAATTGCACTTCTTTGTTTTTTTCCATTTCCTTCAGCCTTGCGCTGTCTGGTATAGGCGTAGCTTCAAAAATGGCGCGATAAACATTATTGTCGCGGTTTTCCAGTTCCTGCATTTGTTTTTCCAACAGTTGTGTTCGTTGGTTTAACAACGCATAATTTTCCTGCAGGTCATCATTCTGCTGGCGCAGCAAAATTTCTTTGGGAGATTCTATATATTGAAAAGCGACAGCCACAATGATAACGGCAAAGACCAGCGAACCTGCAACAAAACCAAACAACCGTAACAGCCTTACCCGCAGCGGTGTTACCAGCTTTTCGTAGCGGAGTGTATGCGTGTTGTAGTAATACTTAACTTTTTTCATTAAGTAAGGAGAATTTTATGGGCCTAACTCTTGAATAACTATTTAACTTCTGTTGCGTCGCACACTTCAGCGGCAGCAATTTTATTCAGCGCAGGAAGTATATACTCAGAAGCTGTTTGAGTTAATTAAGAAATTTAAATTATGAAACACAGATGCTATGAAAATATGCTGCACAAGTGAGTGACACAACCAAGACCCCACGAAGTACAAAAGCTCACTACATAAATAAAAATAAATAACTTAAACAACTTCTCAATAACATCAAATCCGAAATCGAAAATCAAAAATCCCAAATCCATACTACCTTTGCCACCCTGTAAACAAACAAAGATAAAGGCTTACAAACTTAATACTATTCTAAATTTCGGATAATGGCTATGCTTACAAGCGCAGAGATAAGACAACAATTTTTAGATTTCTTTCAATCAAAAGGGCACCATATTGTTCCTTCGGCGCCTATTGTGGTAAAAAATGATCCCACATTGCTTTTTACCAATGCGGGCATGAACCAGTTTAAAGATTATTTTCTCGGTAATAAAAAAGCCCCTTATACACGTGTGGCCGATACACAAAAATGTTTGCGTGTAAGCGGCAAACACAACGACCTGGAAGAGGTGGGTGCAGATACTTATCACCATACCATGTTTGAAATGCTGGGCAACTGGAGTTTTGGCGACTACTTTAAAACAGATGCCATTGCATGGAGCTGGGAACTGCTTACAGAAGTTTATAAGCTTGACAAAGACCGTTTATACGTTACCATCTTTGAAGGTGACGCAAAGGAGAACTTACCCAAAGATGAAGAAGCATGGAATGAATGGAAAAAAGCAATTGCAGAAGACCGCATTTTACTTGGTAACAAGAAAGATAATTTCTGGGAAATGGGCGATACCGGCCCCTGTGGCCCCTGTACGGAAATACATGTTGACTGCAGAAGCGATGAAGAAAGAAAAGCTGTTGATGGTAAAACACTGGTGAACAATGATCATCCGCAGGTGATAGAGATATGGAACAATGTATTCATACAATTTAACCGGCTGAAAGATGGCAGCCTTGAACCATTGCCTGCAAAGCATGTGGATACAGGTATGGGCTTTGAAAGATTAGTGCGTGTGATACAAAACAAAACATCTAATTATGATACAGATGTTTTTACCGGAACGATTGCAGCGACAGAAAATATTACTGGTAAAAAATATGATTTCAGTGATAGCAAAGAGGCTATTGCCTTTCGTGTAATTGCAGATCATATACGTGCCATTTCATTTACGATTGCCGATGGGCAACTGCCATCAAATACTGGTGCAGGCTATGTTATAAGAAGGATATTGAGAAGAGCTGTTCGCTATTATTATTCTTATTTAGATTATAAACAACCTTTGTTACATCAGTTATTACCTGTTATTGCAAAACAATTTGAAAATGTATTTCCTGAATTGCAGCAGCAAGTTGATTTTGTAAGTAAGGTTGTAAAAGAAGAAGAAGATGCATTTTTGAGGACATTGGAAAAGGGTTTAAAAAGAATTGATGATATTATTTCATCTGTCAATGATAAATTGATCAATGGTAAATCAGCTTTTGAATTATTTGATACTTATGGATTTCCAATTGACCTTACAAGGCTTATTGCTTCGGAAAATAATTTATCCGTTGATGAAGCTGGTTTCGAATCAGAAATGCAACTTCAAAAAAACCGTTCCCGTGCAGCTACAGCAATTGATACAGAAGACTGGATCGTTTTAGATGAATATGCTTTGAATGAATTTGTTGGCTACGATTCATTGGAAATACAAACCAAAGTTGTTAAGTACAGAAAGATAAAAGCAAAAGGCAAAGAATCATTCCAGATTGTTTTGGAAGCAACACCTTTTTATGCAGAAAGCGGTGGCCAGGTTGGGGATACAGGAAAATTGATAATTAATAATGAAGAATTAGTAATTACTGATACCAAAAAAGAAAATAACCTTATCATACATTTTGCAGATGCTATACCCGCTGATCTAAGTGGTGAAGTTTTTGCAAAAGTGGATATTGCAAAAAGAAAGTCAACAGAAGTGCACCACAGTGCCACGCACTTACTGCATGCAGCATTGCGCAAAGTATTGGGTACACATGTAACACAAAAAGGAAGCCTGGTAAACAATGAACACCTGCGTTTCGATTTCTCGCATTTTGCAAAAGTTACAGACGAAGAAATTGCACAGATAGAATCGCGTGTAAATAAAAAAATACGTGCCAATATTCCTGTAGTAATAAAACAAATGAACAAAGACGAAGCCATCGCAATGGGCGCTATGGCATTGTTTGGTGAGAAGTACAGCGACACGGTGCGTGTAGTAATTATTGACCCCACTTATTCTGTTGAATTATGTGGCGGCACACATGTTTGCAATACAGGTGAGTTAGGCTTTTTTAAGATCAAACATGAAAGCGCTGTTGCGGCAGGAGTAAGAAGAATAGAAGCTGTAAGCGGTAAAGCTGCTGAAGAATTAATAATAGAACAATTCGAGTCAATTCGCTCCGTTCGCGATATACTAAAGAATCCTAAAGAATTACAGAAGTCAGTGGAAAACCTTGTTGCAGAAAACAGTGACCTGAAAAAAAGAATTGAAAGCCTCGAAGCAAAACAATTAACAGTACTAAAAAATGAGTTGCTGCAAAAAGTTGAAAATAAAAACGGAATAAACTTTATCGGTGAAGTACTGGAAGTAAGCAACGCGGATGCGTTAAAGAAATTATCATTTGATCTGAAAGCCTCTTTAAATAATTATCTGATTGTACTTGCTGCAAATATCGAAGGGAAAGCATCTGTGGCTGTTTCTTTGGATGATGCTTTTATTGCAGCAAAAAATACAGATGCACCAAAGATCATCAAAGAACATATTGCACCATTAATAAAAGGCGGCGGCGGCGGACAAAAAACATTGGCTACTGCAGGAGGACAGGATGCAAGCACTTTGCAAATGGTAATTGAGAAAATAAAAAACTTATTATAAATCCCTAACTTCATAAAATTATGAAAGTAAGCCTCGAAACTGGTATGTCTATTAAAATAGAAGGTGAATTAGGAAAATACAACACCTTGCCTATTGAGGCCTTAATTAAAATATCACAAAATTTACAGCAATTAATTCAAAGCATTGCGAAGCTCGAAATTCAAACAGATGGTGGCATAGATTTGGAAAACTTTAGAGTAGAAATTTCAAATTTTAAGCCGGGCAGTGCAATACCTCAATTTGTGTTAACACCAAGAGTAAAATTTACAACCGGAGACGATGTGTTTCAACAAAGAGATTTTGTTTCTGAAAGAATTAATAAGCTTTTATCTATCGCAAATGATGGCAATTATTTAGAATTAAAAAAAGAATACCCAGAAGCATATAAACGTAATAAAATTGTTGAGGACTTTTTCAATTTTACTTCAAGTTTTGGTAACGCACCAGTTATGTTCGGTTCTTTTGATAAAAAAAATCATTTCAAAAGTGCTTATAAACTTAATAAGTTTAAAGAGCCCATCAAAAAAGCCCTTATTACTGAAATTAAGGAAGCAAAAAAAGAGGAACCAGTTTTAGTTACTAAAGCTGTAGGAAATATTGAGGTAAAAAGGAAAGAAGGAAAAGTATTTACAAAAGTTATAAATTTTTCCGAGGATAAACACGCTGATTTAAGTTATACAACTGATACTATTGTATACGAGAATACTATTTATGAACTAATATCTCCATTGCGATGCAAGTTTAGTAAAGAAGATGATTACTTTTTAATTGAATCTGAATTACTAGATATTGTTGGTACAGGTATGACGGAAGATGAAGCTGAGAAAAATTTTGCCGAAGAGTTTAATTATATATTCAAGAGATATAACGAGCTTGAAGAAAAAAAACTATCTGACAAAATCAGGCGCATAAAAGCAATCCTGAATTCTATAATCCTTAAAATAACTAAATAATGGTTGTAGATGCCAAAAAAGCATTGAAGAGTTTGAAAAAGAAAGGTTTTTCCGAATATGATGGTGATCACAAATTTTTGGAATATTATCACAAAGGAAAACTAATACTGCATACTAAAATTAGTCATGGCGAAAAGGAACTGAATAGTTATCTAATAGCGCAAATGTCCAAACAATGTAAAATTTCAAAGAATGAATTTTTGGATCTTGTAAACTGTCCTCTTTCTGCAACTGCATATAATAGAATGCTAATTGACTTAGGATTGATAATCGACTGAAATAAATTATCAAAAAAACAATCTAAAATAACCACTATTAGACTTCAATTTCCAAATTATTTATACTTGCCCTATTATCTTTTTTGCAAACCAATAAAAAGAAAGTAAACTTGTTATATCAAAAGAATGTTACCCATTATTAATTTGAAAACTAAATTTACTTTCCATGTCTTCCGGTCATTCACATAACGATTTGCCAAAAGAGCCATCATCCGGCGATAGCATTGTATATTTTGAAAAAACTTACAGCATGGGCTGGCTGCTGCCTTTACTGTTGCTGGTATTAACCGCAGGCCTTGTAATGTATTTCATGAAAGGGTGCAGTGATCATTCAATTCCCGGCATATCTGCTGCGGTTGCTGAAGAAGTTATTGCACCGGACACCACACCGCATGTAAGCAATAATGAACGCAAATCTTTGTCTATAAGACTTTCAGACAGCACAGAAATAACGGCGTATAAAAATGGCATAGAAAATCAACTTGTGCTGTACATTATGTCCAAAGAACCGCAGGACAGCATTAGCAGGAGTCGCTGGTTTGATTTTGATAACCTGAATTTTAAGACCGGCAGTGCAGAAATAACAGATTCCAGCATGCACCAGGTAGAAAATATTGCTGCTATTTTAAAAGCTTACCCCCAGGTAAAGATTAAGATAGGTGGCTATACAGACAAAACAGGCGATGAAAAATTAAATATGCAGTTATCACAGGCAAGGGCAGATGCAGTGGTAGCTGCTTTGAAAAAAGCGGGTGCAAATGCAGAACAGTTGGTTGGTGCCGAAGGTTATGGCTCACAGTTTGCAAAAGCCGCCGCAGATGCACCTGATTCAGCAAAACAAAAAGACAGAAGAATCTCTGTAAATGTGAAGGCTAAATAATACCAGTTGGGCAGGGAAATCAGTAAGAATAATAAGCGTGTATCAATATGCTGAAGTATATTTTGCAGTACAAGTGAGTGACACAAAGGACGATGATAGCAGCAGTATTGTTTAGACCAAAATAAATGTATATTAGTATAACGAAGCGGCGGGTTTTAAAACCCGCCGCTTCGTTTATAACTTAAAAAATTACTCCTTTTTTACAACACCTGAACTGTTGCGGAAGAAACTTTATCAGCCGCAACAGATACTACCTTGTATAAACCAGGCGTACGTGTGCCGCTTGCATTTAAACCGTTCCATAATACTGAATATACGCCGGGTGATTTTGCTTCATTCACCAGTACTTTCACCGGCCTTTGCATAAAATCGTACACAGTGATATTTACTTTGCCTTGTACTGCAGTTTTATAAGTAATTACCGAATTGTTTTGCAGTGGATTTGGCCTGATAATTAAGGAGGATTCCCTGGATTTTGCGTTAGCAGGTGCAGGGCCTTTTATAGCCGGTTTTTGTAAAGTAGCCGCGCATGGCCCGCTGGCATACCATGTACCGGCATTTATTACTCCACCAAAACAATAGCTGGTCCAACTGCCGCTGCCACTGTAAGATTCAGTGTGACCATCTACTCTTACAATAACCGCGGAGCCCACATAAATAAATGAGTCGGAGTAAAAAGTGCAGCCATCCGGCGAAGTATTGATAGCATGCAATTCAACCTTGCCATTGCTGATGCCTGCGGAAAAATCAAGCCACATTACGGCCTTTCCGGCACCATAAGCTGTGGTTGTACCTTCGGCATAAAGCATGCCTATGCCTGTAACAACCAGGTTTGTAAATTCATAGCGGTACCCGTAGCCATCATCAAAACAAATTTTCTTTGCGCTGAACTGGGCTGTACTGCTAATGGCAATGCTGCAAAGCAGCACAATCAATAAGAAGGAGAAACGCAGACTGTGTTTCATAGTGCAAAATTTTAAAGTGAAGAAAATGAAAAGGGCAATTAAGCTAATAAAAATAAACGGCGTTTGCAAGCATTTATGCAATTAAATTTTTGGAGGTATACGATAACCGGCAGATTGCACATTCAAAAGTTGTTAGCATTGATTACAATACCGGCAATAGATTTTCATGGCGGCATCGTTGCGTCGCAAGCACTTCATCAGTATAAAATATGGCATCTTTGACCGCGTTTGCTGAATAAATTTTATTAGCTCAGGCGGCTTTTTAAATAAAACGCTATTAATTGAGCAGGCAAAACGCAAACACCGAAGACTTTTGAAATACCGGATTCTAATAACTTATGCAACGGGTGCCGCCGCAAATTTTCTTTCACCAATTTGCTGGCGCCACATAGCATAATACAATCCTTTATCGCTTATCAGTTGCTGGTGTGTGCCTGTTTCTACTATCTGGCCTTTCTCCAGAACAAATATCCGGTCTGCATGCATTATAGTACTTAGCCGGTGTGCTATAAGAACGGTTATCTGTTCTTTTTCCTTAGAAATATTTTTGATGGTAGAAGTAATCTCTTCTTCGGTAATGGAATCAAGAGATGAGGTAGCTTCATCAAAAATTAATAAATGCGGGTGACGCAACAGCGAACGGGCAATACTCAACCGTTGCTTTTCGCCACCGCTTAGTTTTAAGCCGCCTTCACCTATCACAGTATCAATACCTTTCTCTGCACGGGCTAATAAATTCTGGCAACTTGCTTTGTACATGGCATCCAGCAGATCATCATCCGCTGCAGATGGGTTAACAAACACAAGATTTTCTCTTATAGTGCCTGCAAAAAGCTGTGTATCCTGCGTTACAAAACCTATCTGGGTGCGCAGTTCATCAAAGCTGATGAGGTTGCCATCTATATTATTGTACAGCACTTTTCCTGTATTGGTTCTGTATAAACCTACTAGCAATTTTACCAATGTACTCTTACCCGACCCTGATGGCCCTACAAATGCAATGGTCTCGCCTTTTTTTACATCGAAGCTTATATTGTCAAGTGCTTTGTATTGTGCAGTTTTGTGCTGGAAAGAAACATTGATAAATTCAAGTTTTCTTATTGCACCTACCTTTTGCGGGGTAACAGGCGTGGGCTCCACAGATCTTTTCATTAATGCATCAAAATTATTCAATGACGCTTCTGCTTCCCTGTAAGAAATAATGATAGCGCCGATTTCCTGTAAAGGTCCAAAAATGAAGAAGCTGTAAAACTGTAAGGAGATCATCTCACCGGTGGTAATAACATTGCGGAATATAAGCCAGAGAAAAGTAAAGGTTAATACCTGCCTGAGAAAATTAACCATAGTGCCCTGTATAAAGCTTAATGCACGAATGCTTTTTACTTTTCGCAATTCAAGGCCCAGTATTTTATAGGTGTTTACATTAAGGCGTTTTACTTCCTGCTCTGTAAGCCCAAGGCTTTTTACCAATTCGATATTGCGCAATGATTCTGTGGTGGAACCTGCAAGCGCATTGGTTTCCTTTACAATATTTTTTTGAATGAGTTTTATTCTTTTACTAAGCAGGTTGGTAACAACACCAATGATCAGCGTACCCAAAAAATAAATAGGCATAATGCTCCAGTGCAGCCTGAAAGAATAAATACTCACAAACACTACACTTACCAATATGCCAAATAAAATGTTGATGAAATTGCTGATAAATTTTTCTGTATCGGTCCGCACTTTATTCAGGATTGATAATGTTTCACCGCTGCGCTGGTCTTCAAAATCCTGGTAAGGCAGGCGCATGGAATGCTTAAGCCCGTCTGTAAAAATTTTGGCACCAAATTTCTGAATGATAACACTGGAGAAATAATCCTGGAAAGCCTTTGCTATGCGGCTTACCATTGCTGTGCCTACCAGCAGCAGCAGGAGCCACATAACACCGTTAATAAAATCGCTCTCTGTTCTTGCAGTACCATCATCAAATGCATGCGGGTGATTGGCAAAACGGTCAATCAGTTTACCGAATATCATCGGGTCGAACATGGAAAAAGTCTGGTTAACTGCAGCCAGCAATAGTGCCAGCAAAACAAGCCATTTGTATGGCTTTAAATATTTCATCAATATCTTCATATATCTGTCTTTTGAATAATAGTGTTAAACGGTTGCTGAAATTAAAAGGAATTTATTCCATAATCAAATAATACACCACAGAAGATGCATAACCGGAATAAGACTTTATGTCAGGCAATAAGCCTGTTTGCATTCATTGCTCAATAAAATACAAGACGTATCCCGCAAGGCTTCGCACCG
>Ga0187893_10011637_pt1 | contig 12715 bp, 10 predicted proteins | sample MA1701074metaG_FD_139574 | JGI IMG/M metagenome (GOLD analysis project Ga0187893, IMG submission 139574) | White microbial mat communities from a basaltic lava cave in the Kipuka Kanohina Cave System on the Island of Hawaii, USA - MA170107-4 metaG ...
GCGACGATTTGTTGTCCGGTTCCTGCCAGATAAGTGCCCCGGCGATGAGGATTGATATCAACTGCATACTCGATTTCATCATGAATTTTGAGCGTGGTGAGAAACGCCACGGCCTTCGAGCCTGATCCCCAGAGCACCGCCCGTCGCCCGTTTTGTTTCATCTCGCGCAACCGGCTTTGCCAGCTCTCCAATTGGCCGCGATGGTTTTGAGAAAAATAAGCGACCAACTGCGTCAGCTCTTCCAGGTCGTTTTCTTGTGGTAAAGCCGCTGTCGGTTTTTCATCGCCGGGCCTGGCCTCGATCATCAGATATTGATCGTCGTAGTCCTTCCAAAGATCAGTCACGGTGAATCCGCAATGCCGAAAGAGGCGGGCCAGCGATCCGAGGCTGAAATACGAGCAGTGCTCGTAGTAGATGTCCCAAAACCCCAGATCACGCAAAACGCGAACGGCGTCTGGAACCTGAAAAAAGACGACGGTGTCAGCGCGATTTCCGACCGTGCGTCGCACCATGCGAACGAAGTCGGCGGTATGGTGAATATGCTCCAGCGTCATTTTGCAGCAAACCAAGTCGCCGCGATAGCCGGCATATTTTTCCGAGTAAAAGTCTTCAATAAATTTGATTCGTTCTTTTGCCGCGCTTTTATTGCGTTCGCTGACATAAGCCGGATCAAATCCGACGCCGTGATTGCCGCCCAGCTCGCAAAGCAAGGTTAGAAACTCTCCTTTGCCGCAGCCGATCTCGATGAGGTTTTTGCCGTGCAAATCATAGCGCGCAATCAGATGCGCGGCCAGACGCCGATGAAAGGCATTGAAGGTGGGCGAGAATCCTTGGGTTTCTTCATATTTGGAAGAATATTCGTGCAGCGTGGGATCGAATGCCAGGTTGGCGATGAATCCGCATGACGCGCAAAATCCCAACGCCATGTCGCCTTTGGGATAGCTCAGCGCCGCGTCGCGCGCCGGCATGAGCAAAACACTGTGGATCGGAATGTTTTGGACTTCGTAGAAAACGGCCATTCCGGCGTTGCCACAGCTCGGGCAATTATTTTTCATCTTAAACAACTCGCGGTTCCGGTATCGGGATAATAAATTTTCCGCCTCGCTGCCGGTAGGCTTCCTGTTGTTGGAGAATCTCTTCGGCGAAATTCCAGGCCAAAAGCAGCACGTAGTCCGGCATTTCTTCCAAAAGTTTTTCGGGCGCAAAAATCGGCAGGTGCATTCCCGGCATGTACTTGCTCTGTTTGTGTGTATTGCGGTCGACGACGAAATCAACGAGCTCGGCGCCGATGCCAGCATAGTTGATCAACGTGCTGCCTTTGGCGGCGGCGCCGTAGGCTGCAATTCTTTTGCGTTCGGCTTTAAGCGTAGCCAAAAGCTCGCGCAAGGAAGTTTTAACGTGAAGCGCGCGATCGGCAAAATCGCGATAATAACTAAGCCGATTAATTTTATGCGTTGCTTCTTCCTGCAAAAGCGCCAGCACAGAGTCGCCGGGCTGGTCATGGTGACCCACATAAAGTCGGAGCGAGCCGCCGTGAATACTCAGGCGTTTGACTTCGTTAAGAAAAAGTGCATGCCTTCTAAACAAGCGATCCAGCGCGGTCACCGAGAAATAGCAAAGATGCTCGTGATAAATCGTGTCGAATTCGGAGTGATCGATGAGATCTTTCACATAAGGCACTTCAATCACCGCCACGCCATCATCCTTCAACAGAATGGCAATGCCTTCGACCAGGCCGTTGGTATCGGCAACGTGCGCCAACACATTATTGGCGTGAATAACGTCAGCACTCCGGCCTTCGTCACGCAAACGCTGAGCAAGGTCCTGGTTAAAAAATTCATAGCGCGTTGGCACACCGATCTTTTCAGCAGCACGCGCCGGGCCGTCGGCGGGATCGATGCCAAGACAAGGAATGCCGCCGGCAACATAGTTTTTCAGCAAGTAGCCGTCGTTGCTCGCCAGCTCCACCACGAAGCTTTTGGCATCGAGATGCCGCGCCGCAATGAGATCGAGCACATTCTCGCGCGAGTGCTGCAAAAGCGCCGGAGAGAACGAAGAGTAGTATGGATAGTCGTCGCAAAACAGCACCGCCGGGGGCACGGTTTCCAAAATCTGCACCAAAGCGCAATGCGGGCAGAAGGCCACCTCCAGCGGAAAAGTCGGCTCTGGCTGATCAAGCTGTTCTCGCGTCAATAGCCGATCTGCCAAAGGCGTTTTGCCCAAATTCAAAAAAATTTCGGGACCGGATTGCCGGCAGGAGCGACAAATGGGATTAGGGTTGTTCATACTTTTCGCTCTTGGTGATTAAGCTTTTAATCCATGTCGCCAGAAATGCCGCCGCGACCTCATGCCCGGCGGCATTGAGGTGAGTATCGACGGCAAAGTATGGCAGATTTCCTTCACTTGCCAAGCTCTCGAGGGGCGCGGTTAAATCCTGGCAAGAAATTCCGGCGCGCGCACAGAACTCGACCAACGCCGCGCGAAATGGACTTGCCCATCTTCCTGCCGATTCAAAATCGCTTCCCTTCGGCCAAACACAATACTTGTGCAGCACCGTGATCTTGGCCGGCACAAAAACGATGGCATAAACGCCGCCACAAGTTTCAATGTTGCGCCTGGCCTCTGAAAAAGCCGATTCAAGAAACGGCATTTCATTCATTTGGGAGACGATTTGCAAACCGTCATAAAGAAAATAGATCTTGACTTCCTCGCCCATTCGGTTGGTAAAAAAACCGAAGCGCCGATCAGCCACCCGGGCTTTCGGCGCATGAAGAAAACTCAAGAGATTGGTGATGAGGCCCGAAGACGGCCATTCCGATTCAAATCTTCGCATCTGCCAGGCGCGCCAGGCCTGGCTGTCAGTGAGATCATTCCCTTCGAAGATGAAATGAAGCACGAGCCGGCCTCGCAAGTCCAGCTTGGTCGTTTCCAAACGAATCAGCTCCTCCTGAGGCGAATAACCCGGCTCTGAAATATTCATAACGGAAGTGTCCAACCTCGCTTCCAGTCTTTCCGTTACAGTGTCCTCAATCGGCAGCAGGCCCGCGAAAAGAATCGAATCACCGAGGAGCAGGACAGCAGGGTTCTTCTTGGTTGGAGGATTGCGCAGCCCGTAATGATCAGTTTGAACGGAGAAGAAGATTGGTTCGGATTTTACGCCGTATATTCCGGTTAGGTTCTGAAATGTCGTTCCTTCCACACTCTGGTTGGGTTTTCCAGCCCAGCGAATACGATGATCCGGTTTGAGCTTGCCATATCGCTTGCCGGCGCCAACCTCGCCCACCAAGGCGCGAAAGTCGATCAGGCCGATTAACGCGAAAGCTTCAAGCGACGCCACCGCCGCCAACACACCCAAATGAATACCCACGATTCTGAAGCCGCCGATTTTCCCAATTTGAGCGATGTTCAAGACGATGGCCCATATCGCCAAATAAGACAAGAAAAGGTTTAACAAAAACCAGCGTTCTCGATAGCCGCCCAATATCGCCGTGCCGGAAGCAGAATGATCATCATAAAAAAATATCCAGCCTCCGATGCTCGCCGCTACAAAAAAAATTGCTCCCAACAATGCCGCCAGAGAAAAACGCTTGGATATTCCCACTGAATCATACTCTCCGAATCATTATCATTATCCTGAAAAAACCGCTATTAATCTTTTACAAATTCAATGTGTGCAAAAAAAAGCATTGATTTTTTAAAAGACAAAATAATGAAAAATTATTTTGTCATCCATTATTGTGTCTTTTGGGTTGCGGCTTGTCCACTTTGGGCTATGTCGGCTTAAATATTTCTGATACTCCAGCGCAGGGTACCGTTAAGGCGGCCGGTCTGCAGCAAGTGTTTGATATGCCCGACGCGCTGGTATTTCGGGCCTTCAAATTCTTCCAGCGTCAAGCCGATGCGTTGGTAGGCATCATACAACTCTTGCGCGCCTTTCCTGGCATTCCATTGCGGCTTGAATTCCGGCACGGCGTTCGCGATTTTGCTGCAGTCAACTCGATAGCAGCGTTTGTCCGGGCCGGCGTCGCTGGCAAATTCGAGGCGACAACCTGGAACGGTTTCTTTGACGATCTCAGCGATCTCGCGAATCCGATAATTTTCGCTGTTGATGCCGACGTTGAAAGCCTGATTGTGCACGGTTTCCCGCGGGGCATGGAGCACGGCAATAAAAGCGCGCGCGATGTCTTCAATGTGTACGATTGGCCGCCAGGGTGTGCCGTCGCTCTTCAAATACACCCGGCCCGTAGTATAAGCCCAAGCCACGAGATTGTTCAAGACGAGATCAAAACGCAATCGCGGTGAGACGCCATACGCCGTGGCATTGCGAAGAAAGGTCGGGCTGAAATTTGCATCCGCCAGTTTGGCGACATCCTGCTCGACGCGCACTTTGGCAACGCCGTAAGGAGTAACCGGATTGAAGGCCGATTCTTCGCTTAGCATGTCATCACCGGCCGCGCCATAGTTACTGCACGAGGAGGAAAAAATAAATCGCGTGATGCCAACGCGCTTTGCCAGCCTCGCCAAGCGCACCGAGGCTTCGTGATTGATCTCGTAAGTCAATTGCGGATTCAAATCGCCGAGTGGGTCATTGGACAAGGCGGCCAAATGCAGGATGGCATCGAATCCCTCGACAACCGCTTCGTCAATGTCGCGAATGTCCGCTTTAAGATAAGGAATGGTTGGGAACTCTTTTCCAAACGTACATTGCCCATAGAGGTCGCTATCCAGCCCGACTACCTCGTGCCCTTCTGCCATCAGCATCGGCGCCAGGATCGTGCCGATGTAGCCGTGTGAACCGGTTACCAGGACTTTCATAATTATTTCCAAATTTTCCAGGGTGCCTTGCCGCTCTGCCAAAGGGATTCCAATAATCTCTTGTCGCGCAAGGTATCCATGCATTGCCAGAAGGAATCGTGACGGTAAGCCATAAGCTCGCCGTCATTCGCCAATCGTTCCAGCGGCTCTTTTTCCCATTGCGACATGTCGCCGTCGATGTACTCGAACACTCCCGGCTCCAGCACGAAAAACGCGCCGTTGATCCAGCCTTCTTTGGTCTGCGGTTTTTCGGAAAATACCATCACGTGGTCATCCTTGAGCTCGAGGTGACCAAAACGCGCCGGCGGCCGCGCCGCGGTCAAAGTCGCTAACTTGCCGTGCGCGCGATGGAACTTGAGCAACTCCGGCAGATTGACGTCAGAAACACCGTCGCCCCAGGTTAACATAAAAGTTTCATTTCCGAGATAAGGGGCCAACCTTTTGATGCGACCGCCGGTCAATGTATCGATGCCGGTGTCGATCAATTCGACTTTCCAATCGGTTGTGTAGCCGCCGTGGATCTGCACTTTGCCGGTCTCCAAATCTACGGTAAGATTGCTGTTGAGCGAACAATAATCGACGATGTACTTCTTAATGACTTCGCCCTTGTACCCGAGCGCGATCACAAAATTTTTGAACCCATAATGCGCATAGTGCATCATGATATGCCATAGAATGGGCCGGCCACCGATCTCGACCATGGGCTTGGGCTTGATCTCGGTCTCTTCCACCAGGCGCGTGCCAACCCCGCCGGCAAGAATGGCAACTTTCATAAGCAATCTTCCTTCCCTGGCATTAAATCATTGCGCAGCAAAAGTTAGAAAAAATTTCTAACTTTTGAACACCAATTACGCGGATGAAAATCCGCTGTTCTCAAAAGTTAGCGACTGAAGGCAGAAAAAGCAATGGATTTTTTTAATTCTTCAGGGCCGCTTCGTTGTGGTGTTTGAATATCGGCAATCGCATTCTTTGCAATTGCTCCTGGCGAAGGTATTTGACGATTTCCTGCGAAACCGGCCAGGGCGTTTTATAAATCGACGCCCACAGATAACCGGACAGGTGACAGAGCGCGCCGATCAGATATGGCCTTTCGATCACGCGACGGGCGCATTTCATCATCTCGAAGAGAGGATGGCAGCCGACCATAAAATCCAATTTGCCGTAAAGAAAGCACGTGCGCAGAATTTTCCTTCCGATGCCGCTGCCGGATTTGTGGTGAAAGACTTTGATGTCCGGGAACGACTCGACCTGCCATCCTCTCATTCTGGCCATGACTTCCATCATCCAATCTTCGCCGCCGACATCGAGGGGAATGTATCCGCCGATGGCTTCGAAGCATTCGCGTCGAAATAATTGAACGGCGCCGGCGACGGATCGCACCGAATTGCTCGGGCGCGGCTTGAATTTTCCAAAATACGTTTCACAGATGGTTCCCCCCGCAATTCCCAATTGCGGATTCCTGGCAAAGCGATCGAGAATCATTTCGTAGTAGCGAGAATCGAAAGATACGTCGGCGTCGAGATTGCCTAAATAAGCGTAATTGAATTTTTTCAAATGGGCGTAACCGGCAGCGAAAGCCTCGACTTTGGATTTAAAATTGCGATGAGGCGATTCTTTAATCGTGACAAGTTTGATAAAATCATGTTTGCTGGCGTAATTCAACACAATTGCTTCGGTTCCATCGCTTGATCCGTCGTTGACGATGATCCATTGCTTAGGCAGAATGGTTTGTGATACAATTGCGGCCAGGGTCTTTTCGATGAAGGCTTCTTCATTTTTAGCAGGGGTGATGAGTACATACGTATTCGGCATTACCGCATCTCATCTGTTGCAATTCGTTTCCTTCGTAGCCAGGGCAAAAAGCTTATGGCCGGTATTGCGCCGCGAACGATAGGCCAGCGCGGTCAGCGGATACAAAATCGGCCACAGCAGCACTTGCAAAGGCCCGATCCGATAGAGCAGTTTTACCAGCCGCCACCAGCCGTTTCCCAACACACAAAACTGCTGTTTGATCCGGAAGCCCGCCTGGTCGAGAAGCGCATTCGAAAATTCCCATGAAAAAAAATTAACCACACCTTCTCTTTGCGCATGATGCTCTTTCCAGCTCCGCACGTCGTAACCTTTGCCGGAGAAGCTATCGGCACAAAAGCAAAAACCTCCGGATATTCCCAGAACGCGATGCGCTTCCGCGAGCGCTTGGTGAATACGTTCGATCAATTGATAAACCGATACCGAATAAGCAAAATTGAAAACGCCGGAGCGAAAAGGCAGCGCCGTGGCATCCGCGCAAACCACCGCCAGCCCCCGCGATTTGGCGATCTGTAGCGCCCGCATATCCAAATCGACGTAGATGACTTTCACATTCAATTTTTTTGTCAAGCGCAGCGACCAAAAGGCGTCATGGGACCCAACATCCAAAACCAGTCGTGACGAGGCCGGCATGAATTTTCGCATCGTCTTTATATCGTTCAATCGAATCACGTTGCTCAGCCTGATGAATTCCATGAGCTTGCCGGCGAAAGGCCAGGACAGTTTCATCGGATCAGCTCCGTATGCTGAAGGAGCCAGCCGGCGCACGCCAGGCTTCTTTTTAACTTCATTTTAGTTTCTTGCCGATGGGACGGCTTGAGGCCAAACAAAACAATTGCCCGCAGCGTCCGCATCACTTGGTAAAACAGACTGATGAAAAAAAAGCCGGCGAGGGCGGGCCGCTGATGATGCTTTTTCCAATACTGCAAATTGGCCCGTTGTTGCTCGATATAAAACTTAACCGGCGCTTGTGAGGAGCTGCCGCCGCCGAAATGAATAATCGTCGCCGTTGGCAAGTAGGCGGCTTGCCAACCCGCGTCACGAAAGCGTTTGCACCAGTCGACGTCTTCGGCGTACATGAAAAAATTTTCGTCGAGAAGGCCGACCTGATCGAGCGCTTCTCTTCGCGCCATCAAGAAGCATCCGCTCAGCACTTCGACGGCGCCGGTCGTGTCGTGAGGAAAAAAAGTCAGGTGGGGAAAGATCGTATCCAATCCCAACGCGCGACCCAAGCTATTCCCCAGGGTTGGAAATTTCCAGCAAGAACGTTGCAGGGTGAAATCCGGATTAAAAACCTTTGGACCGAGCAGGCCAACATTAGGATGCTGATCCAGGTAAGCCAACATCGCCGCCAAACAACCTTGCAGAACTTTTACATCGGAGTTAATTAGACAGACATATTTTCCTGCACTTTGCCTGATGCCAATATTATTGGCTTTGGCAAATCCGAGATTAGTCGTATTGGCCACTAATTTAACGTGCGAAAATTCTTCGCGCACCGCTTCTACAGAGTCGTCCGTAGAAGCATTATCAACGATGATGATCTCGGCCCGAGAAGAATCGACTTCGCCTTTTAGCGCGCGCAAGCATTCCAACAAATACGTTTTGGCATTCCAGCTTACGATGATGATTGATAAATCCAACATGCATTTCTAAAACGCAAATTGTCGTTGCGATAAGCCTTCACTCGCAAGATTTTCATCTAACGCGCTCGTTTCCTGAATCTTCCTGGCAGCGAGGCCGTTGGCCGTAGCGATCATGGCCAGCAACATGTACCATACCAAAATGATCTGGTCGAAGTAAGAAACACCCATGAATGACACGACGTGAGAAAACAGCGAGGCGCCCAAAGCCCAGAAGTATAATTGCGCACCGCGCTGCCCTTCCATCGCGTGAATGGCCTTACGCAGTCCGGTAAAACAGAGCATGATAACCATAAGAAAAAGACCCAAGGAAATCAGCCCACCCGAGACGCCGATTTGGACATACTGATTCGTGATGTCAAAAAGGAAATATCCCCACTTCGCCGTGGACTTCGTGCCGATCAGCCACCATTCTTGAAATCTTCTGATGAATTGATCAAACAGATAATAGCGGTGATAACCGGTTGAGGCGCCAAATACATTGAACCGCGCCAACAACGCCCAAATCGGAGCTTTCATGAAAATTTGCAGTGCAAGCACCGCACATGCGGTTGCCCACAGCAGCGCAGGTAAAAGCTTACGAGCGCGCCATAAGCATAGAGCGGCTATTCCGGCGAGGTAGGTCAGCGCCGGCCCGCTCGATGCCGTGCTCGCTGTAACGATGGTGGCAGCAATGGCGCCGATGATGGCCAAGCCTTTGCCTTTTTCCTTATTCTGCCGCCAAAGGGCCAAAAACAAGGGCAGCAGCGAGGCGGCAAAAGTCCCGGCCATGATCGGATGCTTGAACGCGCCCTGGCAGCGCAACCTGTCGTCGCGAACGACCGTCAATTCGGGCACGCCGCCAAACACGGCGAAAGCATTCTTTCCGGTCGACCACTCGATCAACATGGCGATGGCAAGGGGAACACAGATCACGGCCAGCGTCTTGATCACATACTCAATCTCTTGCAAATCTCGAATCAGGAACCTGATCAAAAAGAAAATTCCCAGCACATCAAAAGCTTCACCAAGACGATTGATAAAAGCGTCGGAGGTTTGCCAAAGCAGGGTATAGCATACGGTCCGGACGACGACCCAGATGATCAAGCCTTTGTCTATCGCGTTTAATTGCAGCCCTTGAAATTCGGATCGCAGAACGAGGCGAATCCAGCCGAAGACGACCAGAATTCGCAGCATGTTGAAATCAAGCGAGGCGACGACGATCTGCTGCTGCATGGAGATAAAAACTGCGGCCGCGAGGATCGGGGCAATCGCATATCGGCGCGGCAGCAATATGATGAGCAAGCCGGCAATCAACGCGCACGCCAACGCGAGCGGATGAAGAACCGTTTGTCCATAAACGAATTTGCTGTACTGGAGGATGCTTGGATTTTCCATGGCAATAATCTTACGATTCGAGCACTGTTCAGTTTTTTTTGCTCACCCCGGCAAATGCATACAAAAGCCAGCCGAAATGGTATGGCCGGCATTCCCATGTTATTAGCAAATTTTTATATTCGTGTTGTTTGGTTGAAAGCCCAAAAAGAGAAGAGGCGGCGTCATAATACATTTTGAGGTTCTTCATATAAAAGCTTCTCCAAATGACGTAATTATTCGTGTCCGTCAAATCTCGTTCAAGCTCATTGCACCCCACAATCCATCGCAGCCCTTTATAAATCGGCTCACTGAAGTCCTGGCCAGTTGCTTCGCTAATGGCAAAAAGAGCCATGGGCGCCATGCCGTCTTGATGCACGGAATATACGGGATATTGCCCAACTACCTTGCCCGTCAGCGAGTGATAATGCCACCACCACTGTCCTAATGAACCTTGCAGCCGGCATATCGTTTTGGCGCAGTCTAAAGCAATCGCCAGCGCCTCCTTATTTCCAAAAATACTGCCAAACTTTGATAATGCGTAAATTGGATAGACTTGATCCGCAAAGCTGCCGACGCGTCCTCGTATCAAACCGGCTGAGGTTTTGGCGCTCAGATGGCCAAAAATTCCTTTGCCGCTATGATTTGTTAACAGCACGTTATAAGTTTGATTCGCCAAATCTCTCAACTCTGGAATGTTTCCCTTCGTTATCAGAGACAAATAAGACAGTCCGGTCAGAAACCAGGCCAATTCCATCGTTCGCCCTTGTTGTGCGTCCTGATAGCGCCTCAGCGCCTCTTTGCAATCGAATTTGGAATAGATCTGCATCAGTTGCTCGGGCGCCGCCAAAGCGCCGAGCCAAAGAAGCAAGCCGAGGTCGCCCAGGTTGTCTATTCGCTGGCGCCGGTCAAACAGGCTCTTAAGAGTCGTTTGCACGTGGATCGGCGAGACGTTGCCTTGTTGCTCGTAGCGATGCAGGCCCAAAAGAGAAATGATGGTGTATCGCAAAGAGAGGCCTTCGTTCATCATGCCGCGATCCGTTTTTTTCATGCGATAACAAAAGAGCTGGCTATTTGCATCGAACATCCTGACCAGCCCGTTGACGGCAAGGTTGATGAGATACGGCAGCAATTCGCCGCGGTCTTGCTCACATTCAATTGCAAACGATCTTTCGCTCATGGCTTCGTTCGAAATAGAGTGGTTGGCTCAGCAAACTATTTCACCTGGATTCCACCAGCGCCGCAATGTCTTCGACAATTTTATCGAGCACACGTCGCTTGCTCGTTTGCGAGGGGGCAAGCCGGCGCCGTTTGGTCAAAGCAATTTTCGCGCGGACATCCTCAACACGCTCGAGAATAATCAGCTTCCCGAGGTCAGCCAGATATTTGTCAACGGCGCCAATTCTTCCGCGAAAGATGCTGTAAACCGGTACGCCCAATGCGGCGGCTTCCCGGTTCATGGTGCCGCCGCCGCTGATGACCAGATCGGAATTCCAGATCAAGCTCAGTCCATCGAGGACGCGTTCGGGGATGAGAAGGGTTTTGTTGTTGCACCACTGCGGCCATTGCTGTTGAATCGAAGCTTTTTGCTTCTCATTTCGAGGCAACACCACCAGACGGATTTTGGGAACCTGGCCGAGAAAATCAATGGTCGCTGCAAAGAGCGTTTCGCTTTCGCTGTTGTGATAGTGGGCTTCATTCGCCGGCGGGCGGATGGTCACAACCAGCTCATCCTCGCGGATGCCCAATTCTTTGAGAAAGCCGGGAGCCGGCTGCAGATTTGGAACATAGACGTCTTCTTTGATTCCGGGATATTTATAAATGCGTTGAGGAAATTTCTTCAAAACACTATCCGGAATCACCTCCGGCACAAACATCCAGGTGGGATGAACAAATGGCAGCCATTGGGTGTATTCGTAATCGAGAATCAGCACCGATGGTATGCGCAACATGGAGGCGAGAAGAATCTGTGACCGCGAGCCATGTGACAACGCCAAATCCGGCTTTTGACTCAAGATGGCCGGCGCCATTTGGAGCGCGCGAAAGCCCAGCCCGGCCAGCTTGAGAACTTTGTTCTTGCCGTAGTGGCGTCCAATCAGCTTATACCGCAAGTTGAAAAGGTCGGCGAGGTCGCAAACTTGAAAACAGTCGCGCGCGGTCAACGTCACCACGTAGCCGCGTTTGTCGAGCGCATCGATAATGGGCTTGAAAAACGGCACGTGCGGCGAATTGTCCAAATCGATCCATATTTTTTTAGGGCGCGAATTCCCGAAATGGCGTTTCTTATTCATTTCTCAACTCCATAATCAAGCGGCGTAATGGCGCAACCATTCTTCGAGAACGATCAAGTTAAACAAAATCTTTTGGTGATCGCAGCGTCCGCTGCGATGTTCTTTGACAAGCTCGTGGACGGCTTCGGGACGCAAATATTTATAGATCAACGAGCTGTTTTGCAGCAGCGTATGATCTAATTTCCCGGCATGAGAATCCCGAAACCAATCATCCACCGGCGCGGAAAAACCGACTTTCTTTTTTCGGACCATTTCTCCCGGCAAAAACTTTCGGCAAATTCGCCGGTGCAGCCATTTTCCCGTGCCGTTGTGCACTTTGAACGAAGCGGAAAGGCGTTCGACATATTCGACAATGTCGTGGTCCAGATATGGCACCCGCGCTTCAAGACCGTGCGCCATGGAAAGCTTGTCACCGTACATCAACAGCTCATCAGGTAGTGACGATCTGATTTCCAAGAATTGCAATCCTCCAAGCTCGTCCGTGTGTTGCATTAAAGGCTCGAGATCACGCCAACACTCCAGAATCTTGTCGCCGGCATCAGGCGCCAGGAGGTCTTTTTGAAAAAGATGGTCAATCGTCTCGCCCGGCATGAGTGAAAACACCTGCTGATATCGCTGCATCCGGCCGGACACGTCGAGAGAATAAAGCGCGCGTTTCACCATCTCATTGCGCGACAAGCGAGCCAAAACTCCGCCCAAAGGCGCGCGAATCATCTGGGGCAAAGGCCTCCAATAAACACCGTAGTGGACGCCCAAGTGGCGCTTGTAACCGCCTAAAAGCTCATCGGGCCCCTGCCCCATGAA
>Ga0187893_10011638_pt1 | contig 12714 bp, 13 predicted proteins | sample MA1701074metaG_FD_139574 | JGI IMG/M metagenome (GOLD analysis project Ga0187893, IMG submission 139574) | White microbial mat communities from a basaltic lava cave in the Kipuka Kanohina Cave System on the Island of Hawaii, USA - MA170107-4 metaG ...
CGCGAGGAGGAGCAGCTCAGGCAGCTCCGCATCCAGCACGAAGGCGAGAGCCACACGCTCCAGGAGCTGGAGCTCAGGGCCCGCGCGCTCGATACACGGATCTCGGAACTCGCGAGCGGCATCTCTCCCGAGCTGCGCGAGCGGGCCGAGCGCGGCGAGCTCGACGGCGCCGACACTGTCCGGGCCGATCTCGAGCGCGCGCACCGGGACCTCGAGGCCCACGGGGAGCCGCCGGCCGAGGAGATCCGCGAAGAGGCGCGCCACCTCGACGCCAACGTCCGCGAGCTCGAGGGGCACGTGCGGGATCGCGGCGAGGAGGCGCGCCGCGCGCGGGAGGAGCTCGCCGCCTGCCGCCAGCGCTACCTCGAGATCGTGAGTCGGACGCTCCAGGACTATCGCCGCCGCTGCGTGGAGATCGGCGCGCGCGCCGACGTCGCGGTGGAGATGGAGCTGCCCGCGCTCGGAGACGATGACCGGGCGCTCGACGAGGCCGCCATCGAGGTGCGGCTCGGCTTCGATGGCAAGGAGGCCGTGTCGCTCGGAGATCCCTCCTTCAGCGGCGGACAGCAGGTGATCGCGGGTCTCGTGCTGCTGATGGCGATGGCCGAGACGGGCGGAAGCGGGTTCTTCATGCTCGACGAGCCCTTCGCCCACCTCTCGCTCGACCGCATCGATCAGGTCGGCCGTTTCCTGCGCAGCACGCGGGCGCAGTTCATCCTGACCGCGCCCACCACGCTCGACCGCGCTCAGCTCGACCCGGCCTCGGAGCTCATCGTGCTGCGGAAGAAACGCCCCGCCGATCCCGCGGCACCGCTTCCGGTCGTTGCCCAGGCCTGAGGTCCTTCCCATGGACGACCATGCGTGCAGCTACCGCCAGGTCGAACGCTGGAGCGAATGGGTGTGTGTCGAGAACCGGCGGGAGCGAACTGCGACGCGCGTTCCGATCTGCGACGTCTGCGGCCGCGAGCGTCCGGCACGACACCCCCGGCGGCAAGAGCGCCTGGAGGTCGAAGCCGCCCATCCGAGCCCCCCTCCCATGCCCGACGGCGCGGGACGCCGGACGGCTGCCGAGCTTCTCCGGCGCGCGGCGGGCGCCGTCAGTCCGCAGGGACTGGTCTCGACGCGCGGGCTCATGAGCCGCCTGGTTCGCCGCGGCATCGAGGGCAGCCTGGTCGATCAGTGGCTCGAGACCCTGATGAGCGCAGGCTGGCTGCGACTGCACTGGAGGCTGCACGCAGCCGGGCGCGAGATCGCGCACGTCCGAATCCTGGATCTGGAAGCCCTCGAGGACTTCGCCCATCCCGGCGCACGGCGCCTGCGGCAGGACGCGCGGAGCGACGCACGGAAGGCGCTGGCGCCGCTGGACCATCCCCTGGCGGACGAGATCGCGCACCTGATCGAGGCGGAGCTTCCCGAGCGCGAGTCGCCCCAGGTGATCCGCGCCCTGGCCTCGCTTGCGGTGCACGTCGCCTCCGGCGACATCGTGGCCGAGCGGGTCTTCTCCGTCCGCTATCTCCGCGACTCCAAGGTCCTGGGCCGGGTTCGCCGCCGGATCGAGTCCCTGCTCGGCCCGCTGGAGGGGCTCGGGATCCGCGAGGCGGGTGCCCTGGTGCAGATCGGCGGGCTCGGCGCGATCCGCGTGAGGGGCGACGACGGGAGCGCCACCCGTCTCGACCTCGCGACCCTCGACCCCTACCTGGGTCTGCCCCGCGACGCGCTGGCCGATGGGCGCCTCGAGGTCGAGCTCGCCGACGCCGGGCTCGTCGTCATCGAGAACTTCGCCTGCTTCGAGGCCTTCTGCCGCGGCGAGGTCGAGCAGCCCCTCCGATCCACGGTCGCCTGGACGGCCGGTTACCCGGGTCGCGCCATCCGCCGGCTGGTGGAGGACGCCGCGCGCCGGGGCGCACCCATCCGAGTCTGGGCAGACCTCGACCTCGATGGCGTCCGGATCGCCCGTTTGGTCGACGCGTGGAGCGCCGGAACCGCGCGCTTCCACGGGATGACCCCTGGCGACCTCGGCAGCGCCCACCGCTCGCTCCCGCTCACGGACCGCGCCGTCGCGGGCATTCGGGCCGACCTCGGGCGCCACCCGGACGCCCCCCTTGCCGACCTGCTGCGGGCGCTCCTCGAAGCGGGGCGCTGGGTCGAGCAGGAAGCGTTCCTGGGCTGATCCCGGCCACCACCCGCTCACCCGGATCGCTCGACGACCGGACCGTTGGGCCTGGCACGACTGCGCGAATGTCGGAAGTGATGGGACCTTCGGCAACTGGTGGGACGATCGGAAAGGCGTCTACCGCGTCCTCTACGCGCCGAGCAGTTCGGCTCAGCGCGCTCATGGAAGTGGTCGCGCGCTTCCGACCCGACCCCGGGCGGTCGCTTGCGCGGGATCGGACCACAGCCTATCGATAGCGAACTGGGGGGGTGAATGCGGCGAGTTAGACAACGGGATAGGGAGACGACCAACTCTCAGCTCGGGCTAGCACGGCGTTCGAAGACCCGTCCCAGAAGCGCCCGATGGCTCTCGGCGATCGCGGGCCGTCGGGCACCTCAGCCAACGCCTGTGTTTGATACCTACTGGCGCTTCGCCGCGGAGCGCCAACAGATCTTTCACCGCCGCGTCTTGCGGCTGGGCCTTCCGTGGACTCGGGATCCCATTCTCCAGCACTTCAAGTTCACGAACGCTTATCGGGCCTCAGACCGTGTCAGCCAGTACCTGATCCAGAAGGTGATTTACGACCAACCTCGCGCCTTCGTAGCCACGTTCCTTCGCGTGCTTCTTTTCAAGATCTTCAACAGGATCGAGACATGGGAAGCCCTGCGCTCTGACATCGGGGAGATCGATGACGCCACGTTTGGCGTGGAGCGAGTCGATCGAATCCTCGAGGGGCGGCTGCGCGATGGAAACCGCATCTACTCCGCCGCCTACATCATGCCGAGTGGCAGCCGAAGAGGAGGACGCAAACACCGATTCCACCTCGAGCTCTTGGCGACGATGCTGTCCGATGACGTTCCGAAGCGCATCCTCGATGCGCCCTCCCTTCGCGCAGTGTACGAGCTCCTACTCAGCTACCCGAGCGTGGGCCCGTTCCTTGCCTATCAGTGGACCATCGATCTCAACTACTCGCCGCACCTCGAATTCGATGAGATGGACTTCGTCGTCCCCGGCCCTGGCGCGCGAGATGGCCTTCGCAAGTGCTTCTCCGATCTCGGTGATTGGACGGAGGAAGAGGTAATTCGCGCGCTGACTGAGAGCCAAGACTTTCACTTCGCCCGACTCGGAGTTCCGTTCGCGTCGCTCTGGGGTCGCCCCCTCCAGCTCGTGGATTGCCAGAATCTCTTCTGCGAGGTGGACAAGTACGCTCGAGTTGCACACCCGGACGCAGCCGGGGTCAGTGGTCGGCGGCGCATCAAGCAGCGCTTCGCCGCGAACACCGCTCCCCTCGACTACTGGTATCCGCCAAAATGGGGGATCAATGAGCGCCTGCCGGATGCGCCACGCGAAGTGACCGCGATCGCAGGTCCATGAACACCGTGCCCCCCTCCGCCCGTCGAATGACGTTCCATACGCGGTAGCCCTCGAGGATCGCGCGAGCGAAGTCCGAGAGGGGACGCGCGCTGACTTCGAGCGGGGATACCAGCCCTCGGATCGTCTTCAGCAGCGCGTAATCCACATCGTCAACCTCTTCGAAGAAGTCGTGGTGCCGAGCGTACTCGAACACGAAGGCGACAATGGCTTCGTCAATGACTATCGCGCGTCCGCCATCTTCGACTTCGTCCACAGCGAGATTGCTCTTTCGCTTGCAACCGAGAAGCTTCCGCAACACGGGTGACCAGCCAAGAATCGCTGCGTGCGCCAGATGAAAGACATCGTGGAAGCGGTAGCCGTCGGGATCTGGGGTGTTGTCGCGAATCGGGTCACCGACTCGCTTACCGGCGCGGATCAGTTCCACGACGGGTCGACCTTCGTCATCCATGTGCTGGCGAAACTCAAGGGTCAGCTCCCTCGGCAGCTGCTCGTCCTCGGGAAAGCTCGCGTCGAAGAGCGGAGGAGCCTCGCCGCCCCTGACAGGCCAGCGATCCCGCGTCTTCTCGAGATTCGCCTCGGCGATCGCAGCGAGATCGAGATCGAACTTGGATGCGAGGTTCGACAGGTACCAAAGGATATCGCCGATCTCCTCGGCGATCTGAGGCTGGAAGAGACGATGAGCATCTCCATCCCGTAGTCGCTTCTTGTACTGGACGAGGAGATCCCCCACTTCGCCGGCGATTCCCAGCAAGGGGACGATGATCGCCCGCGGATCGGGCTCGGGAACCTGGTCTGTCTCGAGCGCTCTCTGCTGGTAGTATCGCAAGTCCATGGTCGCCTCTCCTACGGTCTTGGGTCGAGCCCGCTGGGTGGCACCGTCCAAGCGTCGGTGATGTGTCGGAAATACTCGAACGGCAACGAGGCGTAGCCGCTCCGGGCCCAGCCCGAGCCCCACGAGTTCCGAATATGGAGCGTTCCGCCACGTCTGTCGTAGCCCACGGCCGCCACGGCATGGAGACCCAAAACAGGTTGGCCCCCCGCTAGCGGAGCGAGCGCCCCGCTCTCGTCGACCAGATACCACTGTGGCGTCAGTTCGACCCCCAACACCACAACGCGCCGATCGGCGAGCGCGGCGCATACGCCAAGCTCATCGGGGCTTACGGGTGAGAGCTCGGCGCGCTTCCAGGTGGCGTCGGGGCCCGCGCCCGGAGGCGAGAGGGGGTCGCCCTGGGTGTGCGTTACATCGTAGGGCCACACCCTGGCATCCGGCTGGCCGGAAGCCCGGAGGCCTTGCTTCGCAGCGTCGAAGGTGGTCCCGTTATCCCAATCTCCGTCGACGATCTTGCACGCCCAATACAGTGCCTCCTCTGACAGCGCGACGCGCGGATTGCGAGCGAACTCGTGTGCACACGTTACGCCGAACGCCACGCACGTGTCGCGAGGACCCTGGTCTCGCACCGCAGGTAGGTGCCCACTGAGATCCACAGCCTCCGAAATCGCCAACGTGTCGCCCTAGAATCCACTCGCGAGGAGGAATTCGCGTTGGTGGGGGACTGGCCCCCGGTCCAGAACCTCGGGACGATGAGCGACCAAGTCGATCGTGAAGGTGGATCGGTCGCTCGCGCTGGCCTCCCATGCGCGACGCAGAACCAGTCGGAGGTTCTGGGGACCCGGTTCGCGAACGACGAGAATGAGGACCCGCTCGCCTCCGGCGCCGATCCGGCCGGAGTGGTCCCCCTTCTCGAATCGGTCGGAAACGAGCTCCAGCCCGGCCGTTGCTTCGACGATCGCCCAGCGGTACCCCGTCGTGGGGTTCTCAGGCAGGGTGATCTGAATCCGATCGCCGACGCCTGGACTCAGTGTCTGGCCGGACTGGCCGGGCCCTACCGACCAGACGTCGGCCCAGCGCAGGTCGTCAGGCCGGTCGCCGAGAAGCGATGCCTTGATGTCGATCGGCCGCGACGCGAGGATCCGTCCCGCGTCCGCGCGGCTCAAACGCTTGAGCGTCCGCAGCTGGAAGACCGTTGCGCGGAAGCTCGCGCCTAACCTAACCGACAATCGGTACACATCACTCGCATCGAGCGCATCCAACTTCCCTTGAAGCCCCAGACGTTGCATCGTGACGTTGACCAGCTTCATAGGCATCAGGAACTCGGCGGCAAATGCCTGCGCGGCGAGCTCCTGGTCGGCGTTTGGATCGTCGATCGAGAGTATGGAGCGCTCGTCATCGGTGCTTGCCGCGTGGCCCAACACGTAGTGACCGTACTCATGTGCTGCCGTGAACCGCTGCAGCGGTTCGGGATGGTTCCGGTTGATCAGGATGCCTGGCGCTCTACCACCTGCGCGGTCATAGAGGCCGAGCAATCCCGGCATCGGTTCGAAGAAGAGCCAGATCCGCGCTCGCTTGATAATCTCGAAGACATCGACGGCTGATGTCAGGTCAGTCCTCAGACGGACGTGCTCCTTGGTCGCGGCACGGCGTCCTTCGGCGCGAATCGACTGTAGGCGCGTCAGGCGAGGCAATGGGGGTTAGTCCCTCTCGGGAGGAGCCGGCGCGCGCCCAGCGGCGCGCAGGAACTGGGCAAACTGCACGACTCGCTCGCGTTCATCCGGTGTGAGGTCTTTTGTCGCCCGATAGAGGGCGCGTGCGCTTTCGTCTAGAGGCTCTTCGGTGTTTGACGTGCCAAGAAGACGCTCGACGGTGGTGCGATACAGCGCCGCGAGATCACGCAGTTCGAGGCTCGAGATCTTTCGCTTCCCTCCCTCCATCGCGGATACGGAAGCGCGGGGGATCTTCAACGCCTTCGCGACTTCCTCTTGCGAGAGTCCAAGGAACTCGCGCGCCCCGCGAAGGCGCGCCGCCAGGATCTGCTCTTCTGACTCCGAGCTTCTGTCCGCCATGTCGTACCTCCCTGTTATTCCTCATCTCGAACGGAACTGGCTAGCACCACCGCGAAGGCATAGTCGCCATCGTGCGTCAGGCTCAAGGCCCAGCGATTCAATCCGAGGGTCTGCGCACGTGCCGCTGCGGGTCCCAATAGGCGAACCCGAGGTGCCCCCAAATCGTCCCGTTCGACGACGATGTTGTGCCAGGAGACCCGCTGCCGTCCTGTGCCCAACGCCTTGAGAGCGGCCTCCTTTGCCGCGAAGCGCGCGGCGAGACTCTCGGTGCGTCCGTCGCAGTCTCGGATCTCCTGCTCGACGAGCACCCGAGCTAGGAAGCGCGAACCAGCGTGGTCAAGGTGCTTCCGAAACCGGGGTAGCGACACCGCGTCGACGCCTACTGAAAACCCATTGGAGTAGGGCCGTAGCGCGTCGATCGCTTCGGTGAGTCGTGCGGCGGGGGTCTTCATCAGGCTGCCTCCAGACGACCGAGGGCTGCGACACACTCCGCATGAAGGTCCCGAACGACCGCGACACCCCCGTCGAGTTTCGCGTGCGAGGACACGCACAAGATCTCTCCCATCGCGAACCCCGACTCGTTTGCAATGAACTGCAGAAGGTCGGCAAGTCCGAGATAGTTGCCATAGGCACGCCGCAGGAAGTAGTGGTTCCGGTAGAGCGCCGCCATGTGGATGCGGCTCTCGACGAGGGAGAGGCTGACGTGGCTGAGACAGGGGAACCCCTGCGGTCGTGCGTCGCTCTTCGCGTCGAAGAACGCCAACTCGTAGAGACTGCCGTTGCTGTCTCCTCGTTGGTTCGCCTCGCGCAGCTGTCGCACGACGCGCTGGAGTTGGTTTATGGAGGCGCCCGATGCGCCGGCGTAGGCGACAAGGCGACGGAAGTAGCTCCGCTCACGTGGGGCGATCCGCTTGCGCCGTCGCAGGACGCGCGCAGTGGCCTCGTAGAACCGCGTCTCCGCGTTCGGCGTCCCTGGGCGGTACAACGCGGTCGGGAAAATGGTGTTCGCAACCGTGGCGACACCGTAGACGCGTTCTTTCGGATGCCGTTGCTGTTCCGCCGAGAGAAAATCATCGATCGCGCGGGTCACGTCCGACACAGGCTCCTTCGGTTTTCGGATCGCGACGCTGAGGTTGATGAGCTCGTGACTGGGCGCCGCGAGCAAGTCGCCGATGGCGCGTGTCCAAGCCTCCGCAGCGGTGTTGGCGACGATGTAGTGACTCATGATTCAATGCTCCGCTCAGCAGACCAACCGCCGTGGACGTGTTCCGCAAGCACGTCGAGCGTGAGGACACGCACGGCCGCGATCTCCTCCACCTGAGGAATCTCGACCCCGTGCTTTTCCTCGAGGGTTGCGATGACGCATTCCACCTCTTGGGAATCGACGCGGTGGCCCGGGAGTGCAGTCTCCTTCTCGAGCTCCTCGACTGTTTGGGCGCGGAGGTCGGCGAGCTCCTCAAGGAGAAGCTCTCGACAACGCAGGAGTGAAGGGCGCTCAGGCATCGATGGATTCTGAGGCATTCCGCGCTCTAGATCGTCGGATTATCCGACATCTACTTTAGACCGACGGTGACAGAAAATCAAGCGAACTCGGTCTACTTTTGACTGGAAAGCGGACGGTTCGGCGATTTCTATGGAAAACTAATAAAAATCAGCTAGTTACGTAGATCCTGCTTCTCGGAGGGTTGACGCGCTAGGTCGAGCAGGAGGCGTTCCTGGGCTGATCCCAGCCGGCCACCCACTCACCCTAGATCCAGGGGGCGCGCCTCGTGCCCGACCTCGAGGCGGAGGGCCGACCGGCCCACACGGGCGCCGCCGTGGGCTTTTGCACCCGCGTCCCCGGTGAGGTATGTTGGAGCTGCTCTTACGAGCTCCGCTTCAGTCCTGGTTCGCAGATTCGACCGAGGCGGGGGGAGAGCCGCAGGCGTAGGCAGCCGGGACCTTCCTCGCGAGAGCACATCACGACCGAGCCGACGGGAGTGGTGTGCACGCGAGGGTCCCGGTTTTCGTCGTTTCAGGGCCCTCACCAACTCTCGGCGGTTGCGGAGGGCCCCGGTCGTGGCCGGCGCCGGACACCTGGACACCAAGGAAGCTGCGGACTCGCTCGGGCTGAGTGCCACGACGCGGAACGAGGGGCGCCGGGCCCCGGATCTCGTGGACCGTTCTCAGGAGCCGCGCTCTCGCGTCTCCGCGCTCCACGACCTCCACGTCGAGCAGCGCCCGATCGATTCTCTCAGGCCCCGGCGAGGGAACCCGCGCACCCACTCGGCGAAGCAGATCCGCCAGATCGCGGACTCGATCCGGACGTTCGGCTTCACGAACCCGCTCCTCGTGGACGTGACCGGCACCGTCATTGCCGGCCACGGACGCCTGCGCGCCGCCAAGCAGCTGGGCATGGCGACGGTTCCGACGATCCGCCTCGACCATCTCTCCAAGGAGCAGGTCCGAGCCCTCGTCATCGCGGACAACAGGCTCGCCGAGCTCGCAGGCTGGGACCAAGACCTCCTCGCGCTGGAGCTTCAGGGCCTCGCGGAGCTGGATCTCGATTTCGACCTCGAGGTGATCGGCTTCGAGACCCCCGAGGTCGATCTCCTGATCGGCCACGCCGCGAAGGGCCAGGAGGCCGACCCCGCCGACGAAGTGCCGGCCATGGATCCCGAGGCGCCGACGGTCTCCCGTCTCGGCGATCTCTGGGCCATCGGTCCCCACCGCCTCCTCTGTGGGGACGCTCTGGACGAGTCCGCCTATGCGCGGCTCCTCCGAGACCGGAGGGCCCGGACGGTGTTCATCGACCCGCCCTACAACGTCCCCATCGAGGGTCACGTCTCCGGCCTGGGCCGCCGCCATCACGGCGAGTTCGCGATGGCCAGCGGCGAGATGAGCGAGGCCGAGTTCGTGGGCTTCCTGGAGAAGGCTCTGGGCCATCACGTCGCTCATAGCGTCGACGGCGCCATCCATTTCGTGTGCATGGACTGGCGGCACCTGGGCGAGCTGCTGGCGGCCGGCCGCTCTCTGTACAGCGAGTTCAAGAACCTGTGCGTGTGGGAGAAGACCAATGCCGGCATGGGATCGCTGTACCGATCGCAGCACGAGTTCGTGGCCGTGTTCAAGGTCGGAACGGCGCCCCACGTCAACAATGTCGAGCTCGGACGCTACGGCCGATACCGCACCAACGTCTGGCGCTACGCCGGTGCGAACAGCTTCGGCCCCGAGCGCGACAAGGACCTCGCGATGCACCCCACGGTGAAGCCGGTCCGCCTCGTCGCCGACGCCATCCTCGACTGCTCCCGCCGGGGCGACCTCGTGCTCGACGGCTTCGCCGGCTCGGGGACGACGCTCCTCGCCGCGGAGCGCAGCGGGCGCGTGGGCCATGGGCTCGAGATCGATCCTCACTACGTCGACGTCGCCCTGCGGCGGATGGCGGAGCACGCGGGGCTCGAGCCCGTCCACGTCGAGAGCGGGAAGTCGTTCGACGAGATCGCGGCGGAGCGCGCCGCGGCGGACCGCCCGGCGGAGGGCGAAGTGCCCGACGCTCACCCGCCTTCCCCGCAGGAGGCTCCCTGATGGCGGGCGAGGGGAAGCCGCCCGCGAAAAGCGGACCGGGCGACTACGAGGTGGGCTACGGCAAGCCCCCCACGCACACACGCTTCCAGCCGGGCCAGTCGGGTAACCCGCGTGGACGCTCCAAGGGAACGAAGAACCTGAAGACCGATCTGATGGAGGAGCTCGGCGAGAAGATCCTCGTCCGCGAGGGCGACCACGCCCGGCAGGTGAGCAAGCAGCGGGCCCTGGTGAAGGCCCTCCTCGCGCGCGCGTTGAAGGGCGATGTCCGCGCAGCCAATCTGCTCCTGTCCATGACGATGCGGCTGATCGACACCGGTGAGGAGGCGCCGGAGGAAATGGAAGACCTCCACCCCGACGAGCTCGAGGTCCTCGAGGCCTACAAGGAACGACTCACTCGACCGCACGCGAAGGAACCGCCCGCTGAAGCCGCCGATTCCCCGGTGGAGTCCGCATGACGGATGCGAATCGCGCGCTGCTCGACTCCCTTCTTCGCCACGACCTCGCGGCCTTCACGCAGCGCTGCTTCCAGACCGTGGTTCCGGGCCAGACCTACCTCCCGAACTGGCACATCGAGGCCATCGCCCACCAGCTCGAGCGCTGCCGGCAGGGGGAGATCCGAAGACTGATCGTGACCCTCCCTCCGCGGAGCCTCAAGTCGATCTGTGCGTCCGTTGCCTTCCCGGCCCTTGCGCTGGGACACGACCCCAGGCTGCGGATCGTCTGCGCGAGCTACTCCCAGGATCTCGCGGCGAAGCACGCTCGCGATTTCCGGACCGTTCTCGATAGCCCCCTGGTATCGGCGCCTCTTCCCCCACACCCGGATCGATCCCCGCAAGAACACGGAGGGTGAGATCCAGACGACCGCCCAGGGCTACCGGCTGAGCACCTCGGTCGGGGGCACCCTCACGGGCCGCGGCGGCAACCTCATCCTGATCGACGACCCCATGAAACCCGCCGAGCGGATGTCCGAGGTGAAGCGAGCCTCGGTGAGCGAGTGGTACGACTCGACCCTCACCTCGCGCCTGGATCGCAAGACGGAAGACGCCATCGTGCTCATCATGCAGCGCCTCCACGTCGACGACCTCGTGGGCCACTTGCTTGACAAGGACGAGAACTGGACGCACCTCAACCTGCCGGCCATCGCCGAAGAGGACGAAGAGATCCCCCTCGGCGAAGGAAGATTCCACTGTCGCAAGGCGGGGGAGCTCCTGCATCCCGAGCGCGAGCCCAGGGAGGTGCTCGAGGAGCAGAAGGCCGCCATGGGGAGCCAGTCCTTCTCGGCCCAGTACCAGCAGGCCCCCGTTCCGGAGGGGGGAGCGCTCATCAAGGGCAGTTGGTTTCGCACCTACCCTTGGGCTCCCGAGCGGGCCGCCGGCGAACGGGTCATCCAGAGCTGGGACACGGCCTCGAAGACCGGTACGAAGAACGACTACTCCGTCTGCACGACCTGGCTCATGCGGGGCAAGGACTACTACCTCCTCGATGTGCTGCGAAAGCGCCTCGAGTATCCAGAGCTTCGGCGCACGATTCTCTCGCACGCGGCCGCGCACGCGGCGACGGCGGTCCTGATCGAGGATGCGGGGACCGGCGCCCCGCTGATCCAGGATCTGCGGCGGGAGGGCAAGCTTCGCCCGATTGCCATCCAGCCCGAGCACGACAAGATCGTGCGCCTCGAAGCCCAGAGTGCGGTCATCGAAGCGGGCCACGTGTTGCTGCCCGAGAAGGCGCCCTGGCTGGACGATTTCCGAGCCGAGATCCTGGCCTTCCCCTACGGCCGTTACGACGACCAGGTGGACAGCACTTCTCAGTTCCTCGCCTGGGCAGCGCAAAATCAGATCGTGCGGTCTCCGAGGCTCTACCTCTTCTCGAAGAGGGGGGTCCGAATCGTGGGCGGAGACACTCCCTAGCCTGGAGCCCGCTCGCCGAGCACCGCCCACCCCTGCCGCGGGCGCCGCGACCAGCCGTGCCATCGCGAATCGAAGGCGAATGCGCGCCCCGATCGGGCACCGCAGGAAATCGCCGCCGATCGCTTGACTCTCGCGCCACACCGAGCGTCCATGGGTCCAACCGGAGACCCTCCGGCGAGGGCGGGAGAGAGCTTGTTTTACGCCAGAGCGGCTCGCTGTGCGGGGCACGGGCCGGGGGCGACGGGGACGTCCGGCGCCAGGCCCCCTTCAGGAGGACTCGCGAACCTGCACGATCCCGCCCGATCGCCCGCTCCGGCCCCGCGCCGACAGCGTCGCAAGCGAGCCGAAGGGGGCAGATCCCTCGACCTCGGGGCCCTGTGCGAGCTGACTCGCGGAGAGCTCAAGGAGCGTTGGCAGGAGCTCTACGGCTCCCTGCCCCCGGCTCACATCCGCCGCAAGCTCCTTCTCCGGGCTGTCGCGTACCGGATGCAGGAGGAGGCCTACGGGGGTCTCTCCGCCAGGACCCGCAAGCAGCTCGCTCGGGCTGCCCGGGACCTCGCTGCCGGGCGTTCTCTCCAGGCACCGGCCGCCAAGATCAAGCCCGGCACCCGGCTTCTGCGCGAGTGGCAGGGGGTCGTCCACGAGGTGATCGTGCTCGAGCGCGGCGTGGAATACCGCGGCAAGACCTGGCCCTCCCTCTCCGCCGTCGCCCGCGAGATCACGGGCGCGCGCTGGTCCGGGCCGCGGTTCTTCGGACTCAAGGGGATCCGGCGTGGCCAAGCCTGAGCTTCGGCGCTGTGCGACCTACACCCGGAA
>Ga0187893_10011639_pt1 | contig 12714 bp, 14 predicted proteins | sample MA1701074metaG_FD_139574 | JGI IMG/M metagenome (GOLD analysis project Ga0187893, IMG submission 139574) | White microbial mat communities from a basaltic lava cave in the Kipuka Kanohina Cave System on the Island of Hawaii, USA - MA170107-4 metaG ...
GACGTGGCGTTTCAGAAAAAATGCTTGGGGAAGATGGGTGAGGTGGCTAAACAGGGGCGGACGGTGTTGTTTGTGAGCCATAACATGGCGGTTATCAAACAATTGTGCTCAAGATGCATTCTTTTAGAAAATGGAGAAGTTACGGCAGGCGGAGATACTTCAGATGTTGCGGAAAAATACCTGAGCGAAACAATAAAATTTGACTCCCTTACTTCTGAAAAATATTTTGATGAATCTATCGATAAGGAATTCCGAGTTTTGTCAGTGAGGCTGCTGAATGAGTCGGGACAGGTCAGCCAGCGATTCGACTGCGATAAGCCTATATTTATCGAATTGATAAGTCAGGCAAGAAAATCAGTTCCCGGGCTGTATGGATATCTTGGTATCATAAATAAGGAGGGAACCCCTGTTTTAGTATCCGATACGCATGACATTCCACCGAATTGTCTGAGTTCATTAATCCCCAGGAAATATAAAATCGTCATAGAAATACCTCCAAGAACGATAGGACACGGAGAGTATACAGTGTTATTAAGTTTTGCCAGCCCCCAGGGACTCAATAGCTTCCATATTGATTCGCCTCAGCATGTATGCTCGTTCCGATTGGATGATTCAACAACTTCAAGAGGCAACAGCCGGCAGGGTTATTTGAGCACCCTGCTGAAGTGGGAAATCAGCAATATGAAAGAGCATTGAAAATGCGCCTGAAACAGAAAAGGATACTCGTAACAGGGGCCGACGGTTTTATCGGCTCTCATTTAACGGAAATGCTTGTGGAGAGGGGCGCGAAGGTCAAAGCCTTGTCGCAGTACAACTCGTTCAATGATTGGGGCTGGCTCGAAGATGTGGATTGTCTCGACGATATAGAAGTGCTCACGGGAGACGTGAGGGACCCGCACTATTGCAAGTACATGACCAAGGATATCGATGTGATTTTTCATCTTGCCGCGCTCATCGCAATCCCTTACTCATATAGAGCGCCTGACAGCTATATTGATACGAATATCAAAGGGACGCTCAATATCTGCCAGGCTGCTCTGGATAATGGCTGTGAACGGGTCATCCATACATCCACGAGCGAGGTCTACGGGACGGCTCAATATGTGCCGATAGACGAAAAACATCCGATTCAGCCTCAGTCGCCGTACAGCGCAAGCAAGATAGGGGCTGATGCCATATCGATGAGTTTCTATCATGCATTGAATCTTCCATTGACAATCGCCCGTCCATTTAATACGTATGGGCCGAGACAATCGGCGCGAGCGGTGATCCCCACAATCATCTCGCAAATCGCGGCCGGCAAGAAGAGGGTTCATCTTGGAGACACTTCTCCGACAAGAGACTTCACCTATGTGACCGATATGTGCCGTGGACTAATCGCTCTGGCGGAATGTGATAAAAGCGTCGGGGAAACCGTAAATGTCGGGTCGAATCACGAGATCTCCGTTGCGAGCGTATTCGATCTGATAAAGGACGTCATGAATAGGGATGTGACGCTTGTTGCGGACAAAAAGAGGATGAGGCCGGGGAGATCAGAAGTGTTCAAATTGTGGTGCGATAACACGAAGATCAAAGCGCTGACCGGCTTCGAACCTGAATATACAATTCAGGAAGGATTGATGAAAACGGTGGAATGGTTCAGTGATCCGGCTAATCTATCGAAATATAAGGCCGATATTTACAATGTCTAAACGCGCGGTCATTCTTGCCGGAGGGAAGGGCACAAGGCTCAGGCCGTACACCGTTGTACTGCCCAAACCCCTGATGCCGATCGGGAATTCTCCCATCCTCGAGATCATCATCAGGCAACTCGCCCATCACGGATTCGACCACATCACGATCGCGGTCAATCATCAGGCCGAGTTGATCCAGACCTTTTTCGGCACGGGGGCAAAGTGGAAGATCACGATTGATTATTCGCTTGAGGACAGGCCGCTCAGCACCATGGGCCCGTTGAAACTCATCAAGGGTCTTCCTGATGACTTCCTGGTCATGAACGGCGACATTCTGACCGATCTGGATTACGCGGGCTTTTTCGACTGGCATGTGAAGCGCAAGAACTTGTTCACCGTTAGCTCCTACCTCCGGAAACAGGAGGTCGATTTCGGCGTCCTGGAGGTGGACGGGGAGGGGCGTCTGCTGGCGTTTAAGGAAAAGCCGACCGACACGCACGAGGTCAGCATGGGCATTTACATGGCGAACCGGAAGATCTTGGAGCGGATACCGGAGAACATTCCCTATGGCTTCGATGCCCTGATGCTCGACCTGATCAAGCGCAAGCGGCCCGTCGTCGTCAGACGATATGACGGCTACTGGCTGGATATCGGCAGACCGGACGACTATGTGCAGGCCATCGACGAATTCGAGAAGATGAGGGGTAAATTCCATTGTGAATAAAATTCTTGTCACAGGTGCGAGCGGTTTCATTGGGAAGGCATTGGTGCGAGGACTTCAACGTGCTTCGTATGATGTCATTCAACTGAGTTCGAAGGACGGCGACATTACCGACCCCGGCACGCTGAAAGGGCTGGCCGCCGCCGGATTTTCCAGGGTGTTTCATCTGGCCGGCAGAACCTATGTGCCGGACAGTTGGTCGAACCCGATGGCGTTTTATCGCACCAACGTGTTGGGAACGGCGAATGTTCTGGAATGGTGCAAGACAGCCAGGGTCCCTGTCACCTATGTCAGCACCTACCTCTATGGAATCCCGGACCGGCTTCCGGTCGCCGAGGATAGCCCGATCAGGCCAAACAATCCCTATGCCCTGTCGAAGCACCTGGCTGAGCAATTGTGCGGCTCGTATCATGCGATCCATGGGATTCCCATTACTGTACTGCGGCCCTTTAATGCTTATGGGATCGGCCAGGATCAGAAATTCCTGATCCCGACGATTGTCAGGCAAGCGTTGTTGGAGCCCGTCATCGTGGTCAAGGATCTGGCTCCCAGAAGGGATTTCATTTATCTGGACGACCTGGTCGACGCCCTCATCAGGACGGTGGAAAGCGATAAAGGTTATCGCGTGTACAACATCGGATCGGGCGAGTCCCGCAGTGTGAAGGAGGTTATCGAGGTCGCTCAATCCATCGCACAAACCACCAAAAAGGTTGTGTGCCATGAGACGAGGCGGTCGGGCGAAATCGACGATGTGGTGGCCGATATTTCAAAAGTGCAACTCGAGTTGAATTGGCGCCCACGGCATTCACTTTCTGATGGGATGAGGAAAATCATTTCAGCGATCCGGGACGAGGCCCGCAATGGATAGGCACACCCCCATCAACAAAGGCAATTACTCCATGGATTCCCCTGAAAGAGAGGAGCTGTTCGAAAAATACAAAGGGGAGGGGTGGGAGGAAGGCTATCGGGAGTATCGCAGGAACTGGGTCGAGTTCGCGAAAGAGAAGCATGTGTCTGATTATCCTCTGTTGGTCGACCTTGAGCTGGCCTCCGCCTGCAACCTCCGGTGTCCCATGTGCTACACCATTTCGCCGGAGTTCAAAAAGAAGGTGAATGTCTCACTGATGAATTTCGACCTGTTCAAGAAAATCATCGACGAAATAGGGGGAAAAGTTCCTGCGCTCAGGCTCAGCCTGAGGGGGGAGGCGACCCTTCATCCCAAATTCATCCAATGTATCGAATATGCAAAACAGCACGGGATCAAAGAGGTCTCCAGCCTGACGCACGGCGGAAAACTGACCAAAGACTTCTTTGACCAGGTTGCCAGGGCCGGCATTGATTGGATCACCATCTCGATTGATGGCGTCGGCGCGACCTACGAGTCAATTCGAAAACCGATCAAGTTTGCCGAAATTCTTCAGATCGTAAAGGACATCAAGCAATACAAGGAGAAGCGCGGCCTTCACAAGCCGGTGATCAAAATTCAGGGCGTGTGGCCCGCCATCAAGGAAAACCCTCAACGGTATTATGACACCTTCAAGGACTATGTGGACTTTGTCGCATTCAATCCGCTCATCGATTATCTGGGTAAAGATGAAGAGATCCAATACATTGAGAATTTTTCCTGTCCGCAACAATACCAGCGGCTCGTGATCGGCGCCGACGGCTTGGTGATGAAGTGCTCGAATGATGAAGAGAACCAGGAGGTTATTGGCGATGCGAACAAAGAAACCGTATACGAAATATGGCACGGGGAGAAAATGAACAAGGTGAGGGAAGTGCATAAACAAGCGAATGGATTCATGCAAAGCCCTGTATGTCGGAAATGCTATCTTCCGCGGCGAACACGCGACGAAACAGCAACGGTCGATGGCAGAACTCTCGTGGTGCCCAACTATGTCAACAGGATTCAAGTCATCGGGGAATAGCCATCATTCCCGTGGATTAAGAACATGGCGGGTGATGAATAAATGACAACAACTTTTGACGAATTGCTTAATGCTTACTGGTTGCGACCAGAGACTGCTCTCTGGCGAGAACTGGATATCAGGGCGATGAAGTCCTTTGATTTTAACTCCCATTCATTGGATATTGGATGCGGTGACGGCATTTTTTCGTTTATCCGGGCAGGCGGTCGGTTTGGTCCAACATTCGACGCATTTCGCGCGATGACTGGGCTTGATAAGTTCTTCGATAATGTTGATGTGTTTGATGCATTTAATGATCAGGTCACTCCTGTGATTGTAGGGTTGCCTGAATATCATGTCGATTGTGGCTTTGATCATAAGGAGAATTTACTGAGAAAGGCCGGACAGCTTGGTCTTTACTCATCATTAAAACGGGGAGATGCCAATCAACGATTGCCTTTCCCCAACGAGAATTTCGATTCCATTTTTTCGAATATTGTTTATTGGCTTGACGATCCCCAAGAAGCGCTCATGGAAATAAGCCGAATTCTGCGTTCAAGCGGCAGGGTCTGCCTTATGCTGCCGAATAAGACTTTTCCCGAGTTTAGTTTTTACAACCGGCTTTACGTCAAAACAGGTGATCCAAAATGGGCGTTTCTTGAAAAACTGGATCGGGGACGTTTTTCTGGCAATGTTCGCCGAGCACGTTCTCGGAGTGCATGGGAAGCAATGTTCAAAGTCGCAGGCCTTCGTCTCGTAGAGCACAAATCACATTTGTCCAAGACTATAGTTCAGCTTTGGGATATCGGTCTGCGTCCCATCTTTCCTGTCTTGCATCGTATGGTAGATGCCATCTCACCGGAGAGTTTGCTCGATATTAAACGTGAGTGGATTGCAACCATGCGTCAATTTCTGGAGCCGTTACTCGATACCGATGCCGGCATGCATCAAGGGGAAGAGCCGGCATTCCATTGTTACATTCTGGAGAAATAGTGGTGCTCACAAATTACAGGTCAGACCGGTGCTACATCATCGCCGAAATCGGAGGCAACTTCACCACCATCGAGCAGGCCATGAGATTGGTCGATGAGGCATCACGCTGCGGCGTGGACGCCGTGAAGCTCCAGACATACCGGGCCGATACCATTGCCAGCAAGAAGGCGATATTCGATATGGAGAACACGGGCGTGACGTCTCAGTATGATCTGTTCAAGAAATACGAGATTGACGAGGCCCTGCATCAACAGGTGTTCCGCTATGCCGAGAAGAAGGGTTTGGATAGGTTTTCCACGCCGTCGCATGAAACGGATGCGGATCTACTGGAGCGGCTGGGGGTCGGCGCGTACAAAATCGGATCGGACGACGCTGTGAATATCCCCTTCCTCAAATACGTGGCCCGAAAGGGGAAGCCCATCATTCTGTCAACCGGTATGTGCACGATGGACGAGGTCAAAGAGTCCGTCACGTCGATCAAGGAGGAAGGTAACGACACAATCATCCTTCTACATGCCATTACGAGCTATCCCACCCATCCGGAACATGTCAATCTGGGCGCCATGCACAGCCTGATGAGGGAATTTCCGAATCTTGACGTGGGTTATTCCGATCACACCATCGGAACCACGGCATGCATCTGTGCCGCAGCCATGGGAGCGCGCGTTATCGAAAAGCACTTTACGTATGACAAAAAGGCAGAAGGGCCCGATCACATGTTGTCCGCAGATCCCAAGGAAATGAAATTTATCGCGGATTCTATTCGACAATTTGAGATCATGCGAGGAAACGGAATAAAGCGTCCTGCCGTGAGTGAGCAATCCACGCGGATAAACAACCGAAAGAGTGTCGTTCTAGCCAAATCGGTGAAGGCGGGAGAAGTCCTAACCGTCGAACATCTGGCTGTCAAGCGTCCCGGAAACGGAATCCCGCCCAAGCACTTCGATGAGCTGATCGGGAGAGCTGTCAATCGGAACATTCAATCGGATGAAAGCCTGCAATGGGAAGATCTTCAATGAAGACCGGGATCATCATCCAGGCGAGGATGAACTCGTCGAGGTGCCCGGGAAAGGTCCTGCGGATGATACACGACAAAACGCTCCTGGCGCACATCACGAGCCGGCTGGCCCATCTTCGACATGAGGCCGTGGTGGTGATTGCGACGACTGATTCTACAAAGGACGACGTTGTCGGGGCGTATTGCAAAGAGAAAGGCATTGCCTGCTTCCGTGGAAGCGAAGCGAACGTGCTGGAGCGCTATTATCTGTGCGCCAGGGCATACGGCATGCATTCCGTTATCCGTCTGACCGCCGACAACCCATTTGTCGATGTTGAAGAGCTCGACAGGCTCATTGACATGCATGTGAGCTCGGACAGCGATTTCTGTCATTCGTTCAAATCGCTGCCCGTTGGTGCCGGGGCGGAGATTTTCACGTTTGCCGCCCTGGAGCTGAGTTTCCAGGAGGCCAAGACCCGCCACCATCTGGAGCACGTTGACGAGTACATGCTTGAGAACCCCGGGCGTTTCAAAACGACCGAGCTGACCGTCAACGGCCCAAAGAATCATCCGGAGGTCAGGTTGACGATTGACACGGAAGAAGATTACCACAGGGCCTGCTTCATTGCGGCGCACGCCACAACCGATCCGGTCACGACGGAGGAAGCGATCCGGCTATGCTCGCAGTTTGCGTAGAATCGTCCCACCGAATGGGCATGGGGCATCTCTTTCGTGCGATCAATCTGATTTCTCTTCTCAGGGATCGCGGTGTTCCGTCAGTGGTCTTCATCAACCGGCATCAACCCTCCCAGGCGATGTTGACGAGAGAAGGAATCCGTTTTAAAGTCGTTCCCGTCACGGACGTCATGAACGATTGGGAGACGAGGCTGATCGAAAAATACAGCGTCACGGTCTGGATCAACGACCGCCTGGCCACCGACGATCGGCATGCCCGGCGTATCAAAGAGGCAGGGATCAAGCTGGTCACGTTTGACGACAGGGGAAGCGGCGCCGCGCTGGCGGATCTGCATTTCGCGCCTCTGGTGTTCGACGATGCCGGGAAACTCCAGGGCCGGCGGGTGCTATGCGGGACCGAGTATCTCGCGCTGAATCCGGCCATCGGCGGGCTCAAGCGACTCCGGACGACGGCCGGCCGGCTCCTGATCACGCTCGGGGGGAGCGACACACATGGGGTGACGCTCAAAGTCGTTGAGTGGGTGAAGAAGCGTAGACCGTCCGCAACGGTCGTTGCCGGGCCGGCGTTCGAGCATGATGCCGAGCTGGAGAAGATCATTCCCGACGGATATCGGTTCAAGCGCTGCGTGCCATCGCTGATCAAGGAATTCTCTCTGCATGATCTTGCCATCACGGGCGGAGGCGTCACCCCTTTCGAGGCAAATGCCTCCGGCCTGCCCTGCATCATCATCGCCAACGAATGGCCCGAGGTCTCCATCGCGCAGCACCTGCAGCGGATCGGTTCGTCGGTGTTCGCGGGCCACTGGAGTGAACTGGATGAACGCCTCCTTGATTGTGAATTGGATATTGAGAAGATGAGCAGGGCCGGGATGGAGCAGATCACAACGCAGGGTCTTCACAACATCTACAGAGAGCTTCAGACATTATGACAAAGACCGTGGTTATTCATCAGCCGGATTTTCTGCCTCATTTGGGTTTTTTCCACAGATTCTTACATGCTGACCTGTGGGTTGTGTACGATGACGTGCAATTTCTTGCCGGAAGCAAGAGCTGGCATAACAGGGACAAAATAAAAACTCCGCAGGGGGAAAGATGGCTGACAGTAGATGTGAAAAAGGCCCCTCAGCAGACGATGATAAATGAAATTTGTCTGGCGGATGACGGATGGGAGGAAAGGAGCCTGAACCTCTTAAGAGAAAATTACAGAAAGGCCGGTTTTTTCGGTGAAATATTTCCTCGACTCGAAAGATTGTATGCTCACGACTGCTTGAAACTTGTGGACTTCAATCTGCGGTCTATCACGATGCTGATGGAGATGTTTGATATAAAGATCGAGACCGTATCTGCCGCCGTGCTGAATGCAGCTGGAGCAAAAAGCGGAAGGCTCGTTGATATCTGCAAAAAAGTCGCGGCGACTGAATACCTGACAGGAAGCGGGTCGAGGGCTTACCTGGAGGAAGCATTATTTGAGGCAGAGGGGATCAAGGTCGTTTGGCAGGACTTCAAGCAACCTGTGTATCCACAGTTGCATGGCGGATTTATTCCGCATTTGAGTTGCATCGACATGTTTTTTAATTGTGGTATTGCAAAGTCGAGAGCATTGTTGAATAAAACCAGGACCGTGGCCGCATGAATATGCTCGCATGCCCTGTTTGTGAATCGGCTCAAGTTGCTTTATTCATGAACGGAATCTTTGATTCCGGCGAGACGGATGTTATGGAATGTGCAAAATGTGGTTTGCAATTTCTACATCCCATGATGAGCGACGGGGAAGAAAACGAATATTATCGGCTTTACTATGAGAATCAAAAAAAACGGCAGTACAAAAACCTTTCCTTAAAGGATATCCAGGATAATTCATTTGGGCACTACAGTCAATATCTGGGTATATATGCGGGGCTCATAGAGAACAAAAAAAGTATCCTTGAGATCGGTAGCGGGACAGGCGGATTTCTGCGCTTCGTCAAAGCGCGTGCTCCCGATATCACGCTCGTTTCCGTCGAACGATCGGGGCCAAATCTCGATTTTTTGAGGCACGAGTTCAAGGATGTCCAGTTTAATGAGGCAGTGACCAATCTGGATACGAATGCCAGATTTGATTTGATCGCCGTGTTCGGGGTCTTTGAACATGTGAAGGACAATGCCAGATTCCTGAAAATGACGGGAGAACATCTCAACCCTGGCGGGACATTGGCCCTGAATATTCCGAATAAAAGAAACCCTCTGGTTTATACGTACGGCGTGGAGGAGTTCAAAAAATTCGCCTATATGAAGCAACATTATTATACCTACACGGAAAGGTCTCTCGAAATTCTAGCCGAAAAGACAGGGTATGAGATTGAAAAATATCATTACATGCAGGTCTGGGGGCTGGACAATCATCTCTCATGGTTACGATACGGGAAGCCGCGGGATTTCAGTCAATTCACTCAATTGCTCTCTGATACGACGCTGCAATCTTACAACGATGATTTAATCAGCAAGAAGACGACTGATTTGATGATGGTCATCATGGAAAAACGGGGAAGACGAGAGGTGCCGGCATGAATGTTCTGGCCATTGGGGCTCATTTTGATGACGTAGAACTCGGCTGCGGAGGGGCGCTCGCCAGGCATGTAGCCATGGGGGACAAGGTGGTCGCATATGTCGCCACGGTCTCCGGATTCAGGGATGCCAACAAGCGCATCATCAGAGACAGCAAGGTGGCCTTGAGAGAAGGCAGGGCCGCCATGAACATCCTCGGCGTTGAGCTGGTGTGCGGCAAGTTCAAGACATTGGAAGTCGAATTTGTCGAGCCTATCAATGTTGAGATATTAAAAATCGTGGAGGACAAGAAGATTGGTCTGGTCTATACGCATTGGATCGGAGACATTCACCATGACCACCAGTCCGTTGCACGGGCGTCGCTCCATTCGTGCAGGCATGTGCCACGGATGCTGATGTACCGGAGCAACTGGTATCACTCGAATCTCGATTTTAAGGGCAATTTCTACATCGATATCACAGAACATTTGACGAAAAAAGAGGAAGCGATATCGGCACATCGGTCTGAACTGAAAAGAACGCGCTCTAAATGGCTTGCGTTCTTTAGGAATGAGGCGGAGAACGCAGGTCAGAGAATCGGCACAAGGTACGCAGAGGTTTTTGAAGTTGTCAAGTGGCTGGAAGGATAAACGGATGGTCAGGAATTTTGTGAAGACATGGATTTTGCCTCCTGGTATCGCTTCTTTGGTCGGTCATTTGTTACGTCCACAGAGTGAGCCGGAGGGAATACAGCTCACACCCGCGGAAAAAGCGCTTCTTGCTCACAATAAGACGCTGAAGGACAGGCATGCGGGGGAGCGATGTTTTATCCTCGGGGCCGGTTCCTCGATCAAGAAGCAGAATCTGAAAAGATTGAGAGGTGAAATTGTCATCAGTGTGAGTAATGCATTTGTTCATCATGATTTTCCCATGTTTAGACCCAAATATCATGTGTTGCCGCCGCTTCTACAGTCGCATGGTCGGTTGTACCCGCAAGATGAATTGATCGGGTGGCTGAAGGAGATGGAGCAACAGACTTTTGATGCGGAAATGGTGTTCCATATCGGGGATCAAGACATGATACGCAGTCATGGTCTATTTAAAAACAGAAAAATCCATTGGGTCGACTATTTTGAGTGGGATGAAGTTCGCCGGCCCGAAATCGACTTATCTAAGGTGTTGAAAATTTGGTCTGTCTCTGAACTGGCTATCACGGTTGCTGTGTATATGGGATTTGACAAAATCTATCTTCTTGGGTTCGACCATGACTGGTTTAACGGTCCGTACGCATATTTTTATGATGAGAAGTATGAACATAAACTCAAGCCGGACTCATCAAGAGCTGTTTTTGCGGATGCAGAATTTCAGATGCGACGTCATGCGTATATTTTCAGAAAGTACAAATATCTGTACGGGCTTAAAAGAAATATTTACAACGCGAATGCGAATCCGGACCATTACCTGGATGTGTTTCCAAAAGTGGACTATGAGTCGCTATTTCATGGGTAGCATCGCACAGGCGAGCAAGTTCGTGCCTGCAGGCCCGGCTCCGTGCCGGCGGTCGGAGAATTCATAATGATCAGTGTCAGGATTCTGAACAGGGTGCTGGCGTTGAGGAAAGCGCGTCAATCGAATCAGACGCTCGACAAAATACGAAGCGAGAATCCGACCTGTCGAATCAGGCACTGCAGCCTGCGGGAGGCGGTGTTTGGGAAATACTCGACAGTTCTCGATGGTGCGAGCCTGCAACATGTCACGTTGGGCGACTTCAGTTATGTGTCTTACAATTCAATCCTGGTGAATACGACAATAGGCAAATTTTGCTCGATCGGATCGAATATCCAAATTGGATTGGCTCCTCATCCCGTCCGTGATTTTGTGTCGACCTATCCTGCTTTTTACTCGAAAAGCAATACGGGGTGCGTCATGAATTTTCGAAGTGAATCCGTATTCGTCGATGCCGTGCCGGAAACGAGGCTTGAGCATGATGTCTGGATCGGCACAAATGTCATCATTCCCGGCGGCATTGCGATCGGAACGGGGGCGGTCGTGGCCGCGGGGGCGGTCGTGACCAGGGACGTTCCCCCGTACGCCGTGGTCGGTGGAAATCCGGCGAAACTCATTCGACACAGATTTCCGGATGACGTGATCAACACGCTGCTGCAATCCGAATGGTGGAACTGGCCGATTGAGAAGATACAGCGCAATGTCGATGAGTTTTGCAATATTGAGAGATTTTTAAGCTGGATCGAGCGGTCACACTCCGAACAACGAGAGTTCCATCATGACTAAGGAACGAATCGGCCATCACGGGGGCCGATGATGAAACGCATCGTGCGGGGCATCAGGCAGCGGCTCGGCAGCTTTATTCTGCCGGCTCAGCCGCCGCTTTCATGGCCCAACCTTGCGGGGGATCGGGAGATCGAGTGGTCCTGGGTCGCCGCAAATATGCCGCAAGGTCCCGGGGCGGTTCTGGATTTCGGTTCCGGCGACAGTTATTTGGGGCTCATTGCCGCGCAGCGGGATTACGACGTCATGACGATCGACCTCGGCAAGGTCGAATGGCCGTATCTTCACCCGGCGCTTCGTTTCATGCAGGGGGATTTGCTCACACTGGACTTGCCGAAATCCCATTTTGACTTGATTATCAACTGTTCGACGGTCGAGCATGTGGGCCTTGCCGGCCGATACGGCGTGACCCAGAACCGCGCGGACGGAGATCTGTCCGCCATGCAGCGGCTCCGTGATGTCATGAAGCCGGACGGCATCATGCTGCTGACGGTGCCTGTCGGCCGGGATGCGGTGTTTCCACCGCTTCATCGGGTATATGGCGAGCAACGGTTGCCGCAGTTGCTCCGGGGGTATACGGCCGTGAAGGAGAAATATATGGTCAAGGACGACCGGAACCGCTGGGTGTTCGCTGAAAAGAACACAGCCCTGACGAGAACGCCGTTGGAACGGTGTTACGGCTTGGGCTGCTTTGTACTCAGGCGGGAGGGCGCCTGACGCCATGATGACGATTTTTACGATTCCAAAGCCGTTCATCGGTCAGATCGACGTGATCCAGCGAAATGCGCTTCGCAGCTGGTCCCGGTTGCAGCCGAAGTGCCAGATTGTCTTGTGCGGTGATGAAGCCGGGGTCAAAGAGGCGGCGACCGAGTATCGCGTTGACTGGATTCCGCGGATCGCGCGAAACGAGTTCGC
>Ga0187893_10011640_pt1 | contig 12714 bp, 12 predicted proteins | sample MA1701074metaG_FD_139574 | JGI IMG/M metagenome (GOLD analysis project Ga0187893, IMG submission 139574) | White microbial mat communities from a basaltic lava cave in the Kipuka Kanohina Cave System on the Island of Hawaii, USA - MA170107-4 metaG ...
GCCGATGAACCCTTCTTCGAAACCACATCGCGCGCCTTGGGTTCGCGCGCCACGGCGCGCTGGATTGATTCGCGCGTCGCCTTGTAGTTGTAGTCCTGGATCTTCTTGTCGTCCGCCGCCAGCCAGTGGATGAACACGCCGACGCAGATAAAAATGTCGTCGGCTTCATCCGCCGGAATCGTGCCGTCTTCGACACTGTCAGCGACAGCCATCGCGACCGCGCGCTGCGCCGGGCCGAACATCTGCACTGCCTGCTTCGCGCCCTTGATCGTCACCTTGTTGAAGAGAACGGTGTTGGGCTTGGTCTGCAGGTTAGGCGCGACCAGCGCCAGCAGAGATGTGAATCCGTCCTTGTTGTTGGTAAGCGCGTTGCAGAACGCGACTTCTGCCGCCGAGCCGCGCGGACCCATGATCAGGTCGATATGGGCGACTTCGTTGCCGTCGCCGATCAGCGATTCGCCGACAAGAACACGGTCGATTTTTGCCATCTGTTGTCTCCGATAAGTTGTTCGAATCCAAAGGAAGCTCTGAGAAACTACTGCGCGGAGCGATCTTGCGCCGGCGGCTCTTCGCTGTACTACTCGTACAGGTCCACTGCTCGGCGCTCATTCGCCAAATTAGTCGGGCCGCTCGCTACGTTTTTCAGATCCTCCCAAACAACGCGGGACTGCGCGAGCCGCGCTCGCTTTGCTGTCTCGACGTTGCCGCCATTGTTTACACAATTTGTGCCAAAGGCACTCGCGCGAGGAGGGCAGGGTCGAGCACCGCCGCGACAAAGGCTGTTGCAACAGTGAGATCGGCGCTTGTGCCCGGATTGATGCAGCGCGCCTTTAAGTCATCGTCCCATGTCGCCAGTGCCAGCGGGTCGCCGGCACACGACGGCTCCCAGCAAGCGTCGAGCCGCACGCGCGCCTCGCCCATGACAGTTTGTGCCAGCTCTGGGCCGAATTTCCGAACAATGTGTGAATCCGGAAAGTTTGCAAGGAAGGCGAGATAGGTCAGCAGCACCGCGTCTGCCGGCGTCGCGCGGCTCTTGAACCAGCGCAGGCCGAAGCCGAAAACATCATCGAAACCGGTGGCGTACTGCAACGCGATTCGATCGCGCTCCGCTGCCAGCTTCATGGCCGCGACGAGATCAACCGTCGGCGTCTGCGCCACGTCCTGAAGCTGTGCTCGTCCAAGCCCGCCGGGATTCGCCAGCGCAATTGCACGGTACGCGGCGCGCGCGTCCTCAACGTCGAGTGTTGCCAGCACGTTTTGCAACGCGTGTTGCAGTGAAATAGACGGGCCCTGCCCCGGACTCCGATCCGGGGTCAGTCGCTCGACGGCTGCTGCGAGCGGCGCGCATAGCAGAACGATGCCAAGGTTCGTATTGCACCCGGCGACCGCGCGCGTGCGTTCTATCGCGCTCTCGATACGGCGACCGACGCGCGTGCCTTTTTCGAATAGCGGACCGATGGCCGCGTTCGCGCTCGCCAGAAAAACCTCGGCCGCCATACCGTGGCCGGGCGATGACACGCTGACGTTGCCAGGTTTGCGCACATGGACATCGAGCGCGCACGCCCACAGAAACGCGGCGCGCGCGTCTTCAGGCGGCACGCTTGCGGCTCGCCTGCGCAAGATTGCGCGCCAACACACCAAGCTTGCGCGTCAACAAATCGTCGACGAGTTTTTGCGAGATATCGAACCCGGTCACTGACTGCAGGCCGCGCCATGCGGCCACACCGTTGACTTCGATCACCGTGGCGGGGGTTGATCCATCGCTGGTTGGAAGCAGATCGACGCCGGCGTAGTCGAGTCCGAGCGCAACGGCCGCCTGCTCGGCGATCGACGCGATCTCCAGCATTGAACTCTTCAGCGGCGCCGCGGCGCAACGCGCACCCTGCGCGACGTTGTGTATCCAGTGATCGTTGGACCGTCGCATCGCGGTGACGGCGCGGCCGCCGATCACAAGTACACGCCAGTCGAAGGAGCCAGAGCCGGCACGCGACGTCGCCGGCTCGAAGCGTTGCAGGTACGCGAGACCTCCATACTGAGCGAGATCGCGCGGCGCGACAAACCTCTCACCGACCGCGCCCGCCCGCGCCAGCCCTTCGCCCTGCGAACCGAACAATGGCTTTTGCACCACGGCGCGCCGCAAAGCCGCTTCGCGCAAGGCGATGCGACGTGCACTCGCCGCATCCTCGGTTGTCCATGCGGCCGGTGTCGGAATGCCGCCAAGGTGCAGAAGGAAACTCGTCATCGACTTGTCGACGCTGCGCTCGATCGCGCGCGCGTCGTTGTAGACCGGCACACCGAGTTTGCGCAGCGCGTGCAGAACGCCGAGCCGCACCGTCACCTGCTCAAAGCTGCCGCCGGCGATACCGCGCACGATTGCCGCGTCGGGCAACTCGCGTCCGAATCCCGGAATGACGAGGCCATGCCATGCGAAACTCGTATCGAAGCGGCATTCGGCAAGATCAACGCAGCGCCCAAGGCAGCCGCGCTCACGCAGCGCGCGTTGCAGGCGAGCCGTATGCCAGCCGATCTCGTCGGTGAAAATCGCGATACGCATCACGCTTCGTTCAGCCACAGTCGTCGCAGCAACTCGATGTTGATGCGGCCTGCATGCCAGGTATTGCCACTCTTCAGACTGCTGACCCACACCTCGGCCGGCGCGAACAAATGCGGGTCGATCCGATAGAAGTCGAAGTCGACCTCGCGAAACACCTCGGCAAACGAACGGCCATAGTCGCGCGAATTCGACGAAGGCAACCGCTGCGCCAGATCGCGCGCGGCGTCGTCGCCGGAGTTCACGGTCAAATGCGCGCGGCCGCCGTACAGGATCGCATCGTTGGTGCGGCCCATCGCTTCGATGCCGTCACTGCCTGGTACAGGCAGCGGCGCGCTGGCTGCGCCTTCGACAATGTCGGCCAGCGGAAAACCGAGCACGTGAACCTTGTGGAGCGCGACCTCAAGCACGCGCGCGACCACCTGCGTAGTGCCCGCGAGACTTGTGGTCGGCGTCAGGATCAGCGCGAGATTTGCGCCTTGCAGCCCGCAGTCGCGCTGCACCTTTTCGATGACGGCGGCGGGCGGCTCGCGATCGGTTTCAAGCACCAGAGCACCACGGCTCGCGCTGTCGCGATACGCCAATTCGGCGAAGAGTTCCTCCTTGCACACGAGCGCGCGCGCAGGACCCGAGCCGAGCGAGAAAAACTTCTTGCCGCCCGCTTTGCCCCCCGTCTGCTCCTTGCTCGCGGCAAGACTCCAGCCCGCGTATTGGCTGGCCAGACAGGCGAGCACCGGTTGCGAGCTCGCCACGTCGATCCACGTGGGCCAGCCGTCGCTCGCGCCCTCGCGCAAGACGATGCGGCCGAGGCCGCCCATGCAGATTTCCGCGATCGCAACACCGGCCGCCACGCTGCCGGCAACGGCGATGCCGGCATCGACGATCAGCGCGTCGTGGGCGCCGGCGTGCGTCGCGATCCGCAACTGCGGAGCCCGCGCGAGCATCGACTCGACCAGCGGCCAGGCGAGTTCGTTAACGCTGATCGACACGCGAAGGCTCCTTGACGAATTCGCGCAGCACGGCGTCGCGGCGTTGCACGAGGGCAGCGTGAACGTCCGCCGGCGTCGCGCCGCTCGCTCTCACGCTGCACATCGGATCGCCGCGCCCGATAATTGTGCCGGGTTGCGGCACGTCGCCACAACCGCCGGCAAGCAGCCGCGCGGTGCAGGCCGATGAAACCGAAATGTCGGCGGGCGCAAATACGACGCGCGTGCCATTCAAGACGACGCTGCGCGGCAGCGGCTCGGGCAGCGCGTGGCCGCGACTTGCCGTGATATGCGCATGGATCAGGCCGCGCGCGTAGAAGGAGTCGTACAGCGCCATCGTCGCCGACGGGCGCGGATTGATTTCGAGCACCGCGACGCGCTCGCCGTCGAGCAGCACGTCGAGGCTCGCGAGTCCAGAAAGGTGCGCGGCTCGTGTCAGCACATCGATCGCGTGTTGCAGTTGATCGATGACGACGCGGGGCACGTCGATCGGGCCCAGCGCGCCGCAATAAACGAACGGATGCGCTCCGATCGGTTCGATCGTTTGTTCGCCGACCGCGACGATTCGCGCCCGCATGCCATCGGCGACAAACAATGCGGAGACCGGGCGGCCAGACGCTGCAAGTTGAAAGTACGCGCCGCGATGTGGCGCGGCGCTGCGGTCGTTGGCGCTGCGAATGTGCCAGCCGCCGCTGCTGCCGAAATCCTTTTGGAGCCAGCCTTCGGGTTCGGCAGGAACGGCGAACGCGACGTCGGGGTGTGCGATCCCATTGGCGTCGAGCAATGAGAAAAACGTCTGCGGCTCCCGCAACCGGCGAACGACGCCGGCGCCGTTTCCGGTCAGCGGCAATATGCGTTCGCCGCGTTCCATCGCGCCAACGATTGGCTCGAATCCAGCGCCGGCGATCCACGCCTGTGCGCCGAGATCGCGCGCCTGCGCGAGTGCAGCCAGAAACCGTTTCTCGTCGATTCTCAGCCGTGCCGGATCGCCGATTTGCCACCAATGACGTGCGGCGCGCTGCGTATCGACATCGCCAAACAGATCGAGCGCGAGGACATCGAGCCCTGCACGCAACGCAGATTGCGCGAGCACACGCGCCGATAGCGCCGCGACGGCGACCGTCGGGAGCACGCAGTCAGCCGGCGACGACTTCGCGCGCCGTCGCGAGCGCCTCCGAGATGCCGAGGTAGACCGGTTTTTTCGTTTCGCGCATGCGCACGAACATCCGGTGCTGGACCTGATACTTGACGTTGCCGATGGCCAGCGCGCCGATTCCGACCGCTTTTTTTCCTCCGAACGCCTTGCCGTCGTCGAACACGCCAACGCCGGCGATGCCCGCCGGCGGCACCGCGTTGACATCGGCTGCCACCAGCAGAGCCCCCGCGGCGGCGACGTCGGATTCGTTCATCACCTGCGCGCCGGCTGCGGCCGTAGCGAAGACCACATCGGCTTGCGCCAGCGCCGATTGCCGATCGGCGGGTGTCGCGGACGCGGCCGCATTCAAACTGACGGCAAATCGCCTGCCGGTCTCCACCGCGGCATTGCACGCTCGTTCGATGCTCTGGCTCGCCAGAGTGACCGTCGCTCCGAGTTGCGCGGCGAGCACGCCGGCAATGCGTCCAACCGCGCCGGTGCCTCCGAGCACGAGCACGCGTTTGCCGTTGAAGTCGGTGGAATGCGCTTTTTGCAATTGCCGGCTGACGCACGCGACCAGTGCTGCCGCCGTGGTGTAAGAGCCGCTCGGATCGGCGAACACCGACACTTCGAACGGCGGCACCATTGCCTTGCGCGCCGCGTCGAGCATGTCGGATGCGAGCACCACATCGCGGCCGCCGATAAAGATTCCGGTAAACGCGGTTCCCTTCGGCCCGCGCGAAAAAATCGCGTCCTGGGTCATCGCGGCGACGTTGTCGGCGCCGACCTCGGCGTACGGCACAACGACCTGATAGCCGGCGTCGACCGCCATGTTGACGTCAAACGGGCTCATCTGCCGGCCGGGGGTGAACATGTGAAGAATGAACTGGCGATCCATGGCGTTCTCCGAGAGATTTATTTCCTCAGGGTGGTGGCGCCCGAGTTCTGCGCCGAAACGATCATCGGTTGCAACGCCGGATCGACGACACGAGCGGATCGCGCTCGGGCGAGCGCGCGTTGCGCGGCTTCCATCGAGGGGAGAAAGGCAAAGCCCGTAGGGCCCCACGAACTCTGTCCCACGCCGGCGCCTTCGTTGACTTGCATCCATTCAAGAGTTCTTTCGACTTCGGCGCTGAGGTAAATCCTTCCGCGCTGCGCCGGAGCGAAGTAGGCACCAATCGCGCGCTGCAAGCGGTTGATGCCGTCGGCGAATGGCGCGAAATCCGCTTCCGCCACAGCGGGCAGGATGCGCATCAGGACCAGGTGACACAGATGTGCTGCGCCGGCCTCTGCAAGCGCCGGCAGCGCGGCGAGTGCGGCACGCTCGGTCTCGCCGTGCAGTCCGCTCGCGCGGGGGTCGATCAGCAGCAGCACGCGCCAGGCGGGTGGAAAGTCGAGCCGCGCGAGAAGCGGCGCGACAGCGCCGTCGGCGCGCCGGCCACCGTCGACCAACAGCCCGCCCCGATCAAATCCGGCGACGCCGGCGCCGGAGCGTTTGCCGCGATCCATTGCTCCCGCCAGTTCAGCCGTGCCCATATCGAGGCCATGCAGCTCAGCGAAAGCGCGTCCCAGCGCGAGCGCGAGTTGCGTGCCGGAACCCAATCCCGCGTGCGCAGGTAGCACGCGCTCGAGCCGTACGGCGAGCGGGTCGCGTTTGCCGGTCAGTTGCTTCAAGCGCGCGATGTGCGCGCGTGCGCGGTGCGTTTCGCTTGCAGCTTCCGGTGGCGCGTCGACGCAATCGCCGTCAGCGCTCTCGACCCCGACCTGGGTGACCGGTGCGTCGAGCATCAGGCCGAGGCTTCCGAACGCTCGACCGAGCGACGCGTTGGGGTCGAAAAAACCGAGATGCAGCCGCGCCGGCGCGCTAACGCGAACGGCGCGACGAGCGTCAGGCACCCGCCGGTTTTTCGTACTTGATGTAGCGGAAGCGCTGATCATCGTTCGGTGTGCCTTCGAGGAATCCGCCTTCGAGCTTTGGCTGCCAGTGCACGACCTCCTCGATCTTGCGTGCCAGTGCGAAGTCGCGGTCGGTCACACCTTTTTCCGAGTGCGTGACCAGCTTGACGATGACAAACGCGTACGAGACGGTCAGGTCCGGATGGTGCCACGCGGCTTCGGCAAGATGGCCGACGGCGTTGACGACCATCAGCGTGCCTTTCCAGCCTTCGGTGCGGAACTTGCGCCGGATGGTTCCCGATTCGAAATACCAGTGCGGCAATTCCTTCTGCAGCCGCGCGGTGATCTGTTCTTCGGTCAGAGCGGTTAGTTTGCTCGTCATAGCGGTCTCACCCCATTTGTGGAGGCTCTGAAAAACTACTGCGCGACCCGATCTTGGCCTTGCAGGCCGCGGCGTCGCGGGACGCGACGCCCCTTCGCCCCGTCCAACGCCGCGCAGGCGGCCTTGGAGCCGCGGGGCTCAGTCTGCGCTGCTCGCTGTACTACTCGTACAGGTCTGCTGCTCGGCGCTCATTTGGCAAATTAGTCGGGCCGCTCGCTACGTTTTTCAGAGCCTCCTTGTTCACGCCGGATAAAGTGCGCCGAGTATTCGCTCCCCATCCGCGCCCGTCACCGCGGGAACGTTGCCGGCGCGCCGCTCGAGGTGCCGCTGTGCGAGCCAGGCGAACGCCAGCGCTTCCACCTGCTCGGGCGCCAAACCCAGGGACGTGCAGTTTGTCACCGGACGCGGCGCGCACGCCTCCGCAAGCATCGACATCAGCGTTGCGTTGCGCGTGCCGCCGCCGCAAACGACAACGTCCCCCGCTTGCGGGAAGTGCGCGCCGATCGCTCGCCCGATAACGACGGCCGAAAGCCGCGTGATCGTGGTTGCCACGTCGCGTGGATCGATCTTGCGCGCCGTGGCGAGCAGCTTCGCTTTCAGCCAGTCGGCGCTGAAGAGTTCCCGTCCCGTGCTCTTCGGCGGCGGCGCGGCGAAGTACGGCTCGGCCAGCATCGACTCGAGCAAATCAACGTCCGAGTGCCCGCCCGCGGCCCAGCGCCCGTTGCGATCGAGCGGCTCGGCGAGATGTTCGAGCGCCCATGCGTCGATCAAAACATTGCCCGGGCCGCAATCGAATCCGATGAGCTTGCCGTCGCCACGCGCAGGCAGTCCGGTCAGGTTGCTGATGCCGCCAAGGTTGACGATCGCGCGTGGTGCGTCGACGCCGAACACCGCGGAATGAAACGCGGGAACGAGCGGCGCGCCTTGACCACCCGCCGCGATGTCGCGACTGCGAAAGTCGGCCACAACGTCGATGCCGGACAGCTCGGCCAATGTCGCGGGCGCGTTCAACTGAATCGTGTAGCCGGATTCGGGACGATGGCGCACCGTCTGCCCGTGTGCGCCTATGGCGCGCACCTCACGCGCCTCCACCTCCGCGTGCAGCAGCACGTCTTCGACCGCGCCCGCGTACGCGCGCGCGAGGTGCTGCGAGGCGACCGCCGCCCGATGCAGGTCGTCCCAGCCGGCGGTCGCGAGCAGCAACAGTTCCTTGCGCAGCTCGGGAGCGAAATCATGATGCGCATGGCCGAGGACGCGCGGACGGGGGCCTCCGAAATCGGCGAGCACGGCATCGACGCCGTCGAGGCTGGTGCCCGACATCAGGCCGATCAGAAGTTCTCGCGGAGCCATGGTGCCAATTAGACTCCGGCCACACTCGTTGCGCCAAGCATGTCAGAAGACAACACGCGCTTTCCCGTCACGGCGGAGATCGAACACGCGCTTGCGCTCGCCAGGCGCGGAGCCGACGAACTGCTGGTCGAAGCGGAATTCGCGCAAAAACTTGCGCGCAGTGCCGCAACCGGCAAGCCGCTGCGCTGCAAGCTCGGGCTCGATCCGACCGCACCCGACATCCACCTCGGTCACACCGTCGTGCTGAACAAGCTGCGGCAGTTGCAGGACCTTGGCCACACCGTGATCTTCCTGATCGGCGATTTCACGGCGATGATCGGCGATCCTTCGGCTCGCAACGCGATGCGCCCGCCGCTGTCGCGCGACGAGATACGGGACAACGCGAAGACGTATTTCGACCAGGCTTCGCTGGTGCTCGATCGGAGCAAGACCGAGGTCCGATACAACTCGGAGTGGTCGCTGCCGCTGGGCGCCGATGGCCTGATCCGCTTGTCGGCGAAATACACGCTGGCGCGGCTGCTGGAGCGCGATGATTTCGCGCAGCGCTATCGCGACGGCAACCCGATCGCGATGCACGAGCTGCTGTATCCGCTGATGCAGGGTTACGACTCGGTCGCGCTGCAAGCGGACCTCGAACTCGGCGGTACCGATCAGAAATTCAACCTGCTGGTCGGCCGCGAACTGCAACGCCACTACGGCCAGGAGCCGCAGTGCATCCTGACGATGCCGCTGCTGGAGGGGCTGGACGGCGTCGAAAAGATGTCGAAGTCCAAGAACAACTCTGTCGGTATCGCCGAGCCGCCGTTCGAGATGTTCAGCAAGGTGATGTCGATTTCAGACGCGCTGATGTGGCGCTGGTACAACCTGGTGTCGCTGCGGTCGAATGACGAGATCGCGGCGTTCAGGCGCGAAGCCGATAAAGGACGTAACCCGCGCGACATCAAGGTGCTGCTGGCGAAGGAACTGGTGACGCGCTTTCACTCGGCGCGCGACGCCGATATGGCGCAGTTCGAATTCATGGCGCGTTTTAAAGCCGGCGCGATCCCGAACGAGATGCCCGAGTTCACGCTGAAGGCGGACGCGAGTGGCGGCATCGGCATTGCAGCGCTGCTCAAACAGGCGGGGCTTGCGCCGTCGAGCAGCGAGGCAATTCGCAATATCGAGCAGGGCGGCGTGAAGATTGACGGCGCAAAGGTGAGCGATCGTGCGCTGACGGTGAAGCGCGGTCGGTACGTCGTGCAGGTGGGTAAACGCAAGTGGGCGCGGGTGACGGTGGTGTAGATCGGCGTCGCGATGAACGCAAAGTGGGTCCGATTTGGCTTCGCAATCGCAGCGGCAGCGGCGGCCGGTTTGACGATCCACATCTTGTACGGTCGCGGCTGGGCCATTGAGTACGTGCAGCAAGCGGCTGCGTCCGGGCGCTTGAACGAGGTGCTACGCGAGCCGTACCCGAGCTGGCTCGTTGTCTTGCCAGCGTCACCGCACTGTTGCCGGCGGCCGGCAAAGTGTTGGGCTATTGGCTGTTGCAGGATCGATTGCCCGGTCGCGTTCCCTGGCTGAAGGGACTTGTTTACGGGCTCCTTCTCTTGCTGATGAGTGACGCGCTGCTGCGTTCACCGATCATGAACTTCGCTGTCGGCAATCCGCATGACGTTGTACTCGTGCAGAGCGCCGAAGCATGGTTGATCTACGCAGTGACAGGTGTGCTGATAGGTACGATCGTTCCGCCGCGAAGATCGACTTAGTTTGTAGCAACAGGTGCAACCCACAGGTCGGCGCTTGATACTTCTGCGCTGCTCCTTGCGGTCGCGTTCCTCCGCGGGGAAACGCCGTCAAACCGCCGCGCCGGACCAGGGTTTGATCTTCGCCAGCGTCTTCGCAAGAGTGTCTTCAGCGACCTGTCGATCAAAGTCCGACTGCAAACCGATCCAAAAGCTTTCCGACATGCCGAAAAACCGCGACAGTCGCAAGCCCGTGTCGGCCGTGATCGCACGCTTGCCCGCCACGATCTCGCCGATGCGCCGTTGCGGCACGTCGATCTCCTTTGCCAGCCGGTACTGCGTGATCGCCATAGGCTTCAAAAACTCTTCCAGCAGAATTTCGCCGGGGTGAATGGGAGGCAGTTTCCTGGCCATGAAGTCGCTCCATCAGTGGTAGTCCACGATCTCGACATTTTCAGCACCGCCGTCTTTCCACAGAAAGCAGATTCGGAACTGATCGTTCACGCGAATGCTGTGCTGTCCGGCGCGATCGCCTCTCAAGACCTCCAACCGGTTGCCCGGCGGCACGCGAAGATCGTCGAGTCTTGCCGCGCGGTGCAGGATGCTCAACTTGCGTCGTGCAACGGACTCAATGTTGACGAATCGCGGCACGCGCTGTCGATTGAACAGTCTTTCCGTCTCAGCGCACCTGAACGTCTTGATCACAGTTCATACTAACGACTGGCGTTAGTATCGGCAAGCAGCGTCGACGGGCTTTAAAGCGCGACCGATGTTGCATACGAACGGACGGCGGCTCGATGACCAATGAGGGGGGCGCAGTGAAAGAGTCGGTGGCGACGCTGTACGACACGGACTTCTACGCATGGACGCAGCAGCGGGCTGAATTGACGAACCGGCTGGCGCAGTTGTCGGCGCACCTGCTCAAGTGGGAGGCGCAGCCCGCGCAGCGGCCGACGCAAGGTCGCTCTTTGAGGTTGACGATTGCCGAGCAGCGCAGGCAAATCGACCGATTGATGCGCAAGAACCCTTCGCTGAAACCTGTTCCCGAAGCGATGGCCGACGCATGGGTGATGCGCGATTGATTGGCGCGAGGGAGGCCGGCATCGCAGGCCTGGCCACCCTATGGCCACGGAAAATGGGCCTTTGAACGACCTATCCTCCCGGCGTTGACTTGCGCAACCGCGTCTTTGGTCGAGTGCTACCAAATCTTGTTACCCGATTGGGTCCTTACTACAGCATCTAGTTGGGTGTCCCACATTTTGTGGGTTGACGCGCAAAACAAATTTTCTGGCCTCGCCGATTTCTCCTCGGAAGGCTCCTCGCGCCTCGCCGGCAGTTCAGATTTCCACCGGCGTCCCTAAACGAAGCGCCGCCGGATCATGTGATAGAGCGCGCGCAGTCCCGTGGCCTCACCGCCTTCGGGGCGGCCGGGCGCGGCTTTCGCGTTCGACGCGAAAACGTCGAGATGCGCCCACGGCGTCTTCTCGCCGACGAACTCGGAGAGGTAGAGCGCGCCGATGATGGCGCCGGCGTGCGGGCTCTCGGACACGTTGTTGAAGTCGGCGATCTTGCTGTCGATCATCTTGCGATAGGGCTTCCAGATAGGCATGCGCCAGATGGGGTCGGCGACATCGGTGCTCGCGCCCAGAATCTCGTTCGCGAGCTCGTCGTTGTTCGAGAACAGCGCCTGGACTTCGGGACCGAGCGCGACCCGCGCGGCGCCCGTCAAGGTCGCGAAGTCGATGAGCATCTCCGGCTTCTCGCTGTCGCCTTCGAAGAGCGCGTCGCACAGGATGAGACGGCCTTCGGCGTCCGTGTTGCCGATCTCGACCGTCTTGCCGGAGCGCGTGCGCACGATGTCCAGCGGGCGGATGGCGTTCGCCGAGACCGAATTCTCGACCGCCGGGATCAGGACGCGCAGGCGGATCGGCGTTTTCGCAGCCATCAGCGCGCGAGCAAGGCCCAGCACGATCGCGGCGCCGCCCATGTCCTTCTTCATCTGCAGCATGTTGGGCGGTGTCTTCAGATCGAGCCCCCCGGTGTCGAAGCAGACGCCCTTGCCGACCAGCGTCACTTTCGGCGCGTGTTCGTCGCCCCATTTGATGCCGATGAGGTGTGGCGGTCGCGCGCTGGCGCGGCCGACGGCGTGGATCGTCGGATAGTTTTCCTGCAGCAGGTCGTCGCCGACGACGACGCTCGTGCGCGCGTCGAAATCCCTGGCGACGGCAATGGCGGCGGCCGCAAGTTCGTGCGGACCCATGTCTTCGCACGGCGTGTTGATCAGATCGCGCGCCAGGAAGACCGAGCGGGTCAGGCGCTGCACGTCGGCGTGGTCGGCGCCTTGCGGCCAGACAAGCTCGGCAAAGCCACGCTTGGCCACCTTGTAGCGCGTGAAGGCGTAGGCGCCGAGCGACCAGCCGAGCGCCAGGCTCGTCGCGCGGCTGGCCTCGACCTTGGCGTCGAGCCTGTACCGGCCTTCGGGCAGCGCTTCGGGCAGCCCAGCGCCCAGACGGGGTCTTTCTCCAGGTCGGCGCCGACGACGACTTTCGCCGCTCGTCCGTCACCGGCTTGCAGGAAAGCGAACTTGCCGGGCTCGGCGGTGAAGCCCGTTGTCTTCAGCCATTCGCGCTCGCGCACAGGCAAGGCTTCGAGCCATTTGTCGTAGTAGTCCTTTGCGACAGGCGTGAGGGGAA
>Ga0187893_10011641_pt1 | contig 12713 bp, 13 predicted proteins | sample MA1701074metaG_FD_139574 | JGI IMG/M metagenome (GOLD analysis project Ga0187893, IMG submission 139574) | White microbial mat communities from a basaltic lava cave in the Kipuka Kanohina Cave System on the Island of Hawaii, USA - MA170107-4 metaG ...
GGCCGTGTAGCGCGAGGTATGCACACCGGGGTCGAGATGCGCCGGCTTCTGGTGGGTGACGATGACGAGCGTGCCGCCGGGTTGAGGCGCAGGGGCAGGCGCCGGAGCGGGCGTCGCACGAGGGGCAACGAACAGCACGAGCGCTGGGAGCAAACCCATCGCTAGCAGGTAACGGAGAAGGCGGTTCACTCTCGTTTACCCCCTTGATATGAAGTTGGCTTTCCTTCCGAGTGCCGGTCGCAGTTCTCTGGCTGCCGCCGGTTCTCCTGCGCTCCACTGAGAGGTGCGTTGAGAAGCTCGGGCAAATCAAGCAGGGATCGATTCTGGCTTGCCGGCCAGGCCGGAGATGGAGAGGTGTATCGTGCAGCGAATCGCGCGCGAGCAGGCCCGGAAGTATGCCTTCGATTGGCGAGACGAGCCGGTCCTGCGCGTGAAGCGTGGCGAGAGCTTTGAGGTCGAAACCTACGACGCGAGCGCCGGGTATTTCAAGACCGAGGCGGATGCGGCGATCCCAGCACGCCGGCCGGGTTTCGACCGCAGCCCACCGCTGACAAACCCGATCGGCGGTCCGGTATTCCTTGAAGGCGCCGAACGCGGCGATACACTCGTCGTGGCGATCGAGGACATCCTCGTGGATGATTACTCCTGGATCGCGGTCGGTCCGGGGCGTGGCCCGCTCGGTGAGTCGGCGCGCTGGCCTGAACTAAGCAGGGACTACACAACCAAGATCATCCGACACACAGCGGGCCGCAGCGGCACCATGCGCGATGGCACGATGCACTTCAACGACCGCATTTCGTGGCCTGTGACCCCGTTTGTCGGCACCATCGGCGTCGCGCCCGAACGCGAGGTGACAACGAGCGGGGACGGCCAGGGCGAGTGGGGCGGTAACGTAGATGTCCGCGATGTTGCGCCCGGCAACAGAATCTTCCTACCGATCTACCACTCCGGTGCGCTCTTCTACCTCGGGGACGTGCACGCTAGCCAGGGAGACACAGAATTCACTGGCACCGCCGCTGAGACGAAGGCCACCGTTCGTGTGAAGCTGGATGTGATCAAGGGCAGACACATCCCGTGGATGCGCATCGAAAAACCGGACTCGATCGTCTCAGTCTATGCTTACCGGCCGCTCGAGGTCGCCGTCGAGACCGCAACGGTGAACCTGATGGACTGGCTGATCACCGACTATGACTTCACTCCGGTCGACGCATATTGTCTGGTCAGTACATGCCCAGACTTTCGCATCAACGTGTACCAAATGTGCAGGCTTGGCAAGCTGAGCTTCGTTGCGGGGGCGGAGATCTCAAAACGTCACCTGAGCTAGGGACAAAGAGCACAAAGGAGATCTACGGTGGTACGCATCGTAATATCTGATGACAACCCTCCCGTCATAATCGGCACAGCAGCCCTCAAGCGGATCCAATCGGTGGGCGACACGGTCGTCTTCAAACTCCGCCGGCCTCGGAAGATGATTTGATCCGGAGAATAGAAGGCGCGCACACGGTGGTGAACATACGGAGCTACTGCAAGTTTCCGTTGCGCGTACTGGAGGCGGTCGGCGGCACCCTTCGGCATCTAGCAGTTTGGGGCACCGGTACTGACAATGTCGACCTCGCGGCGGCTCGTCGCTTGGGGATTGTTGTCTCGAACACGCCTGGCACCGCCACAGATGCGCTTGCAGAACATGCCCTTGCCCTTCTGCTCGCCGTCGCCAGGCGTCTCGTGCATCTGGATGCCGGCGTCAGGGACGGTAAGTGGGAACGCAGCATGTTGTTCCAATGTCGTGGCAAGACTCTGGGCATCATCGGCACTGGTGCGATCGGCTCACGGTTTGCCGAACTCGGTCGATCCATCGGGATGCGTGTCATTGCCTGGACGCTTCATCCAGATGCAGAGACGGCCCACCGGGCGGGGTTCGCGTACGTCTCCACGCTCGACGACCTTCTTGGGCAGGCCGACGTGCTCTCGCTGCACCTTAGACAAGATCGAAACTGCGATAGCGTGATAGCCTGGCGGTGGAGGAGTTCTCCTCTCACGCGCTAACTTCCCAAGAAAACAGGAGGGACTATGAGTATCAAGCGCATCAGTCCGGGACCGAGGTTCTGTGGAGCGGTCGTTCATGGCAACACTGTGTACGTGGCAGGTCAGACGGCCACCGATCCAACGGCCGCCGTGCGGGCCCAGACCGAGCAAGTGTTGAAGCGAATTGATGACTTGCTGGCGGCCGCTGGGACCGACAAGTCGAAGCTCTTGTCGGCCACCGTGTATCTGTCCGATATTCGCTACTTTGACGAAATGAACGCCGCCTGGGAGGCGTGGGTGGACAAGAACAATCTCCCAACGCGTGCAACCGTCGAAGCGAAGCTTGCCTCTCCAAAGCTCCTAGTAGAAATCGTGGTTACAGCCGCCCAGTCCACTTAGGGACAACACCGTTCGCTACGTTGCCCAGATGCCTGGAAGCTCTTCGCCACCTCTTTCGAGCCGCTGCGGCGGAGCAATCCGAGCACTGTGCCGCGTTTTGGCAGCGCGGGTTGAGCGCCGAGCTTTGTCGTCGTCAGCGCGGCGGCAGCGTTGGCGAAGACGGCAGCTTCGGTCATGGAATGGTTTTCGGCAAGCGCCACAGCCAGCCCGGCCGCAAAGGCGTCGCCCGCGCCGGTGGCGTCGATGGTCTTGACCGGCAGCTTCGGCAGCCAGAGTTCTTTGTAGCGGCCACGGCCGTTTCGCCAGACAACCAGGTTTCCGTCCGCGCCCGCCGCGATAACGGCTGCACGAATGCCGTGCGCGAGCAAGCGGTTCGCAGCTTTGCGCGCGGCTGCGCGGCTGCTCACCTTTACCCCGGTCAACGCCTCGGCTTCATGCTCGTTGGGACGGATGACGCTGACCAGCCGCAGCAACGCTTTGGGCGCACGACCTGCCGGCGCGGGATCCAACACGACCGGCACGCCTGTCCGATGGGCGAGCCGCGCGGCAGCGAGATTCGCCTTCATCGGTACCTCGAATTGAAGCAGCAGGATACGCGCGCTTTGGAGCAGCGACCGCGCCCGCTTCACGTCGCTTGCGGAAAGACGAAGATTCGCCCCCGGCGCCACGAGGATCTGCTTTTCGCCGCCTTCATCGACGCCGATGAGCGCGACGCCGGTCACCGCGCGTTGGTCGATCGTGACGTGGTAAACAATCACGCCCTCGGCGGTCAACCGCCGCAGTAGCGCCTCGCCCCGTGAATCCGCGCCGACGCGGCCGATAAACGCGACACGCGTCCCGAGCCGCGCCGCCGCCACCGCCTGGTTCGCGCCTTTGCCGCCCGCATCGGCGTGCTCGAAGACGTCGCCTTGCACCGTCTCGCCAGGCTTTGGCAACCGGGGCCCGCGCACGAGGTAATCCGTGTTCGCGCCGCCCACGACGACCACGTCACACCTTGGTTGAGGTGAGCTTCGGCGCGTTTGCATGGAAAGGACCAGCACCTTCCTGACATCACCCTGCATCCCTCCTTCTCATTGCAGGAGGAAAGGCGGGCCACGGGAAGGAGACCGCGGATCGGAAGTAGTCGGGCAGGAGGAGGACGGATGAACAAGACTGAGGCGATAGCGGCCATTCAAGAGGTGGTCGGGGCGTTCAGCTCTTGCGCTCCGCGTCCCTGGAATTCGTGGCGGGGGAAGTGGTCGGCATCGTTGGGGCCAATGGTGCCGGGAAGTCGACGTTCGCGAAAATTCTTGCGGGGGTCTTCAAACCGGACGACGGCCACATCGAGATCGGGGACCGCAAGGTCGTCTTCCAGTCTCCTCGGGAAGCGCTGAGCCTCGGCGTCGAGTTCATTCCCCAAGAGCTCGCCTACGTGCCGGAAATGACCGTTGCGGAGAACATCTTGCTCGGGGCCTGGCCCAATCGCTTTTGGATGACGAGCTTGAAGGCGATCCGCCGAGAAGCCGCGCGCGTCACGCACGAGTTCGGGCTCGAGGTCGACCTCAACCGGCGGATGCGAGAACTGCGCCTCGCCGACCAGCAGGTCGTGGAGATTCTCAAGGTGCTGGCGCGCGGCGCCCGCGTGATCGTCCTAGACGAGCCCACGGCAGCGCTGACGGATCACGAGAGCAGGAAACTCTTCAAAGTCCTGGGGCGCGTCGCCAGTGAGCGGACGGCGGTTCTGTTCATCTCGCACCGCCTCAACGAAGTGCTGCAGTCCTGCCACCGTGTGGCCGTGTTCCGAGACGGCGAAGTAGTGGCCACTGTACCCGCCACCGCGACAAACCACGATCACCTGCTCTCGTTGATGTTTGGTCCGGGCTTGGAAGCACATCAAGCCGGCCAGGTTGGTAGGGAGGAACGCAAAGAGCGGCTGGCAGTGTTGGGATGGCGGCGTGGTGGACATCCGTCACTGCGGGCGGTGAGCTTCGCGGTCGGCGAAGGAGAGATCGTCGGTCTCTTTGGGGTTCGCGGATCGGGAGTGGAGGTGATCGCCGACGCACTCGGGGGACGCCCCGGGGGCGTCAGGGGGCGGGTGACCGTGAACGGCCGCACCTCCGACGTCTTCCAGACCCCGCTGGGCGCCAGGCGGGCCGGCATCAGTCACATCCCGCCCGATCGCCGGAAAGAAGGGTTGGTCGCGGTCCTCTCCGTTCAGGACAATATCGTCATGCCGTTCATCAGCCGCTTCGCAAGGCTCGGCATCTTGGATCTGGGCCGGCAGCGAGAGGCGGCGGGCAGGCTGGCGCAGGCTTTCCAGGTGCGCATGGCTCGGTTGTCTCAGCGGGTGGGGCAACTGTCGGGTGGGAATCGTTCTTGCGTGGATAAGGACTATGCCTGCGTGCGCGCGCTCTTGCCCGGTCCAGATTGCGTGAAGGAGAACGAAATCCCGGATGTTCCGGGTGACGAAGGCTCGTTGCTCCGCGCTCGCTAAGGCGAGTAACTCAGCGTCGGCCGCTTGATACCGGTCAGCACCGAGCTCGAGCACCGAGATAACATCATGCCCTCGTTCCCGTAGTACCAACGCAACCGTAGGATCGAGATGGGCATCGAGCAACAGACGCATCAGGCGCCGGCCGAACGAGGAATGGCGACCTCAGTGTCCCACTCCGCTGGGGCTTTTGCCTGCTCGGAAAGTATCGCATCGATTTCCTGCCTGTGATCTCGATGGTACGCGAGGGCGGTTGTCAACTGTCGACGACTGAGCTGTGGAAGGTGCTTCAAAATGGCTGCTTCTTTGCCTTTGTGCGCGCGGTGCACCATCACGACTTCCCACACGTCCAGGCCGCTTCCGGCGATATGGGCCCGCAACCCAGCCGGGCCCTCGACGAAGGTGACGCCCGGATGGCGCAAGACGTCCAGCGCAAGCCTGATGAGTTCTGCGAGCACATCGCTCCGAGACCGGCGCCGGCGGACGGCACGAGCCTGCACCGCTTTCAGGAGATTGTTGTCGAGCCTGATAGTCACGGGAACGGACATGGCGCTCCTCCTTGAATCTATTGTGTACAATGTACACAACTGTGGGACTCGAGGTCAAGATTGCGTGCGAGGGGAGCTTCAATTCCGGGCCCGCGGCCAGCACCTCCCGCGGGCCCTGCGGCCTACTGGGGCCCGGGCGGTAGCCGGCGCGGTGTCCAGTCACACGCCGGCGCGTAACGGTCGTGATGGACGATCTCTCGCAGCCGCCGCCACGGTCTCGGGCGGGTTGGTTCATCCCCATACCCGAGGATCACCATCCCGACGGGCACGACGTGCGGCGGCAATCCCAGAACCGCTTGCACGTGCTCTTCGTGGAAGTCGCCGATGAAAGCGCTGGCCAGCCCCTCGTCGGTCGCGCTCAACATGAAGAGCAGCGCGGCAAAGGCCACGTCCGTATACACATACTTTCCGGCCCCGCGCGCGCCGTAGCGTTCGGCCTCGCGCAGAAGGTCTCCGCAAAACACGACCGTCACATCGCCCGCATCGGGTCGTCCGCCGCGACTCCACGAGGCGGCGGCCAGGCCACGCCTGATTTCGGCGTCACGCGTGACGACGAGCTCGAGAGGCTGGATATGGCCGGCGCTTGGCGCCCGCTGCGCGGCGCGCAGCAGCCGTCGAAGCGTCGCGTCGGGAACCGCCCGTGCCTCGAAGGTGCGGATCATGCGCCGGCGGCGCAGCACGTCACGGAATTCCATCGCTCGAGCCCCCTGTTTAGCCCGCTCCGGTTCTCTAAGTGGTTTCGCATCCCCTCTACCAGGCCCACCCGGCGGGCTGAGCACGCACCCGGCAGGAGTGCCCGAACGGATCGCGTAACCGTTTCGCATACGCCGTAAGGCGTACGCGCAGTGCGATGCAGAAGAAGGAGGGAAGTCAATGAGTGCCAGGCACTACGCTTCTCGCCGTTCTCCCTTGATCCTGGGACTGATTGCCGTCGTGGCTTTCAGTCTCCTCGGACTTGCACCCGCCGCCGCCGCGCCAAGGGTCAAGCTGACCATGTTCATCTGGGCCGGCTCGAACCAGGGCGTGGTGCCGCGGGAGGTGGTGGCCCGCTACCTGAGGGCCCGCCCCGACGTCGAGATTGAGTTCTGGGAGTCGAACAATGCCGTCACGTACCCACGGATGATCGCCGCTAAGCAGGTGGATCCCAACAAGCCGCTGATCAACTTTGGGTACTTCAACGTGGACATCAGCAACCGCGGCGATACCGATGATATGTGGATTTCTATGAATCCTGCCCGCATCCCGAACATGACGCGGGTCCATAGAACGCTGCGGCGTCCGGGCAACCGTGGGATCGGCTACGGTATCAGCGGTGTCGGCCTCATGTACAACAAGAACCTGGTCAAAGAGCCCCTCACCTCATGGACGGATCTGTGGAATCCGAAGTGGCGGGGCAAGATCACGTTCTTCGACAATGACTTCAGGCCGCTGGTGCTGGCGGCACGACTCAACGGCGGCAGCGAGACGAACATCGAGCCGGGGTTCAGGGTGTGGGCCGAGCACGCCAAGAACATCCGGGCCCTCGCCAACAGCAACGACCAACTGCTGCAGTTGCTCGTCACCGGCGAGGCGCTGATCGCGCCCTGGTTCACCAGCATCTGGAAGTACTGGGAAATGGACGGCGCGCCGCTCGGCTTTGCCATCCCGAAGGAAGGGCTCCTCGCGTTTCCGATCTACCTGCAGATCGTGAAGGGAAGCACCCCGGAGCAGATCCGCGTGGCGGAAGAAATCATCAACGAATTGCTCACTGCGGAGAACAACGGACGCTACGCCCGGCTGACCTTTGGTGTCCCATCACAGTCAGAGGCCGAAGTGTCAGAAACGGTGAAGTCGATCCTCAATCCCAAACTCCTAGACAACGCCATCTGGCTCGACTGGGCGACGATGGGCCAGAAGGCCAGCGAGTGGCGGCAGCGCTGGGAGCGGGAGATCAAGTCGAAGCTCTAAACTGGCTGGATTGTCAGGTGACGTTCTCTGCCGGGAGCCGCACGTGTGGCTCCCGGCAGCACTTCGGCACGCGATCGACCGACAAGACCGGAGGAACGTGATGCGCCACCCGTTGACTCTGCCCCAACGCGTCTCATGGCGAACATGACGGAGCCGCAGGCGCGGGCCCAGGGCGCTGAAGTCGAGGTGCGTGGGATCACGAAGCGCTTTGGCCCGGTCGTCGCCGTGCAGACCGCGTCGTTCGTCATCCGCGGCGGTGAGTTCTTCTCGCTCCTGGGTCCGTCCGGATGCGGGAAGACCACTACGTTGCGCATCATCGGCGGATTTGAGCACGCCGATGAAGGCGACGTGTCGATCAGCGGTCGCGTGATGGGGAGGACTCCGCCGAACCGTCGCGAGACCAACATGGTCTTCCAGCGGCTGGCTCTCTTCCCGCACTACACGGTGTTCGACAACGTGGCCTTTGGGCTGCGGATGAAACGGCTGCCCGATGCGGAGGTCAGGCGGCGGGTCGGCGAGGCGCTCGACCTGGTGCAGATGCCCGGCCTGGCCGCGCGGAAGATCTCGGAGTTGTCCGGCGGTCAGCAGCAGCGCGTCGCGCTGGCCCGGGCGCTGGTGAACCGACCCCCCGTGCTGCTCCTTGATGAGCCGCTGAGCTCGCTCGACCTCAAGCTCCGCCTCCAGATGCAGGAAGAGCTCAAGCGCTTGCAGCGCGAGCTTGGGACGACGTTCATCTATGTCACCCATGACCAGGGTGAGGCGCTGGCGATGAGCGACCGCGTCGGCGTCATGGAAGGCGGCCGGCTCTACCAGGTGGGACCGCCGATGGAGATCTACGAGCGTCCCACGACGCGCTTTGTCGCCAGCTTCATCGGTGACGCCAACCTCATCGACGGTCTGGTGGAGGGCCTGGAAGACAGCACCGTGGTCATTCGCGCCGGGCGAATGCAGGTGCGCGCCCGTCGGCAGGGATGGGAACAGATGGGCAGCCGGCTCACCGTGTGCGTGCGGCCCGAACGCATCCGTGTGGATAGCCCGGCGACGCGTCCGGACGCCCTGCGCGGGCGGATCGAGGATCGCGCCTTTTCCGGGTATGTCGTCAAGTACCGGCTGGCGGTCGACGGTCTCCGCCTGCACGTTGCCGTCCCGTACCAGAGCGGTACGTCTCTGCACCAGATTGGCGATGACGTGGCCGCATACTGGGATCCCCAGCAGGCCGTGGTGGTTGCCGGCGAATGAAGATTACACGCGCGGCCGTCCTGGCGCTGCTGGCCCCGGCTATGGCGTTGATGATCATTCTGTACGTCATCCCGCTCGGCTTGTATTTCATCAACTCCTTCCGCCTGTTCAAGGACGGGCGGATCATCCCGATCTGGACGCTGCAGACCTACGCGGACTACTTCACCGATCCGTTTTCCTACAAGATCATCTGGGAATCGGTCCGCCTCTCCCTGATCGTGACAGCCCTGGCTCTGCTGATCGGCTATCCGGTTGCCTACGCGCTGCACACACGGGTGCGCAGCGCGGGAGCGCGCGCCGTCCTGGCGCTCCTGCTCTTCTCACCCCTGCTGGTCAGCGTCGTCGTGCGCACGTACGGGTGGTTCATCCTGTTGGCCAGCCAGGGACTGGTCAACAGCACGCTGCGCGCCGCAGGTCTCATCACCGAACCGCTCAGCCTGCTGTTCAACAGCCGTGGCGTGGTCATCAGCCTCACGCACATCCTGCTGCCGTTTGCGATCTTTCCTATATATAGCGTGCTGGGCCGGCTGGATCTGTCGTTGAAGGAAGCAGCACAGGACCTCGGCGCGGGGTGGTGGGACACCTTCCAGAGGATTACGCTGCCGCTCACGATGCCCGGCGTCGTTGCCGGCACCCTCATCTGCTTCACGCTGGCGCTCAGCGCGTTCGTCACGCCGCGGCTGCTGGGCGGTGGCCGCGTTCAGGTCCTGCCCCTGATGGTCTACAACAACACGGTGGAGATCAACTGGCCGACCGGCGCGGTCTCGGGCCTCACGCTGCTGCTCCTTTCCATGGCGGCGGTGTGGGCCCTCAACGCGCTTCTGCGAAAACTGCCCAGCGTATGAGCACCCTCGTCCAGCGACAGGAAATCCGCATCGAGGTCCAAGAAGCGCGAGCCGAGGCGGCACGCAATGCGCTTCTGCGGACGACGCTGGCTCTGGGCGTCGGTTTCATCCTCCTGCCGCTGGTCATCGTGATCGCGTACTCGTTCAGCAGCGTGGCCTATGGCATCTTTCCGCCGCCGGGCCTGTCGCTGCGTTGGTACGGGCACCTGCTCTCGCTGGCGTCGTTCCGGGGAGCGTTTGGGCGCAGCGTCTCCATTGCCCTTCTGGCGACGGCACTCGCGCTGATCTCGGGGTTGCTCTGCGCGCTCGCCCTGGTCAGGGGGCGCTTCCCGGGAAAGGAGCTGCTGCGAGGCTTTCTGCTGTCGCCCATCGTCATGCCCAAGATCGTCCTCGGTGTCGGATGGTTCATCTTCTTCGCACGGGTGGGGATGCAGGGGGGCATCATCCCAATCACACTCGCTCACGTTATCGTCGTCCTCCCGTTCATCATCAACATCCTGGCGGCCAACCTGGTGGGGCTGGATGTCTCGCTTGAAGAAGCCGCGCAGGACCTGGGCGCCGGCGCACCCACAGTGTTGTGGCGGATCGTTCTCCCGCAGATCTGGTCGGGACTGATCATCAGCGGTCTGCTCGCGTTCATCGTTTCGTTCGATCAGGTAGAGAGCTCGATCTTTCTGACCCGTGGCGAGAACAACACGCTGCCCATCGAGATGTTCCTTTATATGGAGAAGTGGCAGGATCCCACGATCGCCGCGCTTTCGGCGTTGTTGATCCTGTTTGCCGCGATTCTCGTTGCCGCCGTGCTCCTGGTGGCGCGCGGTACTGACGTCCGGCGAATGCTGTTGCGCTAGGAGGACCGCCTTGGACATGGACTTCAACGATCGAGTAGTTATGATCACCGGCGCAGGCGGCCGGTTGGGGCGCCCGTGCGCCCTGGCGTTTGCGCGCGAAGGCGCGCGGATCGTGGTGACCGACGCCGACAAGCCGCGTCTGGACGAAACCGCCGCCATCTTGCGGGAGCATGGCGCGCGGGTGGCGGCCATTCCAGCCGACGTGCGAGAGGCGGCCGAAGTGGAACGCGCAGTCTCAGACGGCACACAGGCTCTGGGTCCGATCGATATATTGGTGAATTTCGCCGCTTACGTGCCGACGACATACGTGGTCGACGTGGCCCCCGACGAGTGGGACCGCGTGTTCGACACCAACGTCAAGGGGACGATGTTGTGTTGCCGCACCGTCTCCCGCCAGATGATCGCGCGCGGCAGCGCCGGTGCCATCGTCAACATTTCGTCCGGAGCGTCCACCTCGGCCCGCGCCGGAGGCGCGCACTACTGCGGGTCGAAAGCCGCCGTGAACATGTTGACGCAGGTCCTCGCTATCGAGCTCGGACTTCATCGGATCAGGGTCAATGCGGTGGCGCCGGGACTGGTGCTCGACCAGGTCATCACGAAGCCCGATGACGCGGGCCACCCATATCTCCGCGACATGCTTGTCGCGACGCCGCTGGGTCGAACGGGGTCCGGCGACGACATCGCCAGCGCCGTGCTCTATCTGGCGTCGGATCGCGCCGCCTTCGTTACCGGCGAAGTGTTCTACGTTACGGGTGGATCGCACTGCGGGCGCACGCACATGGCGGTGGCGCGAGGATTGCCTTCGCGAGCGTAGTCGCGCGGGCTTCTTATCGGTCTGCCTGATCGATCTCGATCAGGTTCGCCCAGTCCATTCCCCGGCGGCCTTGCTCGATATCCTGGATGATCCGCGCGAGGGTCTGAGCGCGCGGGACCGGCACACCCGCGCCAGACGCGGCTTCAATCAGCGCGCCGAGGATCGGCCCGGCTTCCGTCTGCCGGTGGCGCACGGCGAGATCGCGCCACACGCCGGTGCGTCCGGCAACTCCTCGTTTCCAATATGCGATCTGCGCCTCCCAAGTCGCCATGGCTTCAGGCGTGTCGGGTCCGCTCTGCAGGGCCGCGTGATTGAAGCCATCGACCGGTTCCTCCTTGATCCGCAATGCGTCGGCGACCCGCACGGCCTCGGTGATTAGGCCGGCCAGCACTTTCCGGTATTCGGGACGGTTGAGGATGTCCACGACGTCGGCATTCACCGTCGCGGTGGCAAAGTACATGGTGCTGAGGATCAACTTCCCCCACAAGAATCCCTGGATGTTGTCGGTGGGCTCGGCCGGATGGAAGTCGGACAGCGCTTTGGCCAGCGTTTGGACTCGCGTGGTGATGCGCCTGTCCAACTCTCCGACGCGTAGCGACCCGGGTCCGCTATAAACTAGGCGACCCGGTCGCTCGAAATAGCCCCCGAATGTGAGGAAGGCACCCACGGTCCGCTGCGGACCCACCAGGGCGGCAATCTTCGCTTCTTCCAGCCCGTTCTGCATGGAGACGACGTAACCATCTGGGGACAGGAGCGGGACGAGTGGTTCCAGGGCTTCTCGGGTGTGCAGCGTCTTCACGGCAAGGAGAAGGACCTGAAGCGGAGCGGGCACCGAATCGGGGGAGTACACGGGGACGTTCACGGTGAAGTCGGACTTCCCGGCAATCTGAAGACCGTTACGGCGGATCGCCTCGGCATGCTCGCGGTCTCGCTCGACGAACTGCACGCGGTGACCTGATCGGGCCAGATGCGCGCCAGTGATGCCGCCAATCGCACCTGCCCCGACCACGGTCAGATCCAGGAGCTGCCCCCTCAGTACTCGGTCTGCTCAACCTTTGCATTTGCGGAACCCTGGTTTCGGCCCTGCCAACCGCCCAGCGCTGTCGGCGACTTACTTGGCACGCGTGCGCCAGATGGGTACGCCCGGCAATTTCTCAACATCACCCTTGCTCAGCCGTAGGTGGACGATGTCGTCACCAAGATGATGAGGAGTAAGGAAGGGGGACACGGAGCAATATGTCATCATCAACCAGCAGTACGTGCGTCCCCATGATGAACCGCCCGGCAATGCCCGAGTCAGGGTCGCGTTCTTTGGCCTGCGCAGTTTCTCCTGCGCTGTATTGAGAGGTACGTCTGGCAACTTGGATAAGACACGAAAGGAATCAACTCCGGCTTACTGGTCTGGCTGGAGATGGAGAGGTGTATCGTGCAGCGAATACCGCGCGAGCAGGCCCGAAAGTATGCTTTCGACTGGCGAGACGAACCTCTGTTGCGCGTGCGACGTGGCGAGAGTTTTGAGGTCGAAACCTATGATGCGAGCACCGGGTATTTCAAGACCGAGGCGGATGCGGCGATCCC
>Ga0187893_10011642_pt1 | contig 12713 bp, 11 predicted proteins | sample MA1701074metaG_FD_139574 | JGI IMG/M metagenome (GOLD analysis project Ga0187893, IMG submission 139574) | White microbial mat communities from a basaltic lava cave in the Kipuka Kanohina Cave System on the Island of Hawaii, USA - MA170107-4 metaG ...
AACGTCTGGCAGGGCTGGCTCCGATTCGCCGACCGGAACGGCACCCCGCTCACCCAGATCCACGTCACCTCCACCCCCCAGTAAGCCCCGAGCAAAACCATCCTGTCTACTTCATCACGCCTACCGTGATGAACCATCCTGGTTGATTCATCACGTTTGCCGTGATGAACCATCCTGGTTGGTTTATCACGCCGGGAGGGCCGGCCTGCGGGCTAGCGCCCGGGCCTCCTCTCGAGCGCCTTGTACATGGCCTGGGTCCCGAGGCGCCCCTCGCCATGCTCCTGGTTGTCGGCGAAGCGTTTCTGGGCGAGGGCGGTGCCCTCGAGAGGGAGGCCGAGGCGCGCGGCCGCGTCCTGGACGATGCGGAGATCCTTCTGGATGAGGTCGACCATGAAGCCGGGGGCGAAGTCGTCCTTGGCGATGCGGGATCCCAGCTTGTCCAGGGCCCAGGAGCCTCCCGCGCCCGGCACGAGCGCCTCGACGACGAGCGACCGGTCGATGCCGCTGGCCCGGGCGAGGTGGAGCGCTTCCACGATCCCCACCATGTTCATCGCGCAGAGGACCTGGTTGCAGGCCTTGACCGTCTGGCCCGCGCCCTGGGGGCCGCAGTGGGTGATCCGTTTCCCCATGACCTGGAAGACGCCGCGCGCCCGCTCGAGGTCGGCCTTCTCGCCGCCCACCAGGATGGAGAGCGTCCCCTCGCGCGCCCCCACGTCGCCGCCCGTGACGGGGGCATCGAGGAACCCGATCCCCTTCTCCGCCAGCGCCCGGCCGACCTTCCGGGCGGTCTCCGGGGCGATGGTGCTCATGTCGACGAAGAGGGCGCCCTTCTCCGCGCCGTGGACGGCGCCCTCCGGGCCCAGGAGGACCGCTTCCACGTCCGGAGAATCGGTCACGATGGAGATCACGATCGCGTTCCCGCGCGCGGCGTCCCGCGGAGTGTCAGCGGCTTTCGCGCCGAGCGCCACGAGCGGGGCGCGTTTCTGGGGGTTCCGGTTGAAGACCGTGACCCGGTGGCCGGCCTCGACGAGCCGGCGGGCCATGGGGGCGCCCATGATCCCGAGTCCGATGAAACCGACGGAGTCCGGCATGGAGTCCTCCTTTCAGGCGGGGGGCGGGGGGCGTTCCGGCCCGCGCCGGTCCCGGGCGAGGCGCCGGCGCTTCCGCTCGTAGAGCCACTTGGCGACCGCGAACTGGACGAGGACCGAGAGCGCGAGGAAGAGGAACGCCGCGATGACCAGCTCGCCCGTCGTGAGTTTCACGGCCTCACCGGGGCATGGCATCCTGCAGGCCGCCGTCCACCGTGAGGACGCTCCCGGTGGTGTAGCGCGAGCGGTCGGAGGCGAGGAAGAGCGCCGCCTCGGCGACCGCCTCGACGGGGATGGGGCCGGTCTTGAGGAGGTTGCGCATCCGGTACTCTTCGAGCTGGGCCTCGGGATCGATCCCCTTGAGGGCGGCGCGGTCGGCGATCATCCGCCGGATCATCGGGGTGTCGACGAAGTCGGCGTTGAAGCAGTTCACGCGAATCGCGGCCGGGGCGAGCTCGACCGCCAGGTTCCTCGCGAAGTGGGCCACGGCCGCCTTCGAGGCCGCATAGGCGGCGTTCTCCCGGGCGGCCGCGAAGGCCGCCTTCGAGGCGTTCAGCACGATCGTCCCGAAGCCCTGCGCCTTCATGATCCGGACGGCCTCGCGGACGGCGAGGAAGTACCCCGTGACGTTGACGTCGATCGTCCTCTCCCACGTCTCGAGGCTCGTCTGGTCGATCGGCCCCGGCCGGACGAAGCCCGCGTTGGCCACGAGGAGGTCCACCCCGCCGAACGCGAGCACGGCCCGGTCGAAGGCGCGCCGGGTCTCCTCCTCGCTGGCCGCGTCGGCCCTGAGGCCGATGGCGCGGTGCGGGTCTCCGGCGGCGCGGCAGATCGAGTCGGCCGCCGCGCGGGCCGCGCCCTCGTCGAGGTCGGTGACGACGAGGTGGGCCCCCTCGCGGGCGAAGCGTTCGGCGATCGCCAGGCCGATCCCGCCCGCGGCGCCCGTGACGAGGGCCACGCGGCGGGCGAGCTCGGGCTCCGGGAGGTGGTGGCGGGCCAGCTCGAGGGGCCAGTACTCGAACTCGAAGGCGCTCGCCTCGTCGAGGAAGCGGAACTGGTCGACGGACTCGGCGGCCTCGATCACGCGGATCACCTGGCGGTAGTTGAAGGCCGCGACCTCGGCGGACTTCTTGTCGGGCCCCGCGCAGGCGATCCCGAGGCGCGGGAGGAGGACGACCCGGGGCGAGGGACCGAGCATCTCCCCTCCCTTCCCGTGCTTGGCGAAGGAGGCCCGGTAGTCCGCCTCGAAGAGATCCACGAAGCGCCGGAGGGCGTCGGCGCGGGCGGGCGCGTCGAGGGCGCCCAGATCCTCGTCCAGGTGGAGCGGCTGGCGTCCGCAGCGGAGGATGTTCTCGGGGTTGGCCATACCGCGGCGGTGGACGTTCTTGGCGAGCTCGGAGTTGGCGAAGCGGAGCGCCTCGGCGGAGTCGTCCAGATGGAGGACGACCCGGCGGCGGCGGGAGAGGAGGCCGCGGAGGACGGGGAGGACCTCGCGCGCCGTCTCCTCCGGGGCGGCCCCTTCGAAGCGGGCCCGGGCCAGCGGGCTCTTGCCGGCCCGGGCGCGGCGGAGGAAGTCCTCCATGCGGTTGACGAGCCGGAAGAGGGAGTCGTAGCAGTCCTTGGGGGTCGCCCCCCAGGTCACGAGCCCCCGCTTTCCCAGGACGAGTCCCCGGACGCGATCGAGGTCCCGCACCCCGGCCAGGGCCCTGACCATGGGGACTCCGGAGCGGACGTATCCCAGGTAGGCGACCTCGTCGCCCAGCGCCTCGCGGACCAGGGCGTCCTTCTTCGTCGTGTCGGTGAGCGCCTGGGTGACCAGGTCGTGGGTGTGGGCGATGCAGGGGAAGGGGAGGAGGGCGTGGATGGGGGTCTCGACGGAGGGGACGGGCATCCGGGGCTCGAGCTTGCACCCCTCGAGGAACTCCATCATCTCCTCGTCGGAGGCGAACTCGCGGCCGGCGAGGAGGCGGGCGTCCTCGAGCCGGAGGGCGGTGAATCCTTCGGGCCCGATCTCGCGGAGGTCCACGCCGCGGCCCTTCACCCAGAGGGCGTCGACCTCGCGGCCGGCGAGGTCCCTCTCGCGGACCTTGAGGGAGGTGTTGCCGCCGCCGGAGCCCGCCAGCGCGGGATCGTCGCCGATGAGCATCGAGAGGTAGGTGAGGCGGACGACGTCGTCCGGCAGCCTCGACGCCTGAGCGTCGTCCCAGCGGTAGTCCATGCGTCAGGGATCCGGGTTTCCGGTTCCCAGTCTATTACGCGCGGCCGGGGAGCGGACGGAAAAACCGAAGGGCGGGGGCCCGCTTGTGGAGCGGGGGGGCGGAGGATAGAATCTCTGGGGTTCTCCGAGGGAGGCGACCGGGGGCGGACGCGACCTATGACCTCGAGCGACCATGAGACCGTGGCCCGGACGGGCGACTTCGAGGTGACCGCGGCCCCGAGGGGCGGCTTCACCCTCGTGACCCTCCGGGGCCGGTACACGGACGACCTCCTGGCCATCCTCCAGCGCCAGGTCTTCCTCCAGCTCAAGGACCTGGCCGTGGACGCCTCGGCGCTCTCGGGGATCACGATGGCGCTGGCCCGGACCCTGTACTACACGCACCAGGCGCTCCGGAGCCAGAACCACGGGCTGGCGCTGATCAACCCCCCCGACTCGCTCCGGAACTTCTTCAAGCTCCTGGGCGCGGAGCGGAAGCTGCCGTCCCTCCTCTCCGAGACGCAGCTGCCGGCGAAGGCATCGGACCTCGAGGCGGCGGCCGAGCGCCTGGACCGTGAGCTCGTGCAGATCAAGAAGGAGCTGGAGTCCAACGCGCTCTGGCAGCACCTGGACCGGGAAAGCTGCTGGGTCTGCCCCTTCTGCGCCCAGCTCCGGGCGGAGATCCGGATCACGTCCCGCCTCCAGGTGGCGGCCACGGCGGTCGAGCGGGTCTGGCGGCACCTCCGCTTCGAGTGCGAGAGCTACATCGCGGCCAAGCCCCGGTACCGCGCGAAGGAGGATCTCGACGCGGTGGTGAAGGAGTCCAACCAGCTCAAGCTCGCCGCCTCGGCCAACCGCGCGGAGGCGCTCCAGTCGCAGGTCCAGAAGCTCGAGGAGAAGGCCCAGTGGGCCACGAACCTCCAGAAGGGCGTGAAGATCGCCGCCTCCCGCCAGCGCAAGCTCCTCCCCACGCGCGCCCCGGCGGTCGAGGGCTGCGAAATCGCCTACAGCTACCGGCCCGCCGAGGAGGTCTCGGGGGACTTCTTCGACTTCATCGGGATGACCCGGGGCCGCACGGCCTTCGCCATCGGCGACGTCTCGGGCCACGGGATCGAGGCGGGGATCCTGATGGGGATGACCAAGAAGGTCCTCGAGATCCGGCTGGGCGAATGCGACGACCCGGCGTCGGCGATGAAGCGGGCGAACGCGGACATCGTCAAGGACATGGACCGGTCGAGCTTCGTCACGGTGGCGGTGATCGTCTACGACCCGGCCGCCCGGACGCTGACCTCGCTCCGGGCCGGGCACAACCCGCCGATCCTCTTCAATCCGGCGCGCGATCCCCAGGTGGGCAAGTTCGAGAGCGGCGGCCTCATGCTCGGGATGGCCCAACCGGCGGTATTCGACGCGCAGCTGGAGCCCGAGACCCTGGAGGTGTGGGACGGCGACGTCCTCCTCCTCTACACGGACGGGGTCGAGGAGGGCAAGAACGCGGCCGGGGAGGAGTTCGGCCTCGACCGGATCGTCCCCGTCCTCCGGGCCGAGCACGGGAAGCCGGGCGCCTACGTCCTGGGCGCCCTCTTTTACGAGTTCGACCGCTTCGCGGGCTCCGTCACCCAGGAGGACGACCTCACCGCCGTCTGCGTCAAGTTCAAGTGCTGATCCTCCGGCGTCGTTGCAGCATCAACCCCTGAATGGCGGCGCGCGGCGAGACCTCGAAGCTGAAGTCGGGCCTCCTGGCCGGGGCCGCCGTGGCGCTTGCCGCGGGCCTCCTCCACGGCGCCGGCCTCCTCCGCCCCCTGGAGCTCAAGCTCTACGACCTCCGGATGCAGGCCGTCGTCTCCTCGACGGCCGGGGAACCGAAGGCGGATCCGAGTCCCGTGCATCCCGACCTCGTGATCGTGAACCTTTCGGAAGAGAGCATCGAGTGGATGAAGGCGGAGCGCCGCATCGGCTGGCCCTGGGACCGGCGCCAGATTGCGACCCTCCTCCGCGCGCTGGGACGGGAGGACTTCCCCTCGACGGCCGTCTGCTTCGACTTCTTCACGTTCTGCGACCTCGACCCCTACGGGGGCGACGCGGAGGCGGCCCGGGCGATCGAGGCGCTCGGGAGCCCGGTCTATCTGGCCGTCCCCTTCCGCCTCAGGCGGGTGGAGACGGCCGATCGACGGCCCGACCTCGAGCGGCTCCTGGATCGGTACGCGGTCAAGGTCGAGACGGACGGGAGCGTGCAGGCGCCGGAGGGCCCGTACGAGTCGGTGATCCTGCCCGTGCCCGGAGTGGCCCAGGCGGCGGCGGGGGTCTGCGACGTGGAGACCCGGGAGGACGCCGACGGCACCACGCGCGCCTACCGGATGATTTCCCGCTGGAGGGGGCGCCACTTCCCCTCGTTCGCGCTCGCCGCGCTCATGGCGCGGGAGGGGGCGGAGTCGGTCGCGATCCGGAACGGGACCCTCGTCGTGGGCAAGGTCTCCGTGCCCCTCAGGCCGGACGGGACGATCCAGCTCCGGTACTACCGGCCGGGCTCGTTCCGGGTGCTCGCCGCCGACCGGGTGATCCGGGGCTTCGAGTCGTTCGAGAGGACCCGCAAGGTGACCGAGTTCGACCCCTCGACCGTGCAGGACAAGATCGTCCTCGTGGGAACGAACGCGGCGGCGCTCTTCGACCTCAAGGTGACGCCGGTGGCGGAAGCCCAGACGGGCGTGGAGATTCACGCGATCGCGCTGGCCAACGTCCTCCGCGGCGACCGCATGAGGGACGTGCCCGGGGCCCTCTCCTGGGGCGCGATCCTGGCGGCGGCCCTGGGAACGGCCCTGGCGACCCGGCTTACGGGGCCGCTCGCGGGAGGGCTGGCGGCCCTGGCGGCGCTGGCCGGCTTCGTGGCGCTGGACCTGGCCCTCTTTGCCCGGGGGAGCGTCCTGGTCCTGGGCGCCCCGTCGCTCGCGATCGTCCTGTCCTACGCCACCGGGAGCGCGCTCAACTTCCTCTTCGAGGGGCGGCAGCGGCAGCGCGTCAAGCGGGAGTTCCAGCGCTACCTCTCGCCCAGGGTCGTCGACAAGATCCTGAAGAACCCGGACGCGCTCAGCCTCGAGGGCGAGAGGAAGACGCTCACGATCTTCTTCATGGATTTCGCGGGCTTCACGTCCATGTCCGAGAAGCTCGATCCCGCCGAGCTCGTCGCGCTGATCAGCGAGTACCACAACGAGGCCGCGGAGGAGATCTTCCGGACCGAGGGCACCGTGGACAAGTACATCGGGGACGCCATCATGGCCTTCTGGAACGACCCGATCGAGCAGCCCGACCACGCGGTCCGGGCCTGCCTGTCGGCGGCGGGAGCCCAGAAGCGGCTCCGGGTGATGGCCGAGAAGATGCGGACCCGCGGGCTCCCCGAGATGACGGCCCGGATCGGGATCAACACGGGGATCGCGACGGTGGGGAACATGGGGGCCCGCGACCAGGTGAACTACACGGTGATCGGGGACGAGGTGAACCTGGCCTCACGCCTCGAAGGCGTGAACAAGGTGTTCGGGACCTCGGTCATCCTGAGCGAGGGGACCTACGGGCCGGCGGCCGACCGGGTGGAGGCCCGTGAGCTCGCCCTGATCAAGGTGAAGGGCAAGAAGCTCCCGGTCCGCATCTTCGAGCTCCTGGGGCTCAAGGGCGACGTTGAACCCCGGACCCTGGAACGGGCGCGCGCCTTCGAGGCGGCGCTCGCCCTGCTCCGAGGGAGGCGCTTCGCGGAGGCCCGGACGGCTTTCGAGGGCCTCGCGGCATCCGGGGACCCCCCCTCCGCGGCTTACGTCGACCATTGCCGGGAGCTCGAGGCCGAGCCCCCTCCCGCCGACTGGGACGAGTCCTACGAGATGAAGACCAAATAGGAGCGGAACGGTTGACAGAAGCGAGGGGCGCCTCCTAGAATCCCTGGGTCCGGAGAACTGGGACCGATGCTCCTGTCTTCCGCGCTCCTCCTGGCGACGGGCTTTCTTGCCCCGGAGCCCTCCCAGGATCCGCCCGCCGCCGGTCCCCGCAGGGTCCAGATGCAGACCGCCAAACTCTACAAGGGGCCGGGTCCGAAGACGGGCTATGTCGACACGGCCGCCTACGGGGAGCACATGCTCCTGGAGACGGTCCAGGGTGTCTGGGCCCGGGTCAAGCGGCAGAAGGACGGCTCGACCGTCTTCATCAGCATGGATGCCCTGGTCCTCCCGGAGGACTACGACGACGCGCCGGAAAAGAGCCAGGCTTCGGCCGACGTCACGGCCCAGAGCTACAAGGCCGGGCGGTTCGACGACACCACGGAGAAGAAGTACATCGAGGAGAAGGGGCCGCGCATGCAGCAGGCCTACGCCGATGTCGACCGGATGCTCGCCCGCCCCGCCTACAAGAAGGACGCGCGAGAGGCCCTCCAGCGCCTGGCCGGGTTTCTCAAGGACGGGAAGCTCGGCGAGCACGCGCCGAGGTAGGAACGAGCGATGAGAAAAGCGGCCGTCCTGGGACTGGCGATCGCGGCGGCGGGCTGCGGCTCGCCCGCGAAGCTCACCGAGAGCCAGGAGTACTACGTGGGGCGCGGCGTCGCCGCCAACGCCGTGCTCCAGACCCAGGGCTTCGTGCAGCACGAGGAGCTCGAGAGCTACGTCAACCTCGTCGGCCAGACCATCGCCCTCGAGTCCGAACGGCCGGAGACCTACCAGGGCTACCACTTCGGGGTCCTCAAGAGCGACCTCGTGAACGCCTTCTGCGCCCCGGGCGGATTCGTCTTCGTGACGACGGGCGCGCTGCGGAAGATGGAGAACGAGGACGAGCTGGCGGGCGTCCTCGCCCACGAGATCGCCCACGTCAACCTCCGCCACCCCGAGGAGTTCGCCAACCGGGAGACCCAGAAGAGCGGCGTGATGGACATCCTCGCCAAGGGCGGCCACCTGGCCGAGGTGGGCGGAGGCGTGGCCTCCACCGTCTTCGGCGCCCTGGGCAAGCCCCGCGAAGCCGAGGCCGTCGCGAAGGTCTCGGAGAACCTGGCCAAGGTCGTCAAGGCCTTCGGCGGGGTCCTCGACAGCTACCTCCAGGAGATCATGGTGAACGGCTACGGGCGCGACTCGGAGCTCGCGGCCGACGCGCTCGCCGTCGACCTGCTCACGCGCCCGGGCGTCCGCTACGACCCCTCGGCGCTCAAGGCCTTCGTCTCCCGGCTCCCGCCCGCCAAGCGGGGAGCCTGGTCCACCCACCCCGATCTCGAGGGCCGGGGAGAGAACATCGACCGGAAGATCAAGGAGCGGGGCGTCCGCTCCTCCGTCGACCCCGCCCGCAGCGCCCGCTTCAAGGCCATGACGGCCTTCCTCGGGCAGTAGGGGCGCGGGATTCCGCGGCGGGGCAGGGACGGGCCCGCGCCGAGCGTCCTTCTAGAGACAGGGAGAACCGGGATGAAGAATGCCGCCCTCGCGCTCGTCCTCCTGGCCGCCGGCTGCTACGGCGAGTCGGTCCGCGCGCCCGACGAGCCGCAGGACGAGCCCGGGCCCGAGGGGACCGAGGTCACGATCGACCCCCGCGTCTACGAGATCCGGACCTCCGAGCTCGGCACCGACCGGACCCGCCCGATCGCCAAGACCATCGAGTGGCCCGGGATCTCGACCCAGGCGGGCGACGCCTACCACGAGGGCGCCGTCGTCGTCGACCACATCTTCCGCGACGACTCGGACGACAACTACGCCGTCCGCGTGCGCCTGAAGAACACGACGCGGAACGCCCTCAAGCTGGAGTTCCTCATCCGCTTCTACACCCGGACGGGCGGCCAGGTCCTGAGCTACGTGGGGCACGCAGGCGCCGAGGAGCGCTGGAGCGGCGTCGTGGTCGAGCCGCTCCGGCACGCCGTGGTCACCGACTTCGCCCGCGTCCACGGCGCCGAGGGCTTCCGGCTCTTCCTCCGGGGGACGGGCTCCAAGCTCGACGGCTCGCCCGACGACCCCGCGAAGCTCGAGGAGAGGCGCCGGGCCGCCGCCGAGAAGTAGGCTACTTCCTCCTCCGGTCGGGGTGGACCTCGTCGAAGCGCCCCGCGTAGGGCGACCCGGGGTGCTTCTTCAGGAAGGCTTCCCGTTCCCGCTCCCATCCCTCGACCGTCGCGGCGATCCTCGCCCGGTTCACCCGGTAGTCCCGCTCGACCTGCTCGTCCGTCAGGAGCGCGCCGGCGATGTTGGCCGTGAGGAACGAGGCGAGCGTGGCCGCGAGCATCGCCCGCAGCCCGAGCCGCGCCAGGTCCGCCCGCCGCGAGGGCGCGATCGTCCCGATCCCTCCGATCTGGACCGCGATCGAGGGAAAGTTGGCGAAGCCGCAGAACGCGTAGGTCGCCACGACGTACGCCCGCGCCGAGACGTCCGACTTCATGAGCTCGAAGTAGGCGATGAATTCCGTCAGGGTCACGCGGATCCCGAGGAGCTCGCCGACCCTCCCGCAGTCCTCCGGCGGAACCCCCATCAGCCACGCCACGGGAAAGAGGACCCAGCCGAAGATCCTTCCGAGGCTGAGCCCCTCGTGGATCTTCCCGAATCCCCAGTCGATCATCGCGATGATCGAGACGAACGCCAGCAGCATCGCGACGACGTTCAGCACCAGCTTCATCCCGTCGCCCGCCCCCGTGCAGACGGCGTCGAAGACGTTGGTCGTGGTCCTCTCGAGACGGACCTTGAGCTCACCGGCGGTGGGCGACTCCTCCGTCTCCGGATAGAACATCTTCGCCGCCACGAGCGCCGCGGGCGCCGACATGAAGCTCGCCGCGATCATGTGTCCCGTGTCGATCCCGAACTTGGTGTAGGCGGCCAGGACGCCTCCCGCGATCGTCGCGAAGCCGCCGACCATGACGGCGTGGAGCTCGGACTTCGTCATCGTCTCGACGTAGGGCTTGACGACGAGGGGCGCCTCCGTCTGGCCGACGAAGATGTTGGCGGCGGCGGAAAGGGTCTCCGAGCCGCTCGTCCCCATCGTCCTCCGCATGACCCTGGCGATGGCGGCGATCACGCGCTGCATGACGCCCAGGTGGTAGAAAAGGGACATGAGGGCGGCGAAGAAGACGATCGTCATCAGGATGTCGATCAGGAAGACGGGCGACTTCTCCCCCGCCGGGTTCTGGTAGAGCCAGCCCCACACGAAGCCGGCGCCCTGGTCGGTGAATCCGATCAGGCGGTTGAAGCCGTCGCTCATCCGCCGGAAGGCCCACTCGCCCGGGAGGGTCTTGAGCGCCAGGAGCGCGAAGAGGATCTGGAGCCCCATGCCCCAGGCCACGAGCTTCCAGCGGATCGCCTTCCGGTTGTTCGAGGCCGCCCAGGCGACGCCGAGGAAGACCGCCAGGCCCAGGGCGCTCACCGGGACGTGCACGGCGGCCTAGAGTCCCGGGATCCCGAGCCGCTTCCGGAGCGATTCCGTGTTCCGGTAGTAGATCGTCTTCACCGTGTCGACCGGCTGCTTGAGGATCTTGGCGATGTGGTCGAAGGGCTTGGACTCGAGGATGCGCTTGACGAGGATCGTCCGGGCCGGGTCGGGGAGGGCGTGGATGGCGTCGATCACCTTGCCCCAGGTCTCCTTCTTCGAGACCTGCTGGCTCGGGCGCTCGATGGGCGAGAAGCCGCCCTCGGGGGCGGTGTCCTCGAGCGAGACGTGCCGCGAGCGCTTCATGCGGCGCAGGTGGTTGATCGCCTCGTGGCGGGCGACGGTCGTGAGCCACACCGTGAACTTGCCCTGGGCCGGATTGTAGAGGTGGATCTTCCGGAAGGCCTTCATGAAGATCTCCTGGATGAGATCCTCGACGGCCGCCAGGTCCCGCACCACCTCGTAGACCGCCCGGGCCACCAGCCGGTTGTGCCGCCCCACGAGCGCGTCCCCGGCCTTCCGGTCGCCTTTCTTCAGGTGCTCGATCAACTGCTCGTCGGTGACGATCGGGATGCTCCGGGTGGGCACGACCCCATGATACTGCCCCCTCCCGCGCTTGGCAAACCCTACGTAGGGAGATCGGAGGATGGGGAAAGATCGGGCGATCGGAAAGGAGAGGAGCGCGGACGAGATGGCGCTCGATGGAAATCCGCGCGTCTCAGGCCAGGAGGACGCGGCGCCAGTCGGCCATGGGCTTGGAAAAGTTGACCAGGATGCCCTTGTGTTTGCCGGTGGCCCGAAGATAGGAGCGCAACTGGGCGTAGTGGGCCCGGCTCAACTCCTCCACCGCCTTGAGCTCGACCGTTCTACCACCAGATCCATCCCCATCCTTGAATCTCCCTACGGCTCTGGACTCGACCGTCCCATCACCAGATCCTTCCCCATCACCGGATCTCCTTACGTTCGTGGGGCTTGAAAGTGCCCTTGGTCGAAAGGGCGATCCTGGAGAGGAGGCGGCGGTTGTCCTCGGGGTTTTTCTCGCCGGGGACCTCGACGGCGTGGACGACGATCTTCCGGAAGCGGTTGGCGAGCGCGAGCTGCGAGAGGATCTCGCCCGCGGCCACGAAGGTCCCCTTCGAGGCGCCGCCGTCCGAGTAGAGATAGACGGTGTCCACTTCGGGGTCCTCGAGCGCGTAGGCCAGGCCGTCGTAGAGATTCGTCCAGCCGCGGGCCTCGAGCCCGCGGACGAAGCGCTCGGCGTCCGCCTTCGCGGGGGGCGAGGCGGGGACGAGGCGGAGGCGGCCGCTCCAGGTCTTCTCGGCCTTCCTCGAGTAGCCGCCGTCCTCGTCGCAGCCCAGGCCCACGATTCCGAAGCGGGCCTCGGAGGGGAGCGTCCGGATCGTCTCGATCATGCCGGCCCGGGCGGCTTCGAGCTTCGTCCCGCCCCCGGGCGAGGGCTCCCGCATCGAGCCCGACAGGTCGAGGACGAAGACCAGGCGGGTCGAGAGGATGGGGACCTTGAAGAAGGAGGCCTGGGTGCCGCCCATCTCGACGCCGATCGCGCCCTTCCCGGCCGGCCGGAGGGGGAAGGTCTCCCGGTTCGCGTCCCACCAGGCCTGCCATGCCGAGGCGCCGAGCCCGAGGTCCTTGCCCGTCAGGTCCTGGAGCGCGAGCAGGGCGTCCCAGCGGAGGCGGCCCTTCTCCTGGGCGAGGCGGCCGATCAGGGGGTCGACGAGCGCCCGGTCGCGGACTGCGAGGGCGCCCTCGATCGCGGCGGCGCGGACCCGCCAGTCGGGGTCGGCCAGGAGGGCGGGGGTGGGACGGATCTCCGCGGCGACCAGGCGGACCGGATAGCGGCGGTCGGCGGAGGCCTCGTCCAGGAGATCGGGGTGCCGGAGGGCCTCGAGGACGGCGGCGCGGAGGGGCCAGTCGGATTCCTTCCGGTAGGCGGCCAGGAGGCGCTCGACGGGCGGGGGCTTCTGCCGGGCGAGGGCGGCGGCGGCGGCGGCGCGGACGCGCGGGTCGGGGTCGGAAAGACGGTCGAGCGAAGGCTCGCCCAGCGCGCCCAGCACGTCGCA